>Ga0134123_10001017_pt1 | contig 18454 bp, 19 predicted proteins | sample KB303_FD_96460 | JGI IMG/M metagenome (GOLD analysis project Ga0134123, IMG submission 96460) | Terrestrial soil microbial communities without Nitrogen fertilizer from Kellogg Biological Station, Michigan, USA - KB3-0-3 | ecosystem: Environmental > Terrestrial > Soil > Unclassified ...
AGCCGTCGGCGTGATCGTCGTGGGATCGGAGGCCGAGTTGTTCGCGGTGTTCGTGTCGCCGCCGCCGGACACCGTCGCCGTGTTCGTCACCGACGCCGCGGCGTTGCCGGCGACGTTGACCGTAATCGTGATGACCGGATAGCTTCCGCCGGCCGCCAGCGCATCGCTGCGCGTGCACACGAGCGTCGCCAGCGTGCAGCTCCAGTTCGTACCGCTGATGGCCGTCGCACTGAGGCCGGCCGGCAGCGTGTCGGTCATGGTCACGGTGCCTGTCGTCGCCGCTGTGCCGGTGTTCCGGACGGTCACGCTGTAGCTCGCGCCGATCTGGCCCTGCGCGAAGTTGCCGGAATGCGTCTTCGTGACCGTCAGGTCCGTCGTCGCGGACGACGATCCGGCGCGGATCGAGACACCGGCGAGGCCGAAACCTGGAAAGCTCGAGTCGGTGTTGAAGCCAGGGCTCTGCGGCACTCCGAGCTGGCCGGTCAGGATCTTGTATTCGGTCCCGTCTCCAATGCCGTCGGTTTGTCCGAGCGTGTAGCCGGACGTCGCGGCCAGCACGTGATCGTAGCAGCCGTACCACACGGCGCCGTCATTGTTGGCCGGAGTGACGGGAGCGCCAACGCAGGTCGGACTGGTCGACGGGATGTTCTCGTTGTGCGCGTCGAACGTCGTCGTGCCGCCGGTGATGTCGTTCCCCGAGAACTCGTCGAGCAGGATGGTGCCGTCGTTCGAGCACCCGTCGCTGGTGCCGGACACGGAGAACGTCACGGTGAACGTGACCGGGGTCGCGGCCGGGACGATCGCACCGAACGTGCTGATGTAGTCGAAGATGGTGTTCGGGCCGACCAATCCGCTGATCGGCGTCACCGTCCATCCCGGCGCCGAAAGCGAGATCCCCGTCACTCCCGGCATCCGACACCCGACGAAGAAGACGATCGCGTCGTTCGCCGCGACGGGTGTGTACGTAAACGTCATCTGCCGGTTGACGACGGGCACCTGCGCCGCCGCGCCGCCGACATGCACGATGCCGGAGCTGGCCAGGGCGGCGACGTTCGCGTCATTGCCCGTGGGTTGATTGATCGGAGGCAGCAGGCCGTAGACGGCGACGGCGCCGTCGTAGTTCGGCTGAAAGACCTTGCCGTTCGCCACCAGGGGCGGCACGAACTTCATCAGCGTGCCCACACGATCGCGACCCGGGTTCTGCTCGCTGTTCCAGAGTTCCTGAAGGGTCTCGGCGTTGTAGGCGCGGACGATTCCGGCGACGAGTCCCGTATCGGCGCTCTGGCTCGTGGACAGCGACGCCCACACGACGCCGGTTCCCGACAGATTGCCGTTCGCGGACAGCGTGAGCGAGCCGCCGGGAGATCCGGGAGAGACGGCGGTACCTGTGGCGAAGGGCAGGGCGTCCAGTTTCGTGCCGTTGAAATGAAACGCCGTCAGGGCGTCGCTCTGGGCCCAGTAGTAGACGAGCGGTCCGACGGTTGGAGAATTCCAGTAGACCGGCCCGCCCTTCAGCATCCCGGTCGTCTGCGACAGCCGCTGGATGATCTGCGAGTCGTCGGAGGTTTCGTGGCCGAGGCCGGCGGCGTTCACCAGATACAGCACGCCTTCCTTGCCGCCGATCACCATCGCGTTGGAGCCCGGGATGATCATCGGGCCCGTCGCGCCGAGGTCGGCGTCGTTGGCGTTGAGCGTCGCCCAGTTGCCCGGCGTGAAGTAGTCCGCCAGCGCGATGCCGGCCGTGCTGACGCTGAACTTCAGCACCGAATCCCCGAAATTGCGTGTGCCGTCCCAGGTCGCGTTGCCCGTGACGAAGTACACGTTGCCGGAGGCGTCGACCGCGGGCGCGCGCCCGGACTGCCAGATGCCGCCGAGATAGGCGTCGCGCGTCACGCAGAACGCGCCGACTTGCGCCAGCGTGCCGGCGTTGTATCCGACGACCCACCCGTGGGACGGGATCGCGTCCTGATGCGACGCCCACGCAATCATCACGACGCCGTTCGCGAGGACGAGCCCGACGCGCTGGTTCTCCATCCTGGGATCGAACGTGATGACGCCGCCGACCGCATCGGGCGCGTTGCCCGTCGCCGTCGCGGTGATCGTCACCGGACTGCCCGGCCGCTCCGCGCCCGTCGTGATGTCGAGCGCGTGCAGCTTCTGAACGTACGTGCCGTTTTCCTTCGTGCGCGCGACGAGATAGATGGTGCGCGTGGCCGGGTCGATGACCGGCGTGCTCTCGATGCCCACGTTGCCGGCGATGCTCGATGCCGGCGCGCCGATGTCGCTGATGGGAACAGGCGTGACTGACGGCGCGCTGGTGAAGTCCCGCGTCCACAACGGCACGGGCGAGCTGCTGTCCGCGTTGAACGCATACACCTTGTCGTTCATCGTCGCGACGTACAGCACGTTCCGCGGCACGCCGTTGATCGGCACGCCGCTCACGTACAGCGGCTGCGCGTACACGGATCCATCGACGGGATAGCTATAGAGCTTGCCGAAGCCCGCCACGCTGACGTTTGCCGCTGTCAGCGTGGTTTCGGACAGGTTGGCTCCTGTCCGCGCGTCGTCGTAGTGATTCGAAAGGACGTTGACTTGCGCGTGTGAGAGTGCCGGTTGCAGGCACATCGCCGCGACGAACAGAGGAAGAAGACGTCGTGTGATCGTTCCGCTCACGATCGGAACGATAGCTCGCGAATCTACCCGCGGGGTGCCTTTCTGCTCTGCCGTGGGCGGATTTGGGGAGAACGACGCGCCTTAATTCGCCCCCGGAGCAGACATTTGGACGCCGCCGGGAGAACTAGTGCCGGAACTGCGAGCTGACTTCTTCGTGCTCGCTCTCCGTGCAGCTGCCGCGCTCAGCGATGATCGCGTTGTTGGGCGAGAGCCGGAGGGTCTGCGGCGGCATCACCCAGGGTTTGACCAGCATGACCGGATCTTCCACGGTGGTCTCGTAGAGGATCTCGTTGCCCTTCCTCGTGAACTTCTCGACGACGCGCATCTGGTCGGAGTGGATCCAGCCGCCGCGGCCCAGCCAGGTTTCGTCGGTGAACCCGATGGAGTCCAGCACGAGCGTATCGCCGTCCCATCGGCCGACCGTGTACCCCATGTAGGTGTACATGTTCGGGCGCTTCGGATCGTGCGGCTTGCCGTCGAGCGCGATCATGCGGTGCTCCGCGTACCCGCCCGCGCCGTCGACGCCCGCGCGGTACATCATCGTGATGTCCTTGTCGGTCATGAAGATTCGCGCCGGCGGTCCCTGACGCGGCAGGCCGAGCGGCTTGCAGGTCATGACCGGATCTTCCTTGTTGGTCCACTGATCGAGCGCGATGATCTTGTCCCAGTACTCCGGCTTGTAGACCGGCTGGTGCATGTCGAGCCGGGTCGAGGACATGAACACCCAGTCCTCGCTCTGGTTCGTCCACTCCATGCAGCTCTTGGTCTGGAACGGCGTGCACCGGCGGAACATGTCGCCGCCGGACCCCTGCAGGCCGCCGCTGACACGCTGCCACGATCCGGTGAGATCAGGCTTGCCGTTCGCCAGTCTCGGCGTCGGCGCGTTCGGATCGGCCGGCGGAGGAGGACCGAATTGCGCCGCGACCGGCGTCGCGAGAAGTCCGAGAACGACTGCGAACATCGTTGCTTTCACTTCTGTCCTCACTTTCCAGCCGCCTTCTGCACGCTGTCGGGCACCGGCATGATGACGTAGACCTGGCCGATTTCGGTGACCTTCGTCTTGATGTCGCGCACGACCGTGCCGTTCCGCCGCTCGACGATCGTGCCGGCGTACAACGCCTCGATCTTGAAGAGCGGGTTGTTCCAGTCCTGCCAGTTGCCGTAGATGAATTCCGTCGTGTTCGTTCCCTGCTTCACGACGACGCGCTCGGGCAGGTATCCGGAATCGAGCGTCGCCGTCGCGATGGCGCCCGGCACGCCGGGAATCGGGAACGTGAAGACGACCTTGTCTCCCTGCCACGTCATCGTCGTCGTCTGTTTCGCGCCCGCGGCGGCCTGGCGATCGAAGAGCACGGCGGGGTTCTGGCCGAACGACTCCGCGGGCGGCAGGCCGACGGCGCCGGCAATGGCGGCTTTCGGCGCGCCGTGCGGGCTGGCCCAGAGACGAATCAGGCGCTCCTGGAGTGCGGCCGGCTTCGGCGTCGCCTTGCCTTTGCCGGGCACGAGCTCGGCGCCGGGGATGTCTTCGTCCCACGCGTACTCGCCGCTCACGACCTCGACGTTCTTATACGTCTGGCCGTTGGCGCGCTTGCACTCGATCTGCGTGCGCCAGCCGGGGACCTGGTAGTTGGCCTGGACGTGATACTTCGTCAGCGTGCAGGGCTGTCCGTCGATTTGAATCGTGCCGCCCTCGGCGTAGTAGTCGAGCGTCTTGACCAGCTCGGATTCGTTGCCGCTGCGCAGCATGCCCATGTGCCAGGTCCAGTTGAACAGAACCGACTTCATGTCCTTCGCGTCAGGGCCCGGCGTGAACGCGGGACCGCGCGCGCCGAATCCACCGCCGCCGCCGCGGCCGGCAGGGGCGCCGCCGCCGCGGCCGCCCTGGCCCTGCGCCGCGATGGCGACTGCGCCAGCGGCGACGAACACACTTGTGATGAGAGATCGTCGAACGATCATTGCGGCTCCGGAGGGGTTAGTCGCGCTCGTCGCCGAAGAACAGCTTGATCTGCTTGTTGTCCGCGAGCGTCAGGCTCCGGATGAACCCCGCCGGGTTGCCGTTCCTCGCCGGGAGGACGACCGCCTTCAGGAGTTCGCCAGGCTTGATGGATTCCTTATTCAGTCCGGCCCGCGTCAGGTTCGCGACAGAGGCCGTGGTGAGCTTCCAATGCGTCACGGTGCCGTCCGGATTCGGGACCGACATCTCGATACTGGCGTGCGGATTCGTAAAGTTCAGCTTGTCGAGACGACCCTCGAGGGTGATTTCCTTGTTCAGGTCGTACACGCCGGCCACGGCATGATGGGCGCCGAGCCCGGTGCCGGCCAGCAGGAATCCGCAGAGTAAGGCGAGTCCAGCGGCGCGTGTTTTCATGGTTCTGTGCTCCGTCCTCAAGGTTTTCCGGCCCGATCCTAGCATGCCTGAGGGGGCGCTATAATCAGGCCGATCTCAAACTCACGGAGGCACAAATGATTGGACGAGGTTTCGCATGTGTCGTCGTTTGCGGGTGTCTGATGGCTGGTGCCTCGCTCCAGGCGCATCATTCCCTCGCCGGCGTCTACGACATGAAAGCGGAGAAGGAAATCGCGGGCACGCTGACCGCGATCAAGTTCGTGAATCCGCACGGATCGATGACGATCACGGTGAAGAACACCGACGGCACGACGACCGACTGGACGTTCACGACCGGCTCGGCGACGACGCTCGCCGATCGCGGGATCAGCAAGGTCGGGCCGAATGCGCTCAAGGTCGGCGAACCGCTGACCGCGAAGTTCATCCCGGCACGGAACGGGAATCCCCTGGGATTCCTCAAGTCGATTACGCGGGCGGACGGCACCACGCTGAATATCTCGGCCGGCAACCCGAACGACTAAGCAGTAACGGGAGAACACAATGGCTTCTCGAAAATTAATCTGGACGGGTGTCGCCGTCGCGGCGCTCGTGATCAGCGTGCCGTCCCTGTCGAGCGCTCAAGCGCGAGGCGCCGCGCCTGCGCCGGCCGCCGGCGCTCAGGCTCCCGCGCAAGGCGGTGGTGGTCGTGGCCGCGGCTTCAACGTGCCGCCTTTCACGCCGGCAGCCGGCGCGAAGGACCTGAAGTCGGTCCTGTTCAACTGGGGCTGGTACATGGGCATGCTGCGGAGCAATGAGGAGTACGACGTCCTCATGACGCTCGAATACACGGGCAAGGGCACCGCGCAGGTGAACGGGCAGCCCTGCAACCTGACGAAGTACCGGACCAGCATCACCTACCAGAAGTCGGGCGAGCGGATCCAGATGGTCGGCACGAGGCCCAACGGCCAGAGCTGCAACACCATCGAAGACGTCAGCGGCGGATATGCGTGGAACGAAGACATTCCCGGCGCCGAGCTCGTCGCGGGCCAGGGCAAAGCCACGCCGATGCCTAATGCCGTCGAGGAACGCGTGATTCGCCTGTGGTCAGGTCCGCAGGGTGCGTTCAAGGCCGCATTCGCCGGAACCTCCGACCCGCCGTCGATGACGCCGCGGCCGCAGAAGCTGCAGGCCGATGTGATGACGATCGGCAAGACGACGGTCGCATGGACCAACAACAAGCCGGTGCTGACGTATCCGATCCCGGGCCTGCCCACGGCCATGGCGACCGCCACGCTCAACGACAAGTTCATGGCCGAGAGCGTCGTGGTGAAGCACGGCGCGAACACGTACGAGTTCACGTACAGCGACTACAAAGACTGGAACAACCCGCTCAATCCGGCCGAAGCGCTGTACGCCGGCAGGATGATCGAAAAGAAGAACGGCGCCGTTGTCCGCGACATCACGACGACGCTGACGGAAACGGCGCAGATGTATGTCGTGGTTCCTGTTCCCGCCAGCGTCAAGGCGGCGATCAGGCCGACGTATCAGACTCCGAACTGGACGATCACGCCGGCCAACCCGCCCCCGGCCGCGCCGGCGGCCGTCGCCACGCCGCGGAGGGCCGATGGGAAGCCGGATCTGACCGGAGTCTGGGGCGGCGCGTACAACCCGATCAGCGGCGGCGGCACGCGCCGATGCGGTCCGACGCAGACGAAGGTCAACTGCAACATCCCGATGGACAACTTCTGGGTGGATTACGAGTGGCTCTCGCCCTGGCGGTTCGGCATCATGGGTCATCCCACGTACAAACCCGAGTACTGGGACAAGATTCAGGAGCTCGATCAGTGGACGAACAAGTACGACCCGGTCATGACCTGCCAGCCGCTGGGACTCCCGCGGCACGGCACGCCGCGACGGATCATCCAGCAGGATAAGGACGTCATCTTCTTCTACGGAGCCAATGCCGATTACGGCGGCGGCGCCGCGGAATTCCGCGACATCCCCACGGATGGCCGTGAGCGGGACCGCCGGACGCAGAGCCAGGCCTACTACTACGGCAACAGCATCGGCCGCTGGGAAGGGGATACGCTCGTCATCGACTCCACGAACTTTGTCGATACGACGTGGCTGGGACGAGGCGGCCTCCTCCACTCCAGCAGCATGCACATCATCGAGAGGCTCACTCGTACCGGAAATGAACTCAAGTACGAGATGACCATCGAAGATCCGGAGATGTTCATCGAGCCGTTCGTGATGCCGACGCGCATCCTCCGCCAGGGCGGCGGCGGGTTCGGGGGCTTCGGCGGCGGCGACGGCATCCAGGCCGAGCGCTCGTATTGCGAAGTCTACGAAGAGGGCAACGTCACGAACCAGCTTCGGCACTAACTAACAGAAAGGCTGTCCTCGGCGTCTAATCACCTGACATGACGCCGAGGATTCTCGCCGCCGTTCTTCTCTTCGCCGCCCAGGCGTTCGACGTCGCGTCAATCAAACTCAACAAAGACGGCGGGTCTGTCGCCGGCCTTCGCCGCATTCCGGGCGGCCGGTTCGAAGCGACCAACATCCAGCTGTCCGCGCTCATCAGCTTCGCGTATCAACTGCAGCCGTACGAGCTGCAGGGCGGCCCGGCGTGGCTGGAGTCCGATCGATGGGACATCCTCGCCAGGACTGCCGGTGACCCGCCGCCGGTGGCTGCGGGTGAGACCGACACGATGATGATCGCGACGCGAGCGCTGCTGGCCGAGCGATTCAAGCTCGCCGTCCATCGCGACACGAAAGACATGGACGTGTATCTGCTCGTGCGAAATCGCGCCGACGGGCGTCTGGGACCGGGGATCACGCCGTCGACCACAGACTGCCTGGCGATACAGAAGGCGACCGACGCGGCGCGCCGGGGAGGACCGCCGGCCCCCAATCCGAACACGCCGGATCACATGGTCTGCGGCATGCGCGTCAGCGCCGGACGCGTGCAGTTTGGAGGACGTCCGCTGTCGACATTCACCAGCGTCCTGACGGCGATGACGCAGCGGCGCATTGTCGATCGCACGGGTCTCACGGGCGAGTGGGAGTTCGACATCTCGTTCGCCCCGCCTCCGTCAGGTCCAGCCGGCGTCGACGCGCCGGCGCCGGATCCGAACGCCGCCTCGCTCTTCACCGTCCTTCAGGAAGCACTCGGCCTCAAGCTGCAGTCGGCGCGAATCCCCATGCCGGTCCTCGTGGTCGATCGTGTCGAACGGCCTGAACAGGACTGATGACCGTTTCGCTCGACTGATCACTTCTCAGATCCACCACTGAATTCAGGCGGCGGGCGGCGATGATGCGTCGCCGCCTCGTACGCCGACGCGATCCTGAACAACAGCGGCTCGTCGAAGGGCCGCGCGATGAAGTCGACGCCGACCGGCAGCGCGGCTGACACCGGACCGACGAGCCGGGTGCCAGTGCCGTCGGCGGCGCGATCCCAGACCGTTGTCGTGAATCCGGCGGGGACCGTAATGGCCGGGAATCCCTGCTGACCGATGAGCGACCAGCCGATCGGACTGCGTCCGTTCGACACGGGCTCGCGCGGCGACGTGAGCTTTCGAGGCGGCACGGTGGACATCGGCGACACGAGCGCGTCCAGGCGCTGCTCCTGCATGCACTGCATCAGGATCGTCCGGACGGCGAAACGGCCCTGCATCCGCGCCGCCATGTCGAGCGTCGTCGCGCGCTCCGTCTGCTCGCGTGCCTGCTTGCGATCGGGGAAGTTCGGATCCTGATAGAACCGCGCCTTCGAGATCAGGTCCGCATTGCTCCTGATGTTCACGTCTCCGCGCTCACGCAGGTAGCGGTTGAGCATGTACTTGCCTTCGCCCACAGGGCCGAACCCTCCCGCGTTCAACGTGCGCAGTGACAGCGTCGCCGGCACACGCGACGGATCCGCATGCAGATCCACCAGCGACGCGATTTGATCGGCGCCCGCCGGGAACAGTTCAGGGTGCTCCCGCACGAACGCGGCGCTCGTCAGTTCCGGAGCGTATCGCCTGATGCAGCCGGTGAACAGCTCGCCCTCCGCGCCCGGATCGACGATCGTGGCGCCCAGCGTCTGCAGTCGCGCGATGGCGCGGTTCACGATGGCGATGCTCTCCTCGTCGGCCTTCGTCACGAGTGAGGGACGCATGTACTCACGAAGCACTCCGATCCGCAGCCCGTCGAGGCGCGTGGCGTTCGCGAAACGTGCGAATGGCTGCTGCGGCTTCCGGCCGACGCTGAACGCCGTCAACTCGTCCTTCGGGTCGTAGCCGGCATACGCGTCGAGGATCCGGGCGGTGTCCTGCGTCGTGCGACAGATCGGGCCCACGCGCGTGTTGAGCCCTGCGCCCATCATGCCGTCGCGGCTGACGAGCTCCTGGGTCGGCGCGAGCCCGACGACATTGTTGACGGACGCCGGCCATCGCACCGAGACGACGGTCTCCTCCGCGATCGCGCAGGTCACCAGGTTGGCCGCGACCGCCGTCGCCGATCCCGCGCTCGACATGCCGGGCTCCCGCTCGGTGTCGTAGGGATTGCAGAAGGTGCCGCCGAAGGAACTGCGCGCGCCGTCGACGGCGTACTCGGCGAGATTCGCCTTCGCCAGGATGATGGCCCCCGCCTCACGCAGCCGTTTCACGAACGTCGCGTCGTCAGGCGGCCGGTCATTGGCGTAATCGGCATCGGCGCCGGACGTCGTGCGCATGTCGAACGTGTCGTACTGGTCCTTGATCGCGAGCACGACTCCGTGAAGCGGACCGGCGAGGCGGCCCGTCCGCGCGAACTCACGGTCCTGCAGCGACGCCGTTTCGAGCGCGTCCGGCATGGTGGGCGCATCGTCTGCGGCGTTGTTCAGCGTGCGTGCTTTGCGTGCATCGAAGCCCCATGTCGCGCGGGCCGCCGGCCGCAGGTTCAACGTCGAGAGCGCGTTGATCTGCCCGGCATGCGCGATCGTCGTCACCCGTCCAAGAATCCCCTGCGGTTCGTTCACGCAGGTGCCGTTGTAGGCCTTGATGCGTCTGAGATACGCCTCGACGACGGCGCGAGTGGTGATCTGCTTCCTGCGGATCGCGTCCTGGATGCGATCGATCGTCGCTTCCTGGATCTCGAAGCTGGCGGCGCGCCGGCCCGTTGTCTGTCCGGCGGGGGCGTCGTAACCCGCTGCCAGCGCGAGGACGGCAGTCAGAAAGAGGAATAATCCGCGCATATGCGCGGGAGCTTATCATCGTGGTAGCCTTTCCCTTACGAGGAACATATGAAAGTGCTGCCTGGCGTCGGAATGGTCGTCCTGGGCCTGGGGCTTGCCGTGCCCGCGGCTGCGCAAGTCACCTTCACCAAAGACATCGCGCCGGTTCTGCAGCGCAGCTGCCAGAACTGCCATCGCGCGGACGGCGTCGCGCCGATGTCGCTCGTCACCTACGAGGAAGTCCGCCCGTACGCGCGCGCCATCAAGCAGCGCACCTCGATTGGCCCGCATCGCGGCGTGATGCCGCCGTGGTACATCGAGAAGAACGTCGGCATCCAGAAGTACAAGAACGACCCGTCGCTGAGCGACGCCGAGATCGCGATGATCGGCAAGAGGGCCGACGCCGGCGCGCCGCAGGGCAACCCGGCCGACATGCCGCCGGCGCGCAAGTTCGACGACGCGAACACGTGGCTGATCGGTCCTCCCGATCTGATCGTGAAGACGGCGGAGCTGACCGTGAAGGCGAACGCGCCGGACTGGTGGGGCGAGATCCCGTCGATCGACCTGGGCCTGACGGAAGACCGCTACGTCGCCGCGCTGCAGATCCGCGAGGTCAACGACGTCCCGAGCAAGGATCCGTCCGGCCGTAAGACGGTCGGCGGCCGGTTCGTCTTCCATCACATGATCTGGGCGACCGACCAGGGCGGCGGCGGCGGGACGAACACGCCGTGGCCGGTGCACGAGGTCGGGCGCAGCGCGGACTTCTTCCCGCCGGAAGGCGGGCGCCTGCTGAAGGCCGGCGAGAAGATCGTGTCCAACTCGATCCATCTCCACTCGAACGGACGCGACACGAAAGCGCATCTCGAGATCGGCTTCAAGCTGTTCCCGAAGGATTACAAGCCGACCGTCAGGGCATCGCAGAGCCGCAGCCTCGGCAACGGCGTGGACATTTCGATCCGGCCCAACGAAGCGAACCAGCAGCTGCACGCGTACACCGTGCTGCAGGAGCACACCAAGATCACGTCGTTCGAGCCGCATCTGCACGCGCCCGGCTCGCGCATGTGCCTCGAAGCGATCTGGGGCTTCAACATCCAGACGCTGAGCTGCTCCGGGTACGACCACAACTGGGTGCGCGGCTACGACTACGCCGATGATGCGGCGCCGCTGCTGCCGAAAGGGACGATCCTCCACATCATCGGGTACATGGACAACTCGCCGTCCAACCGCAACGTGCCCGACCCGCGCAACTGGCAGGGCTCGGGCAACCGGTCCGTCGCCAACATGTTCATCGACCTCGGACAGGGCGTCGCGCTCAGCGACGAACAGTTCCGCGAGGAGATGACGAAGCGCCGCCAGTCGAGCACGGAGGACGTGATCCCCGGCTGCCCGCTCTGCAACACCATCCCGCAGGCGCCCGTCGCCGCGGGCGGCGGCAACTGACGGCCGCCCGTCGATGAACGCGCGCCGCTTTCTCGTCCTGCTCGTCGCCGTGGTCGCGGCCGGCTCGCTGAGGCTTGGCGGCCAAAGCTACACCAGCGGCCAGCCGGTGTGGCCGGCGTACGAAGGCTGGGAGAAGAACGACGACGGGTCGTTCAACTTCGTCTTCGGCTACATGAACGACAACTGGCAGCAGGAGCTCGACGTGCCGGTGGGCCCCGACAACACGATCGAGCCCGGCGGGCCGGATCGCGGACAGCCGACGCGCTTCCAGCCGCGCCGGAACCGCTTCGTGTTCAAGGTCCGCGTCCCGAAGGACTGGGGCGACAAGGAACTGATCTGGACGCTCACGACGCAGGGCGTCGCGCGGAAAGCGTTCGCATCGCTCCGCACCGATCTGCTGATCGAAAACATCGACATCATGTCGGAGAGCGGCGCGCTTGGCGCGGGCACGAGCAGCCCTGAGCAGCGCGCCGACAAGCCGCCGGTGATCGCCATCGCCAGCAGGACGTTGACGGCGAAGGTCGGCCAGCCCCTCGAGCTGACCGCCACGGTCACCGACGACGGCGTGCCTCGGCGCCGCGGCGGCGGCGCTCCGGCGCGCGGGATTCCGCCGGCACTGATCCTTCGGCCGCCGGCGCGCGTCACGGTCGGCAAAGTCCTCGGCCTGCACCTCTCCTGGTTCCTCTATCGCGGTCCCGCGTCCGTCACCTTCACGCCGCGGCAGATCAAGGTCTGGGAGGACACGCGCACCGGCGCCAACTCGCCGTGGGCGCCGCTCTGGCAGGCGCCGCCCGTGCCGACCGACGGCAAGTACGTCACCACCGCCACGTTCGTCGAGCCGGGCACGTACGTGCTCCGCGCGCGCGCCGACGACGGCCTGCTGACGACGGACGAAGACGTGACTGTGACCGTGTCGCGTTGAAGTATCTCGCCTGGGCTCTTGCCGCGCTCGCCGTCGCGGCCGGTGTGGCCGCCATCGTTGTCCCCGGGACGATTTTCAACCTGCGCTCGCTCGCGGGCACGCAAGGCGCGCTGCTGGTGTTCGGCATGCTCAGAGCGGCGATGGGAATCGTGCTGATCATGGCGGCGCCCGGCTCGCGCGCGCCCCGCATCCTGCAGGCCGCGGGCGGCCTGCTGTTGCTGGCCGGCATGGCGACGCCGCTGTTCGGCGTCGAACGCACCCGAGCCGTGCTCGCATGGGAAGCCGCGCAGGGCCTGTGGCTGATTCGCCTCAGCGGCGTGCTCGTCGTCGCCCTCGGCGGCCTCCTGACGATCGCGCTCAGGCCACGCGAAGTATCCCGGTAGCCACGAAATGTCCCGGTAGTGTCCGCCTTCAGGCGGACCCGCCGTGATCAGGCGCTGCGATCGAGGAGGTACCCGAGGATCGCCGTGATCACGATCACGACGGCGACGACGATGGGAACGATGGTGCCGGGCGTCATCAGAAGGCGTGGCCGATGAACGGCAGCATGCGGCCCGCGTAGAGAATCGCGAGCCACGAAAAGAGCGACACGGCGGCCATGGTCTTGTCGGCGGCGCTGGCGTTCCACTCGCGCGGGCGGTTGTCGTCCGGCCACGCTTTTTCGAACACCGTCAGGTAGAGGAAGTTCGCCCCCGCGATCATCAGGAACACCACTTTCCAGTAGAACGGCGCGCTGTCGAGATACTGGCGCGGCTGTCCCACGAAGAACAGCATGCCGGTAATCAGGTTCGCGCCGAAGCCGAGCATGCCCCACGGCAGCAGGCGGTGGACGTCGTTGAACGCGATCCCGCGCATCACGCCGAGGATGCGCAGGTTGATCGCGAGCAGCACGCCGAACGTCAGCGAGAGGCCGAGGAAATGGATGGTCTCCGACGCCGGCCACGCCCACGGACTGTTCACCATCACGTTGCTGATCTTGGACGCGAGGAAATCCGCGGGCTGGATGGTGGCCGCCAGCGTGCCGGGGCCGATCTCCGGATGACGGATGTCGCCGCCGAGGTTTGCCGCCTGCGCCATGACGAGCAGCGCCACCGCGGTCAGCGCCGTCGCCACCGGAACGAGTCCTCTCGCGGCGCGGCCGTGGCGGCGCGCCTGCCACAGCGCGACCCAGCCGATGAAGCCCGCAAACTCCAGCCAGGTGAAGCCGTAGATCGCGACGTCCTGATGCAGCCGGATGGCCGGCTCGGAGACGCCGGGCAGATGGCGGATCTTGTCGAAGCCGGCGACGCCGGTCATGAACGCCGGGAGCGTCAGCAGCGCGACGGCGAAGAGCGTCTCCAGCCCGACGAGCTTGAGTCCTTCATTCCGCCGGATGAAGCCGAGGATCAGCAAACCCAGCGCGGCGACCGTGCCGACCGTCGGCACATGGTTGAGCAGGAGATGCAGATGGGCGACGTTGATCGTGGTGATTGACGGCATCAGCCCGCCACCGTGTACGCGAGCAGGCGGCCCGCCGTGATGGCGCCCGTCCACGCGAGAATCGAGGCAATGGCGAGCATCCGCGCTCTGCTGTCGATCGCGCGCTGGTCCGCGTCCTTCGCCAGCACGTAGGATCGCAGCGGCAGAAGCGTCGCCGCGCTGGCGATGACCAGCAGGATCTTGATGAGAAACGGAAACGCGGTGCCCCAGAGCGACGCCCGCGCCATGAAGAGCAGCACGCCCGTCACCACGTTGACGAGCAGCGCGACGGCGACCGCGCGGTAGACCCAGCGGAAGTGCGACAGCGGGATGCGGCCGATGCCGAGCAGCCGGAGATCGAGTATCCAGCACGCGCCGACCAGGACGCCCATGCCCATCGTGTGGAGTGTCAGAACGGTCGGCTGGGCCCAGATTGAGGGCGATTCGTGCACCCAGACCGACAACGGAAGCGCTTCAAGCCAGTTCAATAAGCCCATGGGGGTTTCGTTAAGGGCGTTCAGTATACGTCTGGTAGCATGAGGCCGCGATGGCCCCCCGCATCGGCGAACTTCTAATTAAGGAGAAGCGCATCACCGTCGCGCAACTCGAGGAGGCGCTGATCTATCAGAAGGTCCACGGCGGCCGGCTGGGCATGAACCTGGTCCGGCTCGGCTTCATCAAGGACGAGGAGATCCTCGGCCTCTTGAGCAACATCTACGGGGTCGCGTCCATCAACCTGGCGCGCTACGAGATCTCGCCGGACGTCCTCAGACTGATTCGGGGAGAGACCGCGAACCGGTATCAGATCGTCCCGCTCACCAAACGCGGGACGACGCTGACGATTGCGACGACCGATCCGAGCAACCAGTACGCGCTCGACGATCTCAAGTTCCTGACCGGCTTCGAGGTCGAACCGATTCTCGCTTCCGACGCCGCCATGGCCGACGCGATCGCGAAGTACTATCCGTCAGCCCCTCAAGCGACATAAGTTCACTCCGCTCTGCGCGAGGCCGACAGCGTATTCCTCAGGCTGTAGTTGCCCTCGTGACACGCCGACTCGAAGATGTGTTTGTCCACGGCGCCCATCGGCACCGAGACTTCGACGCGGTCCCGGAACGTCTCCGGATCGACGACCACGGCGGAGTAGGCGAGGCCCTGTTTCGACGTCCGCGTGAAACGCTCCGTCACGACCTTTGCGCGCGAGTCGCCGGCGCCGGCCAGGCTCGGTGTGCGGCCGTTGAAGTTCTCCGTGTAGACGATGAGTGTGTCGCCGTCCCAGCGCCCGGTGGACGTGCCTCCCCAGCTTTGCAGCGCCGCACGCGGCGGCGTCTTCCCGGCTTTCTCTCCGATCGCGATGACCCGCCGGAACTCGTCGGTCACCAGGACGATGTGATCGCGCGCCTGGATGATCTGCAGATAGCTCTCGCCCATGTTGGGCAGCAGCGGGACGCCGGGTCCGAGCAGGCAGCGCTCGGACATGGTGAAGTCCAGATGGCTGTCGCGCCTGCCGTCCCCGAACGCCGCCAGCAGGGAGAAGAATCCTCCGGGCGGGCCGTCGTTCGGGTCGTTGAGCGTCGCGATGAGGTCGTCGGCGGTGATCATCCGCCGGACGCCGTCCACCGTCGCCGGCAGGCGGCCGTTCTCCGGGTAGGTGATGAGCGACGTCCGCAGGTCGTCGACGTACAGCGAGGTGTCCACCCAGTCGAGGCCGATCGCTTCCACCGGCGCCAGCGTCGCGAGCGTCCGCAGCGCCTTCCCGGTGTACGCGCGCCGCGCGGCAAATTCCTCTCTGGTGAAGAACTTCTTTCCGGCAAACGCGGACGGTCGCTGCAACGGCACGCCGGAGGCGAAGCTCCACACGCCCTGCAGATCCGGGCGGCCGTCCGCCGTGCGCGGCGGCAGGTAAGGCGCGTCGAGCAGGAACGCCAGTGACAGCGCCCACAAGACCCGATTCATCGTGACCTCGCTTGTGGCTTCAGTCTAAGCTACGCGCCATGCGGAACAAGTGGATTGTGTGGGCCGGCCGCGTCATCTCGATTGCGCCCGTGTTCATCTGCCTGACGAGCGCCCGCTGGAAGCTGACGCACAGCCCGTTCTACGTCAGGGAATGGGCACGCTTCGGGTGGCCGCTTCCGGAGATTGGCCTGATCGCCTACATCCAGATTGCGTGCGTCACGCTCTACGTCATCCCGCAGACGGCGGTGCTCGGCGCGGTGCTGCTCACCGGATATCTCGGCGGCGCGATCGCGTCGTACGTCCGCATCGGCGAGTTCAATCCGCCGCTCGTCCCGCTGACGACGTGCCTGCTGGCGTGGCTCGGGATCTATCTGCGTGACGAGCGGCTGCGCGCGCTGCTGCCGATCCGCAGGACGACGAGATCGTGATGCGCCGTCTGTCGCTCGACTGGTGGTCGGTCCTCGCCGCGGCCATCGCCATCGCGCTGGTGAAGTTCGGCCTCGTGGGTCGCATCCCGTGGTGACGCGCATCGTCCGGCTGCTGCCCGGCCTGCTGCTGTTGTTCGCCACCGGCTTTGCCGGCAAGGTCGTCGAGCAGTCGATTTCGTCGTACGGGCGGACGCATCACGTCGCGCTGCCGAACATCGAATACGTGCTCTGGGCGATCATCTTCGGCCTGATCATCTCGAACACGATCGGCGTGCCCGCGATCTTCCGCCCGGGCGTGGACACCTACGAGTTCTGGCTGAAGACGGGCATCGTGCTGCAGGGCGCGCGGTTTCTCTTCGCCGACATCCTGAAGCTCGGAGGCGTCAGCCTCGCCTGCGTCGCCGTCGAGCTGATCGTCGCCACGGTGCTGATGATCTGGCTCGGCCGCGCGTTCGAGCTGAAGCCGAAGCTCATAAGCCTGCTGGCCATCGGATCGTCGGTCTGCGGCGTATCGGCGATCATCGCGGCCAAGGGCGCGATCGACGCAGACGACGAGGACGCGTCGTACGCGATGGCGGCCATTCTCGCGCTTGGCGCGGTGAGCCTGTTCGTGTTTCCCCTGATCGGCCGCGCGCTCGGCATGAGCGACCACGCGTACGGCCTCTGGGTCGGCCTCGCCGTGGACAACACCGCCGAGTCGATTGCGGCCGGCGCGCTGTACTCGGACGCCGCCGGACAGTTTGCCGTCCTCGCGAAAACCGCGCGCAACGCGACCATCGGCTTCGTCGTCCTCGGCTACGCGCTCTACTGGATTCGCCAGGGACAGGCGCGCGCGGTCGGCAACAAGGCGGCCTTTCTCTGGGATCGCTTTCCGAAATTTGTCCTCGGCTTCATCGGCGTCTCGGCGCTCGCGAGCCTGCGTGTGTTCTCCGCGCCCCAGATCGCCGACCTCGCGAACCTGTCGCGATGGGCGTTTCTCTTCACGTTCGCCGGGGTTGGCCTGCGCACGAACTTCGTCGAGCTGAAGCGCCAGGGCTGGCGCCCGCTCGTCGTCGGCACCGTGGGCGAGTGTGCGATTGCCGCGATCACACTCGCCCTGGTTCTTGTCGCCGCCCGCAGCGCGGGCTTGTAGAGTAAACCGCCTAGCGGGCCTTCACCGTCACCCTGACTTCCGCCGCGTTCAGGGCGCCGCCTGCGTCGACATAGCTCACGCTCACGGCGTCGCCAGCGTTCACGAGGTTGGTGATGGCGATTCTGCCGCCAGCCGCGCGAGTGGCTGTCCCGGCGCCGGCGCCGAGGACCCGCGTGCTCGTCCCAATGCCGAATCTCAGATCCTGGCCGCCGCTCTGCACGACGAGCGAATCGGGCGAGACGGCTTTCACCTTGCCCGCCGCCAGCTTCGTCTCTGGATCGGTTCCCCCGGCGGACCCCACCGGCCGGATGCTGTCCGCGTGCTTTGTGCCGTTGACCTCGCGATACGTCACGACGACGTTGCCGCCGGCTTTGATGTAGTCCGAGACTTTGATGCCGCCCTCCCGGCGCGTCCGGGCGCCGGCGCCAGGGGCTTCGATCACGGTCTTCGCGTCGAGTGCGAATGCCATGTCGACGTCGGCGATCTTGACGATGAGCGTCGAGGCCGACACGGCCGTCGTCGTTCCTTGAGCGGTCCTGGTCTCCGCGGCCGCGCGTCCGGCGCCTGCCAGCAGCACGACTGCCAGCATGGCGAGAGGCAGTGTTCCCGGAGTTCGTGTGCGTTCCATCGATCCCTCCTCGCAGCACCTGAAGTGGTGTCACCCTATAAGGCGCGGAATCGGGCCGAAAGGGGTCATGACGCTGTAGACTGACCGGTCAGGGGACGGCATGGAACGACGACAGCTTCTCAAAGCCGGCATTGCCGGCGCCGCGGGCCTCGCAATCGGCCCGGTCGCAGACGTCGCGCGCGTGTTCGCGCAGGGCGCCGACGTGCAGAAGCTCGCCGACGATCTCTTCGTCATCCGAATTCCCGGTGAAGCGAACGTCGTCGCGCACACCAGTGCGGCTGGCGTGACGCTCGTCGACGG
>Ga0134123_10001019_pt1 | contig 18438 bp, 15 predicted proteins | sample KB303_FD_96460 | JGI IMG/M metagenome (GOLD analysis project Ga0134123, IMG submission 96460) | Terrestrial soil microbial communities without Nitrogen fertilizer from Kellogg Biological Station, Michigan, USA - KB3-0-3 | ecosystem: Environmental > Terrestrial > Soil > Unclassified ...
CGGTTCGACGCCGCGCTCGCCGACATTTCACAAGCGCAGCGTCTGGGCGCCGGCAAGGATCGCATCGATGCGGCGCGCGCGCCGATCGCGCAGGCGCGCGGCCGTTATGACGAGGCACTTGCCGTGCACAAGCGTGACGCTTCTATGAATCCCGGGATCCTCACTCTGGGAGCGCTGGCGACCGTCTATGCGGAGAAAGGCGAGATCGAGGAAGCGGACCGCCTGTTCGACCAGGCGGTAAGAAGCTACAAGGACGTCTCGCCGTTCCCGGTTGCGTGGGTCTGGTTCCAGCAGGCGCACATGTGGATGGACGAAGGCAAATACGAGCGCGCGCGCGAATTGCTCGCCGCCGCGCACCAGAGGCTTCCTGGCTATGCTCCGGCGCAAGGACACCTGGGCGAAGTCGAGGCGATGCTCGGGAACCGTGCGGCCGCGCTCGGCCACCTGCGGCCGCTGGCGCCGCATGCGGATGACCCCTACTACGCCGCTCAACTCGCGCGGATCCTTGCCGGCGGGACATCGCCCGGTGCCCCGGAACGCGCCGAGGCGGCGCATTGGCGCGAGGTCGCGGCCAAGCGTTACGAGGAACTTCTGGCGAAGCATCCGGAGGCATTTGCCGACCACGCAGCCGATTTCTATCTGGCCGCGGGCGACGATCCCCAACGCGCGCTCGCGCTTGCGCGCAAGAATCTCGCGCTGCGCGTTACGCCGCGTTCGGTGCGGCTCGCTCTTCTGGCTGCGCTGGTCGCGGCCGACAATGCGGCCGCATGCGATTACGCCGACCGGGCCCTCGCATTCGGCCACGTGGCCCCTGCGGCGCGCGTGATGGTGGACCACGCCCATGCCGCCTGCGGCCGCACCGCAAAGCGCTGACGGTCAGGCCTGATTGTCGCGACCGGCGGAAAAGGCGTTGAGGTGCAACCGGCGTCTCTAGCGCCGGTGGAACCACAAGAACAGAGAGACAATCAGGACGATCGCGGAACCCAGCGCAAACATCCAGCCGGCGGCCCGGGGGCGGGCTTCGACCCAGCGATCGAGCGTCATGTGCATCGTGTCCGCGCCTTTGACGAATGGCTCGGACGAGTACCACCGGTCCGCGCGCGCTTCCCATGCGCGCAATGAATCGGCGGAGAAGACCAGCATGGCGCCGACGACCGCGGCCACGAGACCGCCCGCAACCATAATCCATCTCAGGCTTTCGACGATCCAGGTCATGACGACGGGCGCGGTGCGGCCGCCCAGAGCGGAAACGACCGCTTTGGCTTCGACGTTTGTGAGCAGAATGAAAATCGCAAAGGCGCCGGCTATTGCGAAAGCAATCCCGAACCAGCGCGGATACCTGTATACGACCTTGCCGATATCGTGCGGTTGCTCCATCGACTTCAGTCTTGACTGCATTGAAAACCAGCGATTCATGGAGCCGAGCAGGCGGACGGTCCGCGGGCCGTCGGCGATCAGGCACGCGCCGAGGGCTATTCCAACCAAACCCGCGACGATCAGGAACCATAGCAGAAACGGGATCAGCAACAGGTCGGCCAGGTAATTTCCGGTATGCAGCATGGATCCTCCGCTTGCGTTAAGCTCACTATAAACCAAGTAGGGAGGAATCAAGTGGACACCGGCTCGCTGTTCGAACACCTGCGCCGTTTCGACTCGCCCACGATTGCCAATGCGCTGGAAGTCGCGCGTGGGCAACGCACCATCACCGGCTTTACCCGGCGGACGCTGATCGCCGCATTCCCGCAATTACCGCCGATCGTCGGCTTCGCCAGAACCGTGACGATCCGCTCCTCCACGCCTTACGATCCGGCCGTGCGCAGAAAAAATCAACTCGCCTACTACGAGCATCTCGCGCAAGCGCCACAGCCGACGGTTTCCGTGGTGCAGGATATCGACAGCCAGCCCGGACTGGGTGCGTTCTGGGGAGAAGTGAACACCCATATCCATTGGGGATTAGGCTGTGTCGGCGCGGTGACGAATGGTTCGATGCGCGATCTCGATGCGATGCATCCGCAGTTCCAGTGCCTGGCGGCTTCCTTGAGTCCCAGCCACGCCTGGGTTCAGGTAGTCGATATCGGCAAGCAAGTGGATGTATTTGGCATGGTCGTATCCGACGGCGAAATCGTGCACGCCGACCGCCACGGCGCGATCGTGATTCCGCGCGAACTGCTCGACAAACTGCCGGCGGCGATCGATCTGATGGCTCGGCGCGAGAAAGAGCTTCTCGATGCGGCGCGCAAACCCGGATTCAGCGTGGCGGCATTGCGCCAGGCGTTTGCCGCCTCCGACCAGGTGAAGTAAGAGCGCGAGGCTCCGGTCAGTTGGCCGTGCGCCGGCGATAGGCTTCGATGAAAGGGTCGGCTTGCGCGGACGCGTCCGCGACGGCCCGCACCGCTTCGGCGCAGACCGCGTCGATATGTCCAAGCATCGCGTCTACGCCCTGGATGGCGAGCATCTTGACGTATTTCACACCCGGGTTGCGCGAGCCGAAGCGTGCTGCGCCGGCATCGCCGGCAAAATTTCTGTCCCTGAAGGGTTCCCGCTCGGCCCACACCGTCTGCATGCGCGCCAGTTCCTTTTCCGACCCGGGCACCTGATCGGTTATCCGGTTGGTGAACGTGTAGTTGGCCTGGAGCAACTCCCCCACCACCTTGACTTCCACGACGATGCGTTGCTCGCGCCCGTTTGGGGTGGCGAAATGCGTGGCGATCTCGTCGGCTTCCTCGGCATTGAGCACGCTCGCCGCCTGATCGGCCCAGATGGCATGCAACCATTGCGGTTGTTCGATCCCGCGGGCGATGACGCCGTCGATGATGCGGCTGAACTGCGCCTCCGCCTCGCGCCACTCCGGCGCAGCCGCGTTCCAGCCGCGGCCGAGTCCTGCGTCGCTTCCGCGCTTGGCGAGAAGTGTCCGCGCAGCCACCAGCCCGGCCTGCTTCACCGCCAGACGGCCGACAGCCATTGGAACGTCGGGTTCGTGACTGGCCGCCAGTCTTTCTATCGCATCGTCCTTCAGCGCATCGGCTGCCGCCGGCCCGGCCGCGATCATCGCGGTGAGCGCCACGCCCAGCATTCTTCCGATAACCATCAGGTTCGTCCTCCTCGGCGGGCATTCTACCGTCTGCGGGACGCGTCGAACGCCCATCCCGGGAAATTGCCCGCTCGATGCGGTAGCATTCGGCCTTTCCGCACATCACTGAGGGGAGGACTGAAAATGGCCACGCACAACAAGACAGCCATCGTTACCGGCGCAGGCAGCGGGATCGGCAAGGCCGTCGCGCTCACGCTTTTGAAGGACGGTTACAGCGTCGTTCTCGCGGGTCGCCGCAAGGATGCGCTGGAGCAGACCGCGAAAGAATCGGGTGCGGGGGCACGGGCAGTGGCGGTGCCCACGGATGTGAGCGACCCGCAGTCGGTAAAGGCAATGTTCGCGAAAGCGAAGCAGACCCTGGGCCGCCTGGACCTGCTGTTCAACAATGCCGGCGTCAGCGCCCCGGGCGTGCCGCTCGAGGACCTGACCGTCGAGCAATGGCGCAATGTGGTCGACATCAACCTTTCCGGCATGTTCTTCTGCATCCAGGAGGCGTTCCGGATAATGAAGGACCAGAACCCGCGCGGCGGGCGCATCATCAACAACGGTTCGATCTCGGCGCATGCGCCGCGCCCGAACTCGATGCCCTACACCTCGACCAAGCACGCCGTCACCGGACTCACCAAGTCGGCTTCTCTCGACGGGCGCAAGTACGACATCGCCTGCGGCCAGATCGACATCGGCAATGCGCTGACCGAGATGGCGGCGAAAATGACCAAGGGCGTGCCGCAGGCCAATGGCGAGATCAAGGTTGAACCGACGATGGACGTGCAACGGGTTGCCGACGCAGTACTGCACATGGCCAGCCTGCCGCCGGACACGAACATGCAGTTCCTGACCATCATGGCCACCAAGATGCCGTTCGTCGGGCGCGGCTGACAGCGCAGCAGGCGGCGGCGTGGTCCCTGCCGGCTGGCTCTGGATTCCGATCACCATCGGGGCCGCGTTTGCCCAGACGCTGCGCAACGCCGCGCAGAGGCACCTGGTCCCCGAGCTTGGCACGCTTGGCGCCACCCTGGTTCGTTTCCTCTACGGACTGCCGTTCGCTGCGCTGTGGCTCGCCGGCGTCCACACCGTCACCGGAAGCAGCCTGCCCGAGGCGAACATCGCGTTCGTGTCATGGGTGGCGGTTGGGGCGCTCAGCCAGATCGCCGCTACGGCGCTTCTGTTGCGGGTGATGGCCGAGCGCAATTTCACACTCGGTGTGGCGTACTCGAAAAGCGAACTCATCCAGGTTGCCGTGTTTGGTTACGCATTCCTCGGCGACCGGATCTCCACGATGACCGCTCTCGCCGTCGCCTTCGGCACGCTGGGTGTGCTGCTGCTGTCGCCCGCCGACCGTGAACGGCCGATCCGCGGGCTGCTGATGGGCTGGACCACGCCATCGGCGCTGTTTGGCCTCGCCTCGGGGACCGGCTTCGCGCTCTCGGCGGTGGGATACCGCGGAGCGGCGCTTGCGCTTCCCGATACGACGTTCCTGATGGCAGCCGCCTTCACGCTGCTGGTCGCCCAACTTATCCAGACGGCGGTACTCGGAGGTTGGTTATGGGTCCGAGACGCCGAAGTGGTCGCGCGCGTATTGCGCGCATGGCGGACATCGCTGTTCGCCGGATTCATGGGCGCCACGGCATCGGCCGGCTGGTTCACCGCAGTGGCGATCGAACCGGTCGCGCACGTGCGGACATTGGGATTGATCGAATTGTTGTTCAGCTATGCCGTGTCGCGGCGGCTGTTCCGCGAGCATCTGCAGCCGCTCGAGCTTGCCGGCGTATTGCTGCTCGCGCTGGGACTCGTCATCGTGACACTGGGGCGGTAGAAGACGAGAATGTCGAATCGAGCTCCGCAGATATGCGCTGGAGTTGCGGGCGGGGTGGCTCATGTCGCATGGCCCATTGCCGAATGCGCCGGTGCCATTCGAGATCCTTATCCGGATAGTGTTTTTTCTCAGGGGAGGTCAAGCCGATGGCTTCAAAAGCTCGCTACATCTTCATCGCCAGCATGGACGTTGACCCCGCGAAGGAAGACCTGTTCAACGAGGTCTACGACACCGAACATGTGCCGCTGCTGCTGAAAGTGCCCGGCGTGATTTCGGCGAAGCGTTACAAGACCGAACCGCTGACTGTGTTCGTGCGCGGTGCCAAGCAGACCGTCGTCCACGAGGACGAGCCGCGCTACAGCGCTGTCTACGAGATCGAAAGCCCCGCCGTACTGGTAAGCGACGCCTGGGCCAAGGCGGTGGACAAGGGACGCTGGCCCAGCGAGGTCCGGCCTTACGTGCGCAACCGCCGCCTGGTGCTGCGCCGGTTGCTTGAACCCGGTTCGTGACACGGGACCTGGCCGGGCAGGGGTGGATTCTGCAGCGCGTGATCAGACCCGCCATGCCCTATGCGCAACGTAGTCGTGCAGAACGATGGCACCCCTGAAGATTTCATACTGAGCGTTCGAGAAATCACACGCAGACTTAAATAGCAACCGTCTCCCATGAGCTAAACGGACCCCACTATCCAAGGTGGTACGTAATGCCATGTCCATATTGTTCCCCGGCACGGCAACGCCAACGGGGAGCGACGCATGGGGAAAATTCAACAAGCTGCGCCCAGAAAGTTGGGAGCCGGTGCGAAGGGTAGCAGCCAACCCGTTGACGCGATGCGGCATCGAGACCGGGATGCGCAACGGTTGATGGCTCTGTTGCCCGACTTGAAATGGGCTCTGCAACTCACCGCGGCTTGTCTCGCCTGCGCGGCGACCATCGGATGTCAAGGCCCCGCGGAGCCAGGCAATGGGGGCTCAACGCCAACGACCAGCGTGGCATATGTCTGCGCGAACGATTTCGATCTCCAGAACCTGAGCCCTACCGCCCTCACCGTGCGGTTTGCGGTGGCCGAAACTTCTGAGCAGGGGGAGCTGCTCCTTCCGCCCCGCTCCTCCGGGAGCACCCCCAGCACAACTCGCCTGACGACGCTTAGTCCTGGAACCTTGCAAGTCTCCAATGGCAACGAACAGATCGCGCCAGTCGCCAATACAGGCATCGCATGTGCGCAAGGTCCTCTGCAGGAACCTCAGGCCACCTCGGGAGAGTGGACCCCTCCGTTTGATTGGTCGGTCGTAGCGGTACACCTTCACCTGCTGCCGTCTGGGCAAGTGCTCTCCTGGGGAGGCCTTGGGGAGCCCCAGGTTTGGAACCCGGCTACCGCCGAGTTCACGGCCGCTGCCAGCCCGAGCAGGCTGTTCTGCAGCGGACACGCTTTCCTGCCTGATGGCAGCCTTCTGGTCACCGGTGGGCACATTAGCCCCGACCACGGAATTCCGGACGCAAACATCTTCGATGTGGCCACTGCATCGTGGACCACGGTGACACCGATGAGACGCGGACGTTGGTACCCCACCACCACGACTCTGCCCGACGGCCAGGTTGTCACCCTGGCGGGCCAGGACCAAGACGGTTTCGAAGTCACAATTCCCGAAGTGTGGACTGGCAGCAGCTGGCGCGTGCTCCCCGGTGCGGATCGGGCGCTCCCGTACTATCCCCGCACGTTCGTCGCGCCAAACGGCCTGGTGTTCTACGCCGGGGAGCTACCGGAGACTTCGTACCTCGATCCCCGAGGCTCCGGTGCATGGACAGCGGTTGCGATCAGCAACTACGGACGACGAGATTACGGTTCCGCCGTGATGTACCGGCCCGGCCAAGTGCTGATCGTCGGCGGGAGCGACCCGCCCTCTGGAGCGCCCACGAATACGGCCGAGGTGATCGATCTTGGCCAGGCCGTGCCGGCGTGGCGATTCACGGGATCGATGGCGCACGCGCGCCGCCAATTAAACGCGACGCTTCTGCCGGACGGTCGCGTACTCGCTACGGGCGGAACCAGCGCCTCCGGGTTCACCGATCCAGCCGGAGCCGTACACGACGCCGAGGTATGGGATCCCGCCAGCGGAGACTGGACCACTTGGGCCAGTAATCGGATAACGCGGGTCTACCACTCCACCACGCTTCTTCTGCCCGACGCCCGGATTCTTCATACCGGCAGTGGGGATGGTGCCGACCTTCCCCGTGAACTGAACGCAGAGATCTTCTCGCCCCCCTATCTGTTTCGTGGCGCCAGGCCTTCGATCACCAATGCGCCGGACGCCGTCGGCTACGGTCAGCAATTTTTCGTGGCCACACCGGATGCCGGACAGGTCGTGAGGGCGACTCTCGTCCGGCTTGCCTCTGTTACCCACGCCTTCGATCAGAACCAGCGGTTCCTGGAGTTGTCGCTCAACAGAGTCGCCGGCGGGGTCGAAATCGCCGCCCCAGCGAACGCGAATCTGGCGCCGCCGGGGCACTACATGCTGTTCATTGTGAACAGCGCGGGGGTTCCATCAGTCGCAAGGATCCTTCGGGTGGGTGCGAATGGACTGTCCGCTCTTCTCCAAACATCCGTTCAAACGGTCGCTCTTCTCCAAACATCCGCTCTTCGCCGAATATCCGCTCTTGGTCAAACAAAAAAGGACTCCGATATTCTTGCCGTGCTTGGACGGCAGAATATGTGCCGGTCTCGCTTCGTTGGGGTGATTCCGGCATCCCCCGCGCGCCGAGCGAGCGTCGACGCATTCACCCGCATCAGCGGCTCCAGCAATCAGTGATCGCCTGGGCGAAGCAGAGAATTCAGTCAGCTTCTTGTAGCTACACCCAGTCGTGGGGGCGACTCGCGTCCGGCTTTCCTTCTGTCACCCACGCCTTCGATCAGAACCAGCCTCCTGGAGCGGTCGCTCAAGAGAGTCGCTGAGGGCTCGTCTTGGCCTTTCAGCGAATGCGAATCCCGCGCAGCCGGGGCACTATAATTGTGAACAGCGCGTAGGTTCCATCGCTCGCAAGGACCATCCACTTGGGATGATGTGATTCCAGGCGCAAGCGTCACAACAAAGCAGCTCTTTTTACTCCTTACAGGAAACCCGCATGATTCACGTCATCGCCACCGTCGACCTCGCGCCGGGAACGCGCGAAAAATTTCTGGCCGAATTCCGCAAGCTCATCCCCGAGGTGCGCGCCGAGGCCGGCTGCATCGAGTACGGGCCCGCTATTGACGCCGTGACCGACATCCCGATCCAGTTCAAGGTCGGCGCGGACCGAGTGGTGGTGATCGAGAAGTGGGAGACCGTCGCAGCGCTCAAGGCACACGGCGTGGCGCCGCACATGCAGGCCTACCGCGCCAGGGTGAAGGACTTCGTCAAGGGCATGGAACTGCGGGTGCTGTCGCCTGCCTGAAGACGCCGACGCGCCGGCAGTTTCAGCCTGTTGTCACTTCGTGTCGGCGCGCTGCATCTGCCTCGTCAGCCGCCACACCATCCATGCGAGCACGGCGACAGCCACGAAGAGCGCCGACCACAGGCCCCATTTCCTCAGGTCGGCGCGCGGAAGCGCGGCCGCTTCGCCGGCGAGCTTCTGCACTGCGCCGGTGGTGGCCACGGCCATCTGCGGCTCCTGATCGGTGCGCCATCCCGGCACCAGCGTGTCGATGCGGAACGACCCCGCCTGTGCCCTGGAGTTGCCATAGGCGAGCCGGAACGGCCCGGTCCCCCGCGCGGTGAAAACGATTTCCCGCGGCGTCCAGCCTGCCTTCAAGATCAGCGGTCCGGAGCCGATGCCGCCAGCCGCCGGATCCACGCGTAGCAGCCAGTAGCGATGTGAATTTACCCCGACAACGATGTCGGGGCTCACCAGTTCGCGGCCGTTCTGATTCAGGCGATAGGCAACCGCATGCGTCACCGGCGTCCATCTTTCTTCCGGATTGGCGCGGGACAAGAGCCGCACCGGCACGATGGTGTTTTCCTGCGGCAGCCGCAGCGCAAGCCGTTCCAGCGGAAACCTGCCGCCGAGGTCGGCAAGGTATTCGCCGGGCTTGACGGCATCGGGCGCGGCCACCACCTCTTTCCACAAACGTTCAGGCTGCGCGTGCTGCGCCGGCGACAATCCGGAGATTGACCTGAGTTCGATGGCCCGCTCCGGATCCGTCCACAGCACACGCAGGTACTTCGCTTTCAGCGACGGGTACTCGATGGTCTTGCGTTCCAGTCGCCGTCCGGCGTGCGCCAGCGCGCCCAATGGCGCATCGGTGGCCAGCGTAGTCCAGTGTTTGAGATCGTCTCCCGCCTCGACCCGCGTTGAGGCGAGTGCGTCGGGGACGATCTTCCCCCAGTCCACTTCGATGCCGTTCAGCGGTGTCTTCACTGCCGAAGCGTCGATCAGATAGCCGAGCGCCACCTGAGGCCCGCCTTTGGGCGCGCTTGTACGGAGTCTGACGCTCACCCTCTGCCCGCTCCTGTCGAAGCTCAGATCCAGTTCGTCGGCGCGGACGTCACGCGGACCTTGAAGCGGAAAAATCGGCAGTGCCACCGGTGCCGGCCTTTCGGTCGTGCGCTCGACGGGACGAAATGCGTACGGCACCACTTCGCCGGCGCCGTTGAATACGCGCAGGTCGCGCAGGTCGGCGAATGCCGCCGACTCGTAAACCGCTTGCGGAATGGCAACGCGGTGCAGCGCGTCTGCGCCCAATCCTTCGATCGGCACGGCAAAGGCAAAGTCCGCCGGCGCTTCCGCAGCGGTGGCCGAGAGGCTGACCGCGGCGAGCAACGCCGGCAACAGCGATTTCATGACTCCTCCGTTTTCGGCGGCAGCGGCGCGAAGTAGCCGATCACCAGCATCAGCACTCCGACGGCGATGAACGACACGATGCGTTCGACCCCACCCACTTTCGCCAGATCCATCAGGAACAGTTTGACTACCACGGCTGCCATCAGCCCGGCCCCGGAGAACCAGAGTACGCGCATTCCGCGGCGATGCGCCCACAACATCGCCACCAACGCCATCACGGTCCAGAAGACCGACAGCGATGCCTGTGCCAGGTCAGAGCGCAACATCGCGTCCAACTGGTACGGAATGCCGGCCCAGTGATGCAGCGTGCGCAACAGCACGGCGTTCAGAAAAATAAACGCCGCGCCGCCCAGAACCGCGCGCGGCCACGACCTTGGAATTTCCGCCGCATTGCGGATACCGTAGGCCGGCAAGGCTTTCCACCACAAGGCCACACACGCGAAGGCCAGCAGTTGCGCGATATCGAGCGGGTTCAGCAACGGCACATAGGGCAGCGGCTCGGGATTGCCGTCGTTGCTCACGTTTGCGTACAACGTCCAGCCGAGCAGAAAAACGGTGAGCGGCAATGCGCCGTGCCAAAGATACGCAGTCGGATAACGCATCACCGGCCAGGCGATGGACTGTCCCTTGAGCGCTAACGTCGCCAGCATTCCGCCGGGTACCAGCGCCCAGGCGATCAGCGGCCATACATGCCTGCCCTCGACCACATGATCGATCTGCCAGCCGATCTCCCACGCGCCCACCGCCGCCAGCAACCACACACCGGCTGCGTGCACGAGCGACATGTATTGGCTCGGGGCCTGATCGTGCCGGCGCAGAATCCGCAGGTGGAACAAGAATGCGACAGGCCATGCGATCAAACCGAATCCCGCGAGCGGATGCTGCCGCGGATACTCGGCCACATTCACGCAGAAAAGGATCAGCAGGAGCGGCATCAGCGCGAGCGCTGGAAAGCGCGCGATCGGCCATCCGCGTCCCCAGAGTGCGCTGAACGCGGCGCACGTGCCGGTGAAGAACAGCAAGGCCACATTCAGCTTCTCCATGATGGGAACGTGCCGTTCGATCTCGTGCAGCCCCGCGAAAGTCCACCATGCCAGGCCCCACGCAAATACGATGACCGACACCTGCGTGTCCAGAGACCCGGGCTTTTCCGAGTGGCGTCCGGTCGTCCAGTGGGAAAACCACGCCGCCACGGCGATGAATACGCAGCCGAGGTAAAAGCTGTTCAGGATCGGCGTGTCGCTGAAACTCCTGCCCGCATCCAGGATAAAAGCAACGCCGGCCGCGAATTGCAGCAGCAAGCCAAAGGCGTGCGGCAACCGCCGGCGCTGCCTCGCGCCGACCCAAACCGCGGCCGCGCCCTCGAGCGCCCAGGCCGCGGAGGTCCAGCGGCCGTCGAAAGCGAGCGGAATCGCCAGGGTCGCGAAAATCACCCCGAGCGCGAGGAACGCCTCGACCAGCATGCGCAGGGTTTCGGCGTGGCGGCGATAGAGCGCCATGGCCAGGACCAGATAGATCGCCGAGACGGCGACCGCGCTCCACGCAGCGCCGTACTCGATGTCGTGCACCAGCCGGCTCTGCAGGCCGAATCCGACCAGCGGCGTGCCGAATACGATGGTGCCGTCGACGTAGTGCTTGAGTTGCGGCGCCTGTCTCAATGCGAACAGCACCGCGATCGCAACGTACTGCAGGAAGAACAACAGCAGAAACGGCTGGGTGCTCTCGAAAAATTCCGGCCGGTAGTAGCGCGCGCCCCACATGGCGCCGATGCCGAAAGTGAAGAGGAATCCGAGCACGTTGAGCGGCCGCCACGCCCGGTACAGCGCTATGCCCAGAACACCGGCATTGAGCACGGCGTAATAGCTGAACAGCATCACATGGCTGCCGCCCCCGGTCGATGCGAGCACCGGCGCGAGGAAACCGCCCGATACGCCGAGCACGGCCAGCGACAACGCGTTCTGCAGTACTGCGAGTACGGCAGAGAGCACCGCCATGGCGACCAGCACGAAGAAAGCTGCCTCGCCCGGAATCAGATTGAACAGGCGGAACGCGCCGAACACGGTGAGATAGAGCAGGCCCACGCCGCCGCCCTGCATAGCCAGCGCATAGACGGGTTTGCGGTGGCGTAACCGCCAGCCGATGACCAGCATCGCCACGGCACCCAGCGCCACGCCGATCAGCCTCACCTCGATGGGCACATGCGTGTGCTCGTAGGCGTATTTCAACAGGAACGCCACACCGAAGAAGAGCACCACCACCCCGACGCGCACCAGCGCGTTACCGCCGGTCAGCCAGTTCCATGCGCGGTCGAAGTAGGAAGGCTCCGGCGGTTGCGAGGAAAACGTCTCTGCGGTTGCGAATTCTGGCTCGGCTTTATCGGCCGTTTGCGCGACGTCGTCCTGGCTGAGCGGCTGGTCCGGTACACGCGCGCGCTCCTCCGTGAGCAGTTGCGGAACGATGTAAGGCGTCTCCGGGACTTCCGGCGCGCTTGCGGGCGCAGGCGGAACCGGACTTGCCGATGCCTGCGGCAAATTCTGCCGCAACTCCCTGACTGCGGCTTCCAGTGCAGCCACACGCGCTTCGATATTGGGTTCGCGGGACTGCGCCCGGAACCAGGAGAACAGCACCCCGGCCGCGGCACCGAACAGACCGCCCCAGAACATTTCGGAGCCGCCACCGAATATGTTTCCGAGCAGGACTCCGAGAAACAGCCCGACGAACCACATGGCGTCATCTCCGTTGGCCGATGGCACGGCATCTTTGCATACAACCCGTGCCACGCCTAGCCCATCGGCATAACGCCACGAATTCTGCGCGGGCGAAAAAAAACGCCGCGCCAGTCGGAGCCGGGCGCAGCTGGGTTGTTGAATGTGCTACGCGAGGAATTTGGTCCGGAGTCTGTGACGCTCGAAGACCAGCAGCGCGCGCCGGGCGAAGTTTACGAGTTCCGAACCGCCCTCCACTACCTTCAACGCCGGATTCGCTCCAAGGTGTCGCGGACCTGTTCTGCGGTAAGTACGGGCAGTTCCGCATCCCAGACCGCGACTACTCCTTTCCCGCGTTTCCTCAGGCGCATCGGAGTCGGGGCGATCTCGATCTCAAGACGCCCGTCGACCGCCCGGATCTCCAGCGGTTGGCCGGGTTTCAGGCCCAGGGCCTTTCGCATTGCCTTGGGTAGGACGATCCGGCCGGCGGCGTCGATGGTGGATTTCATAGCGTAGAGACTGCTGTGAAAATGACGGATTTGCGATTAGTTTGCGGACAACATAACGCGGCTACTTCAGCGGCTTATAGCGCAGCCGCTTGGGCTTTGCGCCCTCCTCGCCCAGCCGCTTGATCTTGTCGGCTTCGTATTCCTGGTAGTTGCCGTCGAAAAACACCACCTGCGAGTCGCCCTCGAACGCCAGGATGTGGGAAGCGATGCGATCGAGGAACCAGCGGTCGTGCGAGATGACCAGCACGCTGCCGGCAAATTCCAGCAGCGCGTCTTCCAGCGCGCGCAGGGTTTCCACGTCGAGGTCGTTGGACGGCTCGTCGAGCAGCAGCACGTTGCCCCCGGCGATCAACGTCGTGGCCAGATGCAGCCGCCCGCGCTCGCCGCCGGAGAGATTACCGACGACTTTCTGCTGGTCGGCACCCTTGAAGTTGAAGCGGCCGGCGTAGGCGCGCGAGGGCATTTCGAATTTGCCGACGGTGAGGATGTCCTGCCCGTTCGAAATCGCTTCCCACACAGTTTTCTTGTTGGCGAGCGCGTCACGGCTCTGGTCCACGTAGGCCAACTTGACGGTGGACCCGAGCACCACTTGGCCGCTGTCGGGCTTCTCCTTGCCGTCGATCATCCGGAACAGCGTGGATTTGCCGGCGCCGTTCGGACCGATGATGCCGACGATTGCCCCGGGCGGAACCTTGAAGCTCAACTTGTCGATCAGCAGGCGGTTGCCGTAACCCTTGCTCACGTTCTTGAATTCGATGACGCTGTCTCCCAGCCGCTCGGCGACAGGGATGAAGATTTCCTGGGTTTCGTTCTGCTTCTGGTGCTCGTGCGACGACAACTCCTCGAAGCGCGCAATGCGCGCCTTGCTCTTGGCCTGACGCGCCTTGGGGCTGGAGCGCACCCACTCCAGTTCCTTCTGCATAGCCTTGATGCGGGCGGATTCCTGCTTGGCCTCAACCTCCAGGCGCTGTTCCTTCTGCTCCAGCCACGAACTGTAATTGCCTTTCCACGGAATGCCGCGGCCGCGGTCGAGTTCCAGAATCCATTCGGCCGCGTTGTCGAGAAAATAGCGGTCGTGGGTCACCGCCACCACGGTGCCCGGAAATTTCTGCAGGAACTGCTCCAGCCAGTCCACGCTCTCGGCGTCGAGGTGGTTGGTGGGCTCGTCCAGCAGCAACATGTCGGGCTTGGACAGCAACAGCCTGCACAATGCGACGCGGCGCTTCTCGCCGCCTGAAAGTTTTTCTATTTTCGCGTCCCATGGCGGCAGGCGCAGCGCATCGGCGGCGATCTCCAGCTGGTGCTCGACGTTGTCGCCAGAGCTGGTAGCCAAGATGGCTTCGTACTTCGCCTGCTCGGCGGCGAGCTTGTCGAAATCCGCATCCGGCTCGGCATACGCGGCGTAGATCGCGTCGAGCTTCTTCTGCGCATCGAAGGTTTCGCCCAGGCCCTCCTCGACCGCGCCGCGCACCGTTTGCTTGGGGTCGAGCTGCGGTTCCTGCGGCAGGAAACCGATGCGCAGGTCCGGCATCGGTATGGCCTCGCCTTCGATTTCCTTGTCCAGTCCGGCCATGATCTTCAGCAGGCTGGATTTGCCCGAACCGTTGAGTCCGAGCACGCCGATCTTGGCGCCGGGGAAAAAGGACAGAGAAATGTCCTTGAGGATCTGGCGTTTGGGCGGGACGATCTTGCCGACCCGCTGCATGGTGTAAACGTATTGGGCCATGAATCTGCACGAACGGAGGTTTCCGAGAGCGGAGGATTATAAGCGGGAAAAGAGTGACGATCGTGACTACGTGACGTCGTGACGGGCTGGGGCGTACATAAAAGTGCTGAGCCCGGACGGGAGAATCGGGGCTCGGGACGCAGGACACAGGAGTAGGCGTTAGTGAAAATAAGTTGCCCGATGGGCTGCATGAAACGCGGTCAACGCAAGCGACGGGGTCGCGCTGATACCCGCTAGAATTGGACCGAGTTGAATGTATAGCGACTGACAAAATGCCCCGGTCCCGCTCTGCTGCACTGGCATCGCTCGAGACGCTTGTCGAAACCACCCGCGGCAAGATAGTGCCGCTGCCTCCTAAGCTGGCGCATGTATACGGGCGCCTGCGCATGCCGGTGCCGCGTTCGCATCCGCATGTCTTCAGCAATTTTGTGAGTACGCTCGATGGCGTGGTCTCGCTCAGCGAGAAGGGGCACGCAAGCGGCGGAGACATCAGCGGGTTCAACGCCCAGGATCGCATGGTGATGGGCCTGTTGCGCGCCATTGCCGACGTGGTGATCGTCGGTTCAGGTACGCTGGGTGCGGACCGCCGGCATGTCTGGACGGCGGAAGCCATTTTTCCGCGCTTCGCGGGTGAGTATCGACGGCTCCGGCAGTCAATGGGCAAACGCGGGCCGCCGCTGAACGTGATCGTCAGCGGCAGCGGCAGGATCGACCTGCGCTTGCCGGTATTCACATCCGGCAAAGTGCCCGCGATGATCGTTACCACCACCGCCGGCGCGAAGCGCTTGCACAGGCAACGCGCCCCCGATTCGATCGAAATCCGCGCGATTCGTCGCGGCGGAAGCGCGATCCCGGCGACCGCAATCCTTCACGAGGCATGCCGCGCGAGCGGCGGCAGGATGATCCTTGTCGAAGGTGGGCCGCGATTGCTGGGAGACTTTTTCGCGGAGCGGCTCGTCAATGAGCAGTTCCTGACTCTCGCGCCGCAGATTGCGGGCCGCGACGCGGGCGACCCGAGGCTCAGCCTGGTCATGGGAAAGTTATTCGCGCCGCGCGATTCCCTCTGGGGAACCTTGACCGACGTGCGGCGCGGCAGCAGCCACCTGTTTTTGCGGTATTCGTTCCGGTGAATGCGTGAAGGGAAGGAGTGCTGGGTGCTAGGTGCTGAGTGCTGAGTGCTGAGTGCTGGGTGCTAAGTGCTGAGTTCTGTGGAAAGGCAGCTGAAAGGTCAAAGGTAAAAGCTGAAAGAGGCAGGCCTAGGTAGGTCTACTTCGAACCATGTACCAGATGCTGTCGCTACAACGTGACGAGAACGGTTAGTGTTCCGGGCGCATTCTCCTCGATGCGGGCATCGCCGCCGTGATGCCGGGCGATCTTGCGCACCAGCGACAACCCCAGGCCGGTGCCGGTCGCGTTCGCGTGCCGCGCGCGGCGGAAGGGTTCGAACACCGTTTCGATATCTGTGGCCGGGATGCCCGGCCCCCGGTCGCTTACGCGCAACGCAGCGCGCCCTCCCTCCCGGGTCACGGTCACTTCCACCGGCGGCTTGCCGTGGCGCAGCGAATTCTCGACCAGGTTGCGCAGCAGGCGCCGTAGCAGCGCAGGGTCACCGCGCATGATCACCGGCTCCCCGCTCACGCTGCAGCCCTCATAGCGCGCGCATTCTTCCGCGGCGAGCGCGAGCAGGTCGACTTCTTCCTTTACCTCCGGCTCGATCAACGCATCCAGCCGGCTGCTGAGCAGGATGCCTTCGATCAACTTGTCGATCTCGGCGATGTCGCGCTCCAGCGCGGCTTTCCGTGCGGGATTGGCATCCGCCTTCAGCAGTTCCACGCCCATGCGTATGCGAGTGAGCGGGGTACGCAGTTCGTGCGACGCATTGGCCAGCAGCATCTTGTGCGCGTTGACCAGCTCCTCGATGCGCGCGGCGGCCTGGTTGAAGCTGATTGCCAGCCGTGCGACTTCGTCGCGTCCCTCGACTTTCACACGCGCCGAAAGATCGCCGCGCCCGAGCGTTTCCACGCCGGCCTGCAGGCGCTCGAGACGGATCGTCAAGCGCCTCACCACCGGGTGCGCAACGATCGCCACGACGATGAACAACAGGATCAGCGCAACGGCCACGCCCACTCCCGGTACGTGTCTGAACGGGCGGTCCGTCGACGCCCGTCGCGCGACCAGCCAACGCCCGTCCGGAAGACGGGCCTGGTGGCCTCGCGCGCGCGGAGCGAACATGCCGCGCTCGTTCTCTTCTTCCTCCCGTACCGACAGGGGCGTGCCGACCGCCGCGAGCAGGCTGCGGTCGGCTGCAAACAACGACACGTCCACCGCGAGGCCGGCGCTGATTTTTTCCAGCGCGGCCTGCTGCCCGGCCCTGTCGGTGGAGGCCGGCGGCAGAATGTTTTGGGCAAACTGCGCCACCATCTCTGCACCTTGCCAGGGACCGCCCGACTCCGCCAGCGTGCGCCAAAGCAGGCCCGCAGCGACTGCAAACACGATCAGGCTCGCCAGCACTGCAAGATAAATGCGGAAGTACAGGCGGCTCATCGACGGCTCAATCCTGCTGTCGCGCGAACACGTAGCCGCTTCCCCGCACGGTGACGATCCGGCGCGGTTTTTTTGCGTCGTCCTCGATCGCGGCACGGATGCGCGAGATATGCACGTCGATGGAGCGGTCGAAGGCTTCCAGGGTTTCGCCTTTCAGTTTTTCCATCAGCGCCTCTCGCGAAATGACGCGGCCGGCACTTTCCGCCAGCGCGAGCAGCAGCGCGAACTGATGGCTTGTCATTTCGCGCGCCACGCCATCGACGCGCACCGCGCGGGCGCCGCGGTCGATCTCCAATCGGCCGAAGCGCAGCACTTCAGCCGCCGGGCCTGATCTGCCGCGTCGCAGGATCGCGCGCAGCCGCGCCAGTAGTTCACGAGGCTCGAAAGGCTTGGGCAGATAGTCGTCCGCGCCCAGTTCCAGGCCGACGACGCGGTCCATCGCGTCGCCGCGTGCGGTAAGCATCAGGATCGGGAGTGCCGAATCGGCGCGCAGCTTGCGGCACACCTCCAGGCCATCCATGTCCGGCAGCATCAGGTCCAGCACCAGCGCATCGAAAGGTTCGCGCGCCGCCCTGTCCAGTCCGGTGGTGCCGGTGCCCGCGACAGAAACGCGATATCCAGCCTCGCCCAGATATTCGCTGACCAGCGAGGCCAGACCGGGGTCGTCTTCGATCAACAGGATGCGGCTGGATGGAGATTTTGTGGCGGCCACGGTAATCCTGATTTTACCTCCCCCTCTCCCCCACCCAGGGCCTGAGCTATGTTCTTGCCTCAGAGCTCCCTCTCCCCTGGTGGGAGAGGGCCGGGGAGAGGGGGATGGGCGTGCTTATTAACCGTGATGGTAGCGATGACCGAAGCGTTGCGCGCGCTCGGCGAGTTTCTTGCGTTGTTCCACCGTTAGAACATCGGCCGCATCCGCCAGTGCTTGAGTCAGACGCTTCGAGATCGTGTCCATCAGCGCCAGCTGCTCGGCACGAAGATTCTCGATTGCAGCGCGATCCACTTTGTCTGCGTTCATGAGGTCGAGGACCTGCTGGCGCACGCTCTTCATGTTGCCGCGTAACGGCGCGAGGTCATGTGCAGCGCTTTTCGCGATTGCGGTGAGCTTGTCCTTCTGTTCCACTGTAGCGTCCAATTCCACGGCAAGGTGCTTGACCATGCGCTCGACACGTTTGTCCAGCTGCGCCGGGTCCATCGTTTCCGACATCAGGCTGTCGGGATCATGCGCGAAG
>Ga0134123_10001023_pt1 | contig 18420 bp, 14 predicted proteins | sample KB303_FD_96460 | JGI IMG/M metagenome (GOLD analysis project Ga0134123, IMG submission 96460) | Terrestrial soil microbial communities without Nitrogen fertilizer from Kellogg Biological Station, Michigan, USA - KB3-0-3 | ecosystem: Environmental > Terrestrial > Soil > Unclassified ...
CTCTCGCTGGGCATCGAAACCCTCGGCGGTGTCTTTACGAAGTTGATCGAGCGGAACACGACCGTCCCGACGAAAAAGAGCCAGGTCTTCTCGACGGCTGCCGACAATCAAACGGCGGTGACCATTCGAGTCTTCCAAGGCGAACGCGAGATGGCGAACGACAACAAGCTCCTCGGACAATTCGACTTGGTCGGCATTCCTGCCGCACCTCGCGGGATGCCGCAAGTCGAAGTGACGTTCGACATCGACGCCAACGGTATCGTCCATGTCTCGGCCAAAGACTTGGCCACACAAAAGGAACAGTCCATCAAGATTACTGCGTCCAGCGGCTTGAGCAAGGAAGAAGTTGAGAAGCTGGTGAAGGATGCGCAGGCCCATACCGACGAAGACAAGAAACGGCGAAAGACCGCCGAAGCCAAAAACCAGGCCGACAGCCTGATCTACCAAACGGAAAAAAACCTGAGCGAACATGGCGACAAGATCGCTGCGGAAGATAAGACCAAGATCGAGGAATCTATTGCCGCACTGAAGAAAGCGATGGAGGGCACGGACCCCGAGGCGATCGAGTCCGCGACCCAAACATTGACGACCGCATCCCACAAGTTGGCCGAGGAAATGTATAAGAAAGCTTCGGCATCCGCTGCAGCCGGCGGCGGCACCGACGCTGCCGGAGGAAACGGAGCCGCAGGCGGAACCGGAACCGGCGAGACCAAGACGGATGAGAAAGTCGTCGACGCGGAATTCGAAGAAGTAGACAAAGACAAGAAATAAGTTAGAATACCGTCAGTGAGACCGAGCTTCGTCGATGCACGGGGCTCGGTCTTGCTGCACTGTCCCACTGAGAGATCGCATCCGTGGCTAAACGAGACTACTACGAAACCTTAGGTGTCGAGCGAACCGCGTCCGAAGACGAGCTCAAGAAGGCCTATCGAAAGATGGCACGCCAACACCATCCCGACCTCCAGACGGGGGAGGCCCAAAAGAAAACGTCGGAAGAAAAGTTCAAAGAAGTCAATGAAGCCTATGAGACGCTGAGCGATCAGGACAAACGTAAACGCTATGACATGTTCGGCCATGCCGGGGCTCAGCAGGGTGCGGGACCTGAGGGCTTCGGATTCGGCGGAGCCGGCTTCGGCGACGCCTTCAACGATATCTTCGAGGATTTTTTCGGAGGTCAGCGAGGCGGGAGCCGGGCAGAGCGCGGCAACGACCTCCAATACAATCTGGACCTGACCTTCGAGGAAGCCGTCTACGGAAAAGAGGCCAAGCTCAAAATCCCGCGATGGGAGATGTGCGGCGACTGCAACGGGACCGGCGCGAAAAGCGCAGCATCAGTCAAGACCTGCCCCAGTTGCAAAGGGGCCGGACAGATGCGATTCCAGCAAGGGTTCTTCAGCATCACCCGTCCCTGCGGCCAATGCGAAGGGGCGGGACGAATCGTGACAGAGCCCTGTCCTGCTTGCCAAGGCCGTCAACGCATCTATCGAGAGCGGACCATCGCCGTCCACATTCCCGCCGGTATCGAATCCGGCATGCGTCTGCGCCTCTCGAACGAAGGAGAGCACGGCGTCAATTCAGGCCCGCCAGGCGATCTCTATGTGGCAATCACCGTCAAACCGCACCCGGTCTTCACACGTCAAGGACACGATATCCTCTGCGACGTCCCGATCCAATTTGTCACAGCCATACTTGGAGGAAAGATTGAAGTCCCCACGCTGAAAGGCAATACGATCATCAAGATTCCTGCCGGGACACAGCAGGATAAGATTCTGCGCATCAAAGGCCTGGGTGTTCCGAGCCTCAAGAACCACAATACCGGCGACCAATTATTTGTCATTAAGATTCAAGTTCCGACCAAGCTGTCTGCTCGTCAGAAAGAGTTGCTCAAAGAATTTGCCAAAGAAAGTGGGATGTCGATAGAAGAAGACGGCGAGGGTTTCTTCGACAAGATGAAGACGTTTTTCGAATAACACCCACGGCCATCGCCCAGATATCCTCACAATGTCCACGTTCTTCGTCGCCCCTGACGCCGTCACGCCCCCTACCATTCGCATCACCGGTGATCTCCTCCATCACCTTCGCGATAGTCTTCGTCTGCATCCAGGGGACGCTCTCACCCTAAACGACGGACACGGAACCCGCTATCGTGTGGAAGTCACCCACGTCACCCCACAGGCCATCGATAACCGTATCATCGACCAGCAGACCGAGCCGACGCGCAGGACCTCACCCATCGTGCTCGGACAGGCGTTGATCAAAGGCGACAAGATGGACTGGGTCATTCAGAAGGCGACAGAACTTGGAGTGGCAACCATCGTACCGATTCACAGCACACACAGCGTGATCAAACCCAACCCGGAACGTCTCGAACATCAACGCGCCAGATGGACTCGCATTGCGCGGGACGCGGCACAACAGTCGGAACGCTGGACCCTTCCTGTCATCGCAGACCCAGTAGACCTCGCAGAGATCTGCGGGCGTTATGCCTCAGCACCTTTGAAGGGCATGCTCGCGGAACGCTCCAGCGGTCCATCGCTCGCGACTATATCGTTACCACAGGACCGCCAGCATCCAATTATTGTATTGATAGGGCCGGAGGGGGGATGGGCACCGGACGAGCAACGACTTGCACAGGAGCAGGGTTTCCTCCCGCTCACCCTCGGACCACGAATCTTGCGGGCCGAGACCGCAACGATCGCCGCGCTCAGCATTCTCCAATCAAGGCTCGATGAGATGGGATAACATGGATTCAGCGGGGAATGGTCAAATGAATGATCGTGCCCTTTTCTCCGCTAGCCCAACCCTCTGTTCCAATCGGGAATGAGAGGCCGAACAGCGAGACCTTCGCGATCGCACCCTGCTCTGTCCAGGTGTAGCCGCCATCGTGAGTCCGATAGACGACACCCCGTTCCCCTACGATCCATCCTGTCTGAAGGCCGGTAAACCGTACTCTCAAGAGGTCGGTCAGTTTCGTACAGGTGCTGGTACAGGGTAGGGTGCGATCGATCCAGTGATTCCCGCCATCAGTCGTGTGGAAGATGGCACCGGCGTTCCCCACAGTCCACCCAGTCGACGTATCTGAAAAATACACATCGAACAACGTGACAGCTCCCTGCGTCTCTTGCGGAATCCACGTCGCCCCGCCGTCGTCTGTCATTAAGACAGTTCCCACAGCCCCAACCACCGTCCCATGCTGCGCGGTGAGAAACTGAATGCCGTAGAGCGCGGCACTCGTCTTACTCGATTGATCAAACCAATGAGACCCGCTGTCCTTCGTGTGAAGAATAGTTCCGTTGCCACCAACCACCCACCCTTCATTGGGCGACACGAATGAGAGCCCATACAGCGGCACCTGGGTATCGAAGAGTTGTGCATGCCAGGTCGTTCCCCCGTCTTGACTCCGGCGAATCGTCCCATTAGCTCCGACCACCCACCCCTGCTTTTCGTCGACAAAGAAGACAGCCGAGAGGCTTGCCGTTGTGCCGCTGACAACCTTTTTCCATTTCTTTCCGCCATCGACCGTCTTCAAAATGGTACCGCCAGACCCAACAGCCCAGCCTAGCTGAGGCGAATGAAAATAGAGCCCCATCAGGATGGCTTCCGTATGACTGACTTGAGGGGTGATCGTCAGAGGGGCGTCAGCGGTCCACGAAGGCGATGCACACAACAATGTCGCCAACACCACGACCACCAGACATCCGCCACTGGTGAGAAAGGAATCCAGCCATGATTCGGGTAATCCGTTTCTCACTGGGCGGTGTCGGCATCAGGGCGATTGTTATTGAAAAATCCAGAATCCGGCATGCCCTTGGCTACAATGGTGAAGGTGCCCACATCCAGTGTCAGCCACTTCTTCGAAGTGCAACAGGTGTTGTCGGGCTGCACATCCCAGGAGCCCCGCCGCACAATCAACTGACCAGTGGCGAGCTCATCGACGAACTCATGGCGCTTCCCCACACCATAGAGATTGCGATGAGGCACCCGCACGACGATCTCGGTATCCGTCCAGGACATCACCTGAGCCGCGAGGTTGCTGAACAGCACTTCCGTGCGCGAGACGTTCTCGCCCAACGCGACATCGTCTCGTCGTTTGTAGGCCCCCTGATTGAGGCTCAAATCGGCATGCTCGGCTGTTTTCAAGAATGAGCCGAACCCCGACCCTTTGATGGTAATCAGCTCATCGAGTCCGCCTGAGTGAGGGCTATAGGAATCGATCTTCGGCGTCACAAGCGTAAAGACCCCCGCTTCAGTCTGTAACGTCTCCTTCGTCGCACAACAGGAGCCGTCGGAGTTGGGCTTCGTCGCGCCTCGATAGATCACGACCGGCCCGCTCTTCGCACTGAAGGGCACCCACACATCAATGCGATCGTCCTGCCAGCGATAGATGACCGCGCGAATCCCTCCGATATCCACTCGATTTTCTCCCGTATTGAAATCGGTAAAGGCGTAGGGGGTCGCTCCACTTTCCGAATAGAATCCGAAATGTTCCCCGCTAATTCTGAGGAGCGTACCGATTGGGGCGGCAGGAGGAGTCATGGCGATCACTTTTGGCACGTGAACCGTAAAGGTCCCGACCTTTCGCTCACGTCCCTGCAGAGTCAGCACGATGGGCCCTGTCTCCGCATCCATCGGGAGGTGCACCACGATGGTGTTATCGGACCACTGGGCGAGGGTGGCGAGATGTCCACCGAACGTCACCTTGTCACCGGCGGTCTTCGTCTCGCCAAAACCCTTACCGAACAAGACCACTTTGGTCCCGACCGGTCCGCTCACAGGATCCACTCGAATGCTCGGAATCAGCCTCAGCGGAACGGCGTTGCTCACCGTGTACTGGACCGGAGCGCAACAGGATCCATCCGGTAAGGGATCGGAAGAGGCCAATCGAACCACCAGGTCGCCCGACGCAGCATTCGTGGGAACCTCGACTTCGATGAGGTCGTCTTTCCAACGGCGCGGCCTGACAACCACGTTCCCGATCATCACATCATTGACTCCGAACATCGTATTGGGATCGCGAGCACCAGCTGTGACACCGAAATGTACGCCGGCAACCTGCACCGTATGGCCCAGTTCAATCTCTTCCGGCGTCACGGCGGTAATGGTCGGCCGTACCACTGTCAACATCCCGGCAGTCATCTTCTTCTTCCCAGCGATAACTTGAACGGGACCGGATTGTGCCTGGGAAGGAACCTTCACTTCAATCAGGTCAGATTCCCATCGCTGAATCAACGCCGGGAACCCACCGACGGTCACGCGATTGACCTGCACGGATCGAAATGTGCCGAACCCCTTCCCCCCGATGGACAGGGTGGCACCGGGAACCGCCGTTGACGGATGTAGCTCGAGCACGGACGGAGCGGCCGCTGACACGCCGGCGCTCAGTCCGGCCCACAACGTCATTGTCCACAGGCCGGCGACAAACACATTCATAAATTGGTTCATGTAGTTACTCTGATCTATCTGGATTGGCTGGTGTCTTTTGCCCTTCGAACCAAACCGGCCACAGGCAAAAGACAAACCTGATAGACCCCACAATGGTCTTCTGATGCATACCGATTTTTCAGCATTCTGTTAGAAAGAGTTCACCGTAGATGAAGCAACGGAGCAATCGAACTATAGCAAGCAGTTTTTTGGAGAGTCAAGCCGACGAGCCTGTACCAGTCCAGCGTTCCTGGCCAGTTCGGACCAGCGATTAAGAGACGGAGAATATTACTTCAATTTCGACGGGAGCCCCGCGAGGCAACTCCGCAGCCCCCACCGCCACACGTGCATGGCGACCGGATTCTCCAAAGATCTGAACCAGTAGGTCAGAAGCCCCGTTGAGCACTTGGGGCTGCTGCACAAAACCTTCCGCCGACGCGACATGCCCGACGAGCTTCACAACGCGCATAATTCGGTCCAATGTCCCGAGTTCCTGCCGGGCAATCGCAAGTGCATTCAGAAGCGCGAGTCTGGCCGATTCCATCCCCTGCTCGACCGTCAGATCACGTCCAAGCTTACCGGAGAATGCCAACTGTCCGTCCCGCATCGGGAGGACGCCGGACAAAAACAAGAGGCCTCCGGCCTGGACAGCCGGAACGTACGTCGCTAACGGTTGCGGCGGCAGCGGCAACTCGATATGCAGTTCTGTGAGCCGGGATTCGTACGACGTGCGAAGCGACATCCATCACCCTGCGCGGAGTGCATCGAGAAAACTCTCACCCACAGGAAATTGATCCCCCTGCAGGGCTTCTACAATGGTATGTCCAAGATCGGCAGCCGACGCCCTGATGCCGAGATGAACCCCCTGCGCCAACTTCGGCCCGGTGGTCAAGAGCGGAACATACTCCCTGGTCGGGACCTGATCCGCCTTCGTCATATCCCGGCCATGATTCCCTGTCAGGACAAGCAGGTCGCCTGGACGAAGTTGCTCCAGCAACCCGGGAAGCCGTCGATCAAAATCTTGAAGAGCCGAGGCGGACTGTGCCGCATCCGATTCCAGGACATCAAGCCCGACAAAAATCAGTCCGCGTGGAACCTTTCTCAACATTTTCGTGACGTCGGTCAATAGCACCGTCCACGGTCCAACCGGAAGGGAACTCGTGAGCCCGCGACCGCTGAAGAGATCGCTGACTTTTCCCACCCCGACCAGGATCTGACTCGCGCGATTCAGCACATCGAATATGGTCGGCCCCGGAGGTTCAAGCACGAATTGACGGGGTTGCGGACTGAACTGTACCCCACCGGCCTCACCCAAGAGAGGATGGGCTGACACACGCCAAATTCCCCAAGGGTCCTTGAGTAACTTTCTCACGTCCCGGCAGCGCTGAAATAATTCGTCACGACGCATCGCATTCTCATGCACCGCCACATGACAGGTTCGTCGTCCATCCGTCCAGACGATCAGCGCACCCGACGACAGATGTTCGGCCTCGCACTCGCGCAACATGACCGTTCCTGAGGCCCGGCGATTACCGATCACCTTGCGCCCAAACGCCTGCTCGATGACCGCGATCATGTCAGGAGGAAATCCGTTCGGATACAGCGGACCAGCCGCGTCCGTGAGATGGCCCGCCATTTCCCAATAGCCGACCATGGAATCCACACCCTTCGAAAGAAATCCTAGACGACCGAAGCACCCTTGCGGCTGCCACATCGTCCGCACACCTTTAATTTCCGTGATGTGGCCAAGCCCGAGCGCTTCCAACGTGGGAAGGCTGAGTCCCCCAACCGCATCGGCCAAATGAGACAGGGTATGGGATTCGGCATCGCCGTATTCTGCCGCATCGGGCAGAGCCCCGACGCCGAGTCCATCGATCACGAGTACAATGACACGATTAATCATGGTCGCACTATACCAGAAGAGACCCTCATGGGATATGGAGTGACTTTGCTATGAAGTGGTTTGTCGTTGCCACTCCGCCACGATGGCAAGACTTGCGCTGGTGCCGATCCTATCCGCACCTGCTTCCAACATGGCGAGCGTGGTCTTCCAGTCTCTGATGCCTCCCGAGGCCTTCACCTTTACCCGACCTGCCACAGCTTCTTTCATCAGCCTCACATCCTCAACCGTTGCACCACCGGCGCCGAACCCGGTCGACGTCTTCACGTAGTCCGCTCCCGCCTCCACGACCAACTGACAGGCGGTACGTTTTTCCTGCGGCGTCAAATAACAGGTTTCAAGTATGACTTTGTGTTCGACACCTGGTGTCGCATGCACGACTTCAGCAATGTCCCTTCGCACATACTCATGATCTCCCGACTTCAACCGGCTCACATTAATGACCATATCCAGCACCTGCGCGCCGCGCGCGACCGCTTCAAGGGCTTCGGCAACTTTGGTCTTCGTCGTGTGACCGCCCAGGGGAAACCCGATGGGGATGCCGACGCGAATCGCCGTGCCCGCGACAGCGGTCACCGCGTCATCCACATAACAAGGCGGGACGAAAATCACAGTGAATCGATGCTCCTTCGCTTCCTGGCACAATCGCAGCACATCGAACTTCGTCGCCTCCGGCCGCAGCACCGTATGGTCGATGAGATTCGGTACGTTCCAATCAGACATCATTCAAGAGCCTCCTTCTGCATAGGCAAGTACTCTCTCCCCGGAGCTACGTGACGTCTGGGATTGGGTTCCACGGCGAAAGGGCCGCTTCTGATATTTCTCCACAGCCTTGTTGTGTTCGATCAGCGTCGCAGAAAATTGATGCGTGCCATCGTTCCGGGAAACAAAATACAACGAGCGTGAATCAGACGGATAGAGCGTCGCGCGAATAGCCTGAATGCCTGGGTTGGCGATCGGTCCAGGCGGCAGTCCCTGGACCCGATAAGTATTGTAGGGACTGGGGCTGGACAGGTCTTTCTTGTGCAAATTTCCATCGAATGCCGGCAGGCCATAAATCACGGTGGGATCGCTCTGCAATGGAATACCCTTTTTGAGCCGATTGTGAAACACCGCGGAAATCTCCGGCCGCTCGCCGCCCGACCCGGTCTCCTTTTCAATGACGGAGGCAAGGGTCAGCACCTCGTGCATCGTCATCTTGAGTTCCTGCATTCGAGCGAGGAGATCAGGCCCGAGTTCCTGCTTGAGCTGATCGACCATCGCCACCAACACCTCTCGCGCCTTGATGGGGCGAGGAAATTTATATGTGTTGGGATAGAGATACCCTTCCAGCGTCTCCGCCTTGATCCCAAGTGATGCGATGAATTCCCGATCTTTCGCAAGCCGCAGAAACTCCCCGGGATCTGTGAGGCCCTGTTGCGAGGCGACCTCGGCAATTTGGGTGATGGTCAGCCCTTCGGGAATCGTCAACGAATGGAGCACCACTTGGCCGGCGATCAGCTTCGAGAGTATCTCCACCGGAGTCAGACTGGGATTCAGTTCATACTCACCCGCATGAACTTTCCGGTCGGCGGATTGGGATTTTCCAAATAGGACAAAGGCCACGCTGCTCTTGATCAATTGTTCGCGCTCAAGCAGGGTCGCGACATGTTGAAAGGTCGAGCCATCAGGGATGATGACGACTTTTGAGGGAGGGTGCGCTTCCGGGGGAACGACCGGGCCTTCAGCCCAGCGAATCGCCAGATATGCGGCGGCGCCGAGTGCGACGACCGCGACCAGCAGACATCCGAGAATGATCCGTAGTTTCATGAGGTGGCTCTATCGTTCCCCTGTCCTCGTACTCATCCGCCCATGATTCCGGCTCCTTCTTCAACACCGGTTCAAGGCTCGCCAGATAACTCTGGAGCAGAATCGAAGCGGCGATGCGATCCACCACACCCTTCCGCTTTTTCCGGCTGACATCGGCCGCGATCAAGAGGTCTTCCGCCGCCTTCGTCGTCAACCGTTCGTCCCACAGAATAACGGGAACGGTCACACCTTCTTCCAACCGCGCCTGGAACTCGCGCATAGCCTGGATTGCCGGCCCCTCGCGGCCATCCAATTGAAGGGGAAAGCCCAACAGGACTTGCCCGACCTCATGCGTCACAACGAGCGATGCAATATGGGTAATATCCCGCTCTAACGTGCGCCGATTGAGCGTTTCAAGAGGTTGGGCCGTCCACCCCAGTTCATCACTCAGGGCCACCCCAATCCGCTTGGTCCCGTAATCGAGCGCGAGAATTCGTTTACCCTCCATGAGTGTACCGCTCTAACATGCGTTCGACCAGTCCAAAGACTTTTTGCAACGCCGCATCCAACTTTGCCGGATCCTTCCCGCCTGCTTGCGCCATCTCGGGTCTGCCGCCACCTGTACCACCGACCTCCGAGGCCATGTCCTTAATGATGTCACCCGCTTTCAGTCTGGCAATCAGATCCTTTGTGACGACAACCAGCAGCGAGACTTTACCATCGTTCGCAGCGCCAAGGGCCACGACACCACTCTTCAACTTGTCCCGTAATTGATCGGCCAACGCGCGCATACCGTTCACATCCAGGCCATCGGTCCGCTGCACATGCACCTGGATGCCGGCAATCGTTTTCGCCGTGGACTCGACCGCTGATCCGCTGGCCATTTTCAATTTCAGATCTTCCAGTTCGCGTTCTTTGTCTTTGAGCTGCGTCATGACCTTGCGTGTTTTGGCGACCAACTCTGACTGGCCGACCTTGAGCAGGTCCGAGAGCTCTCGTATGTCCGTTTCCAGCTTCTTCATGTGAACGAGCGCCCCGCTGCCGGTCTGGGCTTCGAGACGGCGTACACCAGCCGCCACGCCGGTTTCCGACACGATCCTGAACAGACCGATGTCTCCCGTCCGTTGGCAATGTGTTCCGCCACAGAGTTCCTTGCTAAAAGACTCGACCGTCACCACCCGCACCTGCTCGCCATATTTGTCGCCGAAAAAGGCCAACGCCCCCTTGGCCACCGCATCCTGAATGCTCATCACCTCGGTCGCAACCCGCTCGTTCTTCCGCACCTCGTCGTTCACGACCGTTTCAATGTCATCGATATCGCGGGACGACAGCGGCCTGAAATGGGCAAAGTCGAATCGCAAGCGATTGGGTGCAACGAGCGACCCGTACTGTTTTACGTGAGGGCCCAACATATCTCGCAGCGCGGCGTGGACCAAATGGGTGGCGGTATGGTTTCGCTGAGCATCCTGCCGCGTCGTAGCATTGACGGTTAGATGCAACGCCTCTCCCTCGCGAATCCGCCCTTTCGTGACGGTTCCCTTGTGCAGAATCAAGGTCGGCACCGGTCTCGTGGTTTCCTTGATCTCAACCCGTCCCTCCTGGCCCATCAGTACGCCCTGGTCACCGACCTGCCCACCGCCTTCCGCATAAAATGGCGTCACATCCAGGACCAATTCAACTTCATCGCCCTCCGCCGCTTCTGTAACCAACCGATCGCCCTTCAAAATCGCCTGCACGAGGCTCTCGCTCTCCAGGCAATCGTAGCCGATAAACTTCGTCGCCCCGAAACGTCCCGTGAGTTCCGCCACCGCAGGCCTGGCCGTCTCCTGTTCAAACCCGCCGGTCTTGCGTGCACGATTTCTCTGCTCCTCAATGGCCCGGTCGAATCCCGCCTCATCGAGCGTCATCCCCTGCTCGCGGCAGGCCTCACCAATGAGATCCATCGGAAACCCATACGTGTCATAGAGCTTAAACACATCCGCACCACTTAAGACCTTCTGCCCGGCAGCGCGCGCCTTCGCAATCATGTCATTGAGGATCGGCAAGCCTTGATCGAGTGTCGCGATGAACCGTTCCTCTTCGCCCCTCGTCGCCTCGGCAATCGTCGCTGCAGCAGCTCGGACCTCTGAATAGGCCTCGCCCATTTGGTTCACAACCGCCGACGTCAACTCATAGAGGAAGGGTTCAACGATGCCCAGCAACCGTCCGTGACGTGCGGCCCGGCGCAGAATCCGGCGCAGCACATAGCCGCGTCCCTCATTCGACGGCAACACCCCATCCGCCATCAAGAATGTGATCGCGCGAAGATGATCCGCCACCACGCGCATCGACCGATCGGTTGTCTCCTGCTCCCCATACCGAACTCCAGCCCTGGTCGCCACGGCGCTGAGCAACGGCGTAAACACATCGCTGTCATAGTTGCTATAGACGCCTTGTGCCACTGCCGCCAGTCGTTCCAAACCCATGCCCGTATCGATGCTGGGCTTGGGTAAGGGATGCAGTTTTCCAGCAGCATCCCGATTGAACTGCATGAAGACGAGATTCCAGATCTCAATGACGCGATCACCCGCGCCGTTCGGCCGATCGTCGCCCGGTACCGACGGTCCTTGATCGTAATGGAGTTCCGAGCAGGGCCCACAGGGACCTGTATCTCCCATCTGCCAGAAGTTGTCCTTCTCGTCGCACCGGATAATTCGCGAGTCCGGGACCCCGACCTTCTTCCACAGCTGATCGGCTTCGTCGTCGTCACGGAAAATCGTCACCCACATCCGATCCTTCGCCAAGCCGACCGTGTGAGTCAGAAATTCCCAACCAAACTGGATCGCGTCTTCCTTAAAGTAGTCGCCGAAGGAGAAATTCCCCAACATCTCAAAGAATGTATGGTGGCGTCTGGTGTAGCCGACATTTTCCAGATCGTTGTGCTTGCCCCCCGCACGCAGGCACTTCTGCACCGTCACCGCTCGTTTGTAGGCACGCGTGTCCTCGCCGAGGAATACCCGCTTAAACTGGTTCATCCCGGCATTGGTGAAGAGCAACGTCGGATCGGCCTGAGGAATCAAGGCGGAACTGGGCACAGCCTGGTGACCATGCTGTTCAAAATATCGAATGAAGGCCTGTCGCAATGCTTGAGTGCTATTCTTCATGCCACCCTAACTTCCCTCTCACATCAATGGTCCCATCACGGTTTCAATGGTGTCTTCGTCAAACCCCCGTTGGCTCAAGAGTCTTGCGATTCGGTTACGCGCCTGCGGCGAACTGATCCGCCCGGCCATCGTGACCACTTGCATGGCCAGGTCTCGTTCACTCACCTTGAGGTAGGCGGCCCACAGCGTCGCATGTACGATGGGTTCAGGACAACCGGTGGCGAGCAGTTCCTCTTGCAGGCGCGCACGCCCCATTGGCATGCGTTCGAGCCGCCGATCGGCCCACCGTGCCGCGAAGGAGACATCGTCGAGGTATTTCAACGATGTCAGCCGTCGAACCACCGCACGAACCTGCGAGGGAGACGCCCCCTTCGCCGAAAGCGATCTTTCGATCTGGGCTGTCGTGCGATCACTGCGGGCCAAAGCCCGCACGGCAAATTGCAGCCACCGGTCGGGAGACGATGCCGCCTTGCCTGTTACTCGCCTCACCACAGACTGATTCGATTCCTACTAGACGCCGACCTTGTGCGGTCGCCGCTCCTCGCGTTTGTCCTCGGTCTTTTTGTCGTCTTTCACCTGAACCACAACAGGCTTTTCAGGCGTGCGTCCCGGCAGACCGGCCTGGTCCCGCAGCTTCCCTTCAATTTCACGCGCCAACGGCTGATTGCTCAACAAAAAGTCTCGCACGGCGTCGCGTCCCTGTCCAAGCCTGTCACCCTGATAGGAATACCAGGCCCCGGACTTCTCCACGACCTTCTTCTCGACCCCAAGATCGACCAACTCGCCGGGTTTGGAAATCCCCTGTGCAAACATAATGTCGAACTCCGCCTGCTTGAACGGAGGCGCCATCTTGTTCTTCACCACTTTGACGCGCACGCGGCTGCCGGTCACCTCCTGCCCTTCCTTAATCGACTCGATGCGCCGGATATCCAACCGCACGGACGAATAGAACTTGAGGGCATTGCCGCCGGTAGTCGTCTCCGGGTTGCCGAACATCACGCCGATCTTCATCCTGATCTGATTGATGAAAATCAGTGTCGTCTGCGACTTGGAAATGGCTGCCGTCAATTTGCGAAGGGCCTGCGACATTAGTCTCGCTTGCAATCCCATATGGGCATCGCCCATTTCACCTTCGATTTCGGCTCTCGGCACGAGCGCGGCGACGGAGTCCACCACAATCACGTCGATCGCCCCGCTCCGGACGAGCGTCTCGGCAATTTCCAGCGCCTGTTCGCCGGTATCGGGCTGCGACACGAGCAGATCGTCCACCTGCACACCCAACTTCTTCGCATAGGTCAAATCCAGCGCATGCTCCGCATCGATAAAGGCCGCAGTGCCGCCGGCCTTCTGGGCCTCCGCAATCACATGAAGCGTCAATGTCGTCTTGCCTGAAGACTCAGGACCGAAAATTTCGATCACCCGGCCGCGGGGAAGACCGCCGACGCCCAGAGCAATATCGAGTCCGAGGGATCCGGTCGAAATCGCCGGAATATCCACCGGGGCATCGGCCCCCCCCAGCTTCATAATTGCCCCCTTCCCATACTGTTTTTCAATTTGGGACAAAGCCAGATCCAGCGCACGCTTCTTATCGTCTTTTTCAGCCATGGTTGCTCCTCGTGTGGTAGAGAGAACGCGGATTATACCGAAGTTGAGAGAAAGAAACCTAGCCCGCAGGATAGCCGCACGATGCTCGGGAACGAGTTGATCTGGTTCATCTGATTTGTGTTGTTCATCTGGTGAGTCTCGATTAACCAAACAAACCAATTACGCGAGATAAACCAGCCATCGCCGGTGCAACTCCCTGTATTCACGTGATTTCCTTGACCAGTAGCGGGTATGACGATACAAATAACACTATGCCGTCGACTACCGCTTCCGACACAGTCGATCATAAACCGACCGTTCTAATCATCGACGATGAGGCAGCTCCCCGCGCAGCCCTCACACAGATTCTCAGGCAGGACTTTCACATACTCACTGCGGAAAATGCACACGTAGCCCTGGCCGTCCTCAACAACCATGGGGTCGATCTCGTCACACTGGATTTGAAATTACCAGATAGTTCAGGATCGGATCTCTTGCATGACATCAAGCATGCGCATGCCGAAATCGAAGTCATCATGGTCACGGCTTACGGCAGTCTTCAATCAGCGATGGACTGCATTCGCCAGGGCGCGGCGGGCTTCCTCCTGAAACCGTTCAATGCCTCAGAACTGCTGACCATTTCTCTGCAGACCGCCCAGAAGAAACTGCGGCTCGATCAACTACGCCCGCTCCTCACCAACTCGACGACACTCTGGGGCCCGGAGCCTGCCTGTACGAAAGCATGGGACACTCTCGTCGCCGACTATAACACGATGACCCGCACGCCCTCGCTCTCCCCGCCGCAGAACCAGGAGACCTCACCCCTGATTCCCCTAGTCTCTGACCTCTTAGAAGCCAAGGATCGCCACCTGCTCAATCATGGAAGCCGGGTCAGTTTTTATTCGACACTCGTGGCCAATCGACTCAGCCTTCCCATTGCCGAACAGCAGTCGCTTGCTCTCGGCGCGCTCGTGCATGATATCGACTTGATCAGCGTCCCAGACCGTCAGGTACTGAACATGGAATCCAACCCGCAGCTCCATCATGCCGACCTCGGTGCGAAGATGGGCCGAGCGATGGGACTATCCACCGACGCCGTGCAGATAATCGCCCTCCATCACGAGCGATGGGACGGGACGGGATACCCCTTTGGTTTACAAGAAGAACTCACGCCCCTGCTCGCTCGCATTGTCGGCATCGCCCAAGTCTTTGATGAACTGACCGCAGAAAAATCAGGACGCACATCCCTCCCCATGCCCGAAGCCCTGGAACAGATCGAGCAACAAGCCGGCACCGCCTTCGACCCCTTGCTGACCGAAATCTTCTGCAAAACGATGCGCGAACAGCCTCCGCAGCAGTGAATAAGACCCCGCCGGGTGTGACTCGTAAGGGTCGTCCCCTTGTTTTCGATACGCCATCTTCCTCAGACAGGTAGAAAACTGTTCCTGACAACGTTTATACCCCTCAATGGCAGAGCAGCGGTTTTGTAAGCCTTTCTAACTCCCCTCCCCAACGTGTTGTCTATACAGTGGAGCTCAGCTACTGGAGCGGCTTTGCACTGTGTTGACGACTTCGATTTGTTCCGATCTGTTCCGGCGATTTCAGGTCGATTCTGGCTTCAAAGGGCCACGCCGGGAACACCGAGTGTTATTATTTAGGACATTTGGACGCTACAACAAGCAACCCACAGAGAAGGCAGACACACCATGAAACCACAAACCACTTATCCCATTTGCCCTGCTTCTCCTGCTTGCTAGCCTCGCGCTGTTGTGGAGCGTGGGTGCCTCGTAGGAGCGCTTCGCTGTGAGGTTCTGACCAGCGGCGGAAGCCACCTGAACCTTGACGCTCAGAAGCTCGCCGCCGGATCACTCGAAGTTACAGGTGCGAGGTTTGTGGCGTCTGTCTTGACTTCATTGAGCGATATTAGGTGTTGATCCACTCCGGTGGAGAAGTGCCAACCGCTTCATGCAGCTTGTTGATTACGTCTGCCACTACCCGCACTGCCCATCCTGGCGCACATTGGGTTAACTGTTCCATCGTTGGTTCAGGCCGTTCGGCGTCCGCCATCCCATCTGAATCCGGTCGGCTGACCTGCCCCTGTAGTTGTACCAGCAGCAATGTGAGTCAGGCGTATTGCGGCGCGGCGGCCGTCGCTCGCCCGAAGTGAGAACTGAGGGATCTGGTGCTTTATTTCAGAGCTTGGGAGTTCCCCGTTTCTTGACCTCGTCCGCCTGTTTGGTGGCGCGAGCTTGGCTGGCCGCAAGCGCTACGGCGCGCGTGGCTTCCATGGCCGCCTTGTACATCGGAGCATGCATAACTCGCACAATAAGATTGTTGACTACGTACTCCGGCCTTCCTTCGTTGAGGAGGGCGCTCCCAAGCCCCGCTGTCGCGATAATTGCCGAATCGCACTCTGGAGCCCGTTGCATGGGGCTCGTGAGTTCATTAATCGCGTCGTTCGGAGTAAACCGCGCATCCATTAAGGACGCGCAGAGTTCCCAAGTTCGCCGGGCCTGGCCGGCAGGTAGCAGCCTTCCTTGTGCGTCGAACACCCAGATCATACTGTCGACTCGGTTGGGGTCGCTGCCCGGCCGCAGGCTCTCGGGGCCATATTTGTTGCGTAAGGCCGCAACAATATTGTCCATCGAGGGGCGTTCCTGATTCGCGTATGTCGTGGAGCGCCTTATGCCCCACAGCGCTTCCGTGTTCGGAGGTACCGTGAACAAGAGCTCGACATCTTCACCTCCTTTCGTTGCGGAAGCCATCTGATTTGCGTCCACGGATGTCATCAAATCCTGCGCGAATCCCTCCAGTTGGAGCTTGTGTGGGTTGAGAATCAGATTCGGGTTATCGGCTTTGAGCGCGAGCATGGCCTCTTTAACGGTCATCCCAATCCTAATTCCGGCCACATCCAAATTCACTGCGGAGCTCGCAGCATGCGCGTACCAGGCTGCTCCGGCAACGAGCGCCCCGATTGCCGCGAGTCCATTCAAATAAACGCGTGTGCGGTGCATGTTTCTCAGTCTCCTTTTTTCATCTCACCCATTGTGGTTGAGTGCTTTCCATAGGCTCCTCTGGTGCCTAGCTAGATAGCGGCAGCTAACGTAAGTGGAAAATAAAAAAGACAGGCTTATTTTCACGATTGCTGGGCGGCAGCGTTCCCGCTGTGCCTTACCAAAAGCAAGAGGGGTATGAGGGAGGCGGCCGTGCTGCGAAGCCGCAGAGTGGTGGTGCCTGAGACTCCTCATCATGTCATCCATCACAGCCACAATAGGCAGACGTGTTGAATGTCGGAGACCGGGCTGCCCCAGGAAGATAAGGTAAATCTGTCCAGGGCTCTTAATAGGGAAAGACTTATCCGCTTAAATTTATATTATGTCAATAGAAAGATTGGGCTGAATTTGCGCGAGGGATCGTCACCCGCATGGGCGGAAACCCGAACTGGCAGCCTTCACGGTACTGCGTCTCCTCACGCCGTTGGGGATGTCGTATGCAGAGGCGAAGAAGCGAGCAGAGCCGTACACGAAGATTGTTGAGGAGTTACCACAGATGAGGATAGAGACGGTGGAGTTGGTGCGGCCTTAGAATGTTATCAAAATAAAGGCTCGGTTCCTCTCGGAGCCGAGCCCACTTGGATTCCGCCAGGATCTCAAGGATCTCGTAGCGCGCATATGTGCATCATCATCTGCGCGCATGGCGTTCTCAAGCGTCTTTATTGTATGACCCCCAAGGCATTTCGGTTCACAGGGAAACCCTGGTCCCACCCGGGCAAAAATAAAGGCCCGATGCCCACTGGCATCGAGCCTTCGCGATAATTCCGTGATGGTTCCCCAGCAAGCATGTCCCACGTGGCCAACGTGGCTTAGGCTGTGGTTCCATCGCGGTTTCGCTGCGCGCGGTCCTTATAATGGTGACAGGAACGGGTTATGTGGGAAATAGGAACTGCCCTAATATCTCTGTAAGCCATAGCCTACGAGAAATCGCCTAGAGGCCGGTGCAGGGACTTGTGGGGCTGTTGCGCGGTTAGCTCGTTGTTCAGCCAGACGCTTAATCAAGAGCCCATTGATAAAAAATTCTTCATGACTCGTTCATGGCTCCATCATGTAACGGAGTATCAACTGCCTTCGTTCGGGCATTGTAAAAAATCAGCTCCTTCGCATTTCCCGTGGAATCGTATTGCTGGTGCAAGTGTGTCAATTTGCCCTGTCTCAATCTAGGGGGTCAGTCCATACGGGACCAGGACACCACCGCGACGGGCATACTCTAGGAACAGGTTATGGCGCGTAGATCTCGAACGGATCGGAAAACCATTGCAGACGACGCCTCTCACAATTGTAGCTTACTAGGAAGTTGCGGTGCCCGCCGACCGTTTACTTTCCGTACGCGTGGGCGATCTGGCCCACAAGTTTGGCCCAAGGCATGTCCATGGCCCCGTAGACCTCGCCGGCCTCTGGCCGCGCGTTGTCCTTGAGGATTTCCACCATCAAGGTTGCGTAGTCCGAGACGATCACGCCCGCCTGAAGCATGCGCAGGAGCCCCACCTGGCGCTTCGTCTCGCTGAAGGTTCCCGAGGCATCGACCGCC
>Ga0134123_10001024_pt1 | contig 18417 bp, 15 predicted proteins | sample KB303_FD_96460 | JGI IMG/M metagenome (GOLD analysis project Ga0134123, IMG submission 96460) | Terrestrial soil microbial communities without Nitrogen fertilizer from Kellogg Biological Station, Michigan, USA - KB3-0-3 | ecosystem: Environmental > Terrestrial > Soil > Unclassified ...
GCCTGTTGTGCGGTTACTACATCCTGCGCCCGGTACGCGACGAAATGGGCATTCAAGGCGGCGTGGAAAATCTGCAATGGCTGTTCACCGGAACTTTCCTGACCATGCTTGCCGCTGTTCCGCTGTTTGGCTGGGTCTCCTCGCGATATCCGCGGCGCAAGCTCCTGCCGATCGTCTATCTGTTTTTCGTAGCCAACCTGCTCGTCTTCTATGTCCTGATTCAGTTCCGGATCGCGCAGACCTTTACTGCGCAGGCTTTTTTCATCTGGGTCAGCGTATTCAACCTGTTCGTCGTGTCAGTGTTCTGGAGCTTCATGGCCGACCTGTACCGCAACGAGCAGGCGCGGCGCCTTTTTGGCTTCATTTCCGCCGGCGGCAGCCTCGGTGCGCTGGCCGGGCCGATGGTCACGGTAATCCTCGCTCCTTCCACCGGTCCCGCAAATCTTCTGCCCCTGTCCGCATGCCTGCTGTTAATGGCGGTGCTCTGCATCAATCGGCTGGCGGGGCGCGTTGCGCGCAATCCCGGTGAACAGGCAGAGATCGCCCGCCGCGCGACAGAGCAACCGATCGGCGGCAACATTTTTGCCGGCGTAACGACTGTATTGAAATCTCCTTATCTGCTTGGCATCGGCGTGTACGTTGTGCTCGGCACGGTCCTGGGAACTTTCCTGTACTTCCAGCAGGCTTATATCGTCTCGATGGCGATCTCCGACTCGGGAAGGCGCACGGCTCTGTTCGCGCAGATCGACCTTGCCGTAAACGTGTTGACCCTGGTATGTCAGCTGTTCGTCGTGAACCGGCTTATCGGGCGCTTCGGCATCGGCAGTACATTGATGGTTCTGCCGGCAATGGCGGTCCTGGGATTTTTCCTGATCGGGCTCGCGCCTACGCTCGCGGTCCTGGTCGCGTTCCAGGTATTGCGCCGGGCCGGTGAGTATGCGATCGCACGGCCGGCGCGCGAGATCCTTTTCACGGTTCTGAATCGAGAAGAAAAATACAAATCCAAGAATTTCATCGACACCGTGGTATTCCGCGGCGGCGACGCAGTGAGCGGCTGGCTGTTCGAGGGACTGCGCATTCTAGGCCTGGGCTTCTCCGGAATCGCGTTTGTCGGCATGCCGATCGCACTGCTTTGGGCCGGTACCGGGTGGATGCTCGGCCGCGCCCAGGAGGAAATGCGCAAGAGACAGGAATGGAGGAGACGAACGGATGCACCGCAAACCGATGAGACAGTCGCGCCGCCGGGTACTGCGGGCGCTGGCGGGGTGGAGCGCGTGGATGGCAGCGGGCAAACCCTCGTTCGCTGATACGGCCGCTCTCAGCGTAATGAAGAGGCCCATCCCCCGGACCGGAGAGCTGTTGCCGGTTGCGGGATTGGGCACCTACCAAAGCTTCGATGTCGGCACTGACGCCGGCGAACGCGAATCGCTGAAAGAAGTGTTACGCCTGTTCGTGCAGCACGGCGGCGCACTGGTGGACAGCTCACCGATGTACGGCTCTTCGGAGTCCGTCGTGGGTGATGTCGCGACCGAACTGGGAATCACCGGACGGCTGTTCATGGCTACCAAGGTATGGACCAGCGGGCGCGAGACAGGCATTCGCCAGATGGAGGAATCGATGCGGCGAATGAAGGTGGCGCGCATGGATCTGATGCAGATCCATAATCTGGTGGACTCGCGCACGCACGGGAAGACGCTGCAGGAGTGGAAGGCGTCGGGACGAATCCGTTACACGGGCATAACGCATTACCATGCCGGGGCGTATGCGGACCTCGAGCGCCACATGAAGACCAGGGAATTCGACTTCGTGCAGTTCAACTATTCCATGGCGGAGCGCGAGGCCGAGCAGCGCATCCTCCCGCTTGCTCAGGAAACCGGCACCGCGGTGATCGTGAACCGCCCGTTTGCGCAAGCCAGCCTGTTTGCGCGCGTCCGCGGCAAGGAGTTGCCCGTCTGGGCAGCGGAGTTCGACTGCAAGTCGTGGGGCCAGTTTTTCCTGAAGTACATTCTCGGCCACCCGGCGGTGACTTGCATCATCCCAGCCACCAGCAAACCCCATCACTTGGTAGACAACATGATGGCGGGCATCGGGCATTTGCCCGATGCAGCAATGCGCAAACGGATGGTGGAATTCATGAACGGCCTATAGCGCATTGCAGGCGCCGTGGCGCCCCGCCATCCTGTTGCGGCGCAGGCTAACCTGACCCCATTGGGGTCAGGTTAAGCGAAGCGGCCGGAGTCACAATATGGGCGCGGGCGTCGGAAAACTGCCCGATGAAGCGACTCGCAAACGGATGGTGGAATTCATGAACGGCCTCTAACGCATTGCAGGCGCCGTGGCGCCCCGCCATCCTGTTGCGGCGCAGGCTAACCTGACCTCATTGGGGTCAGGTTAACCGAAGCGGCCGGAGTCACAACATGGGAGCAGGAATCGGACGGCTGCCGGACCCATCAATGCGCAAGCGGATGGTGGAATTCATAGGCAGCCTGTAAAAAATAGAGAGCAACGATTCTCTATTCTTGCCCCTAGCCCCTAGTCCCTAACCCCTTCTGGGCGAAGCCCATTCCCCTCCCCCTCGTCCCTCGCCCCTCTTCCCTACAACAGTCCCCTCCCTGCCAGGTTGCGCATCAGATCGTTGATGCCGAAAGTCCAGGGTGCAACTTTGTCGCAATGATTCACGCGGTTCACGAGCATGCCCAGTGCGTCGGCCCGGATGCTCACGATATCGCCAAGCTTGTGGGTGAATCCCTTGCCCTTCTCGCCGCGGTCCTTGGTGGGTGCGAACTGCGTACCGAGGAACAGCATTGTGCCGTCGGGGTACTGATGGGTCCGGTTCACCGCCTGTGAGGCCAAATCCAGCGGATCGCGGCTGATGTTGGCGAGATGACTTTCGCCGCTGAGACGGTAGCCCTCCGGACCCGATACCTCGATATCGATGCGGGTCCTGCGCAGGTCCTCGATCCCGTAGTGCTCATCGAACAGCCGAATAAAAGGGCCGATCGCGCAACTGCCGTTGTTGTCCTTGGCCTTGCCGAGCAACAAAGCACTGCGCCCCTCGAAGTCGCGCAGGTTCACGTCGTTGCCGAGCGCGGCTCCGACCACTGCTCCCGCACGATTCACTGCCAGAACAACTTCCGGCTCGGGATTGTTCCAGGAAGAATCGGCCCGAATCCCGATCTCCGCGCCAAGGCCAACCGCGGACAGGGGTTGCGACTTGTTGAACACTTCGGCGTCGGGGCCGATGCCGACCTCCAGATATTGCGACCACAAGTTTCGCCGGATCAGGGATTCCTTGAGGCGCATAGCCTCCGCAGAGCCAGGTTTGACCGACTTGAGTTCGGCGCCGATCTCTGCTCCGATGCTGTTGCGTATCTCCTCGGCCTTAAGTGGATCGCCCTTGGCATGTTCTTCGATTACGCGTTCGAGCATGCTGGCGATGAAGGTCACGCCGCAGGCGCGCAGTGCCTGCAAATCGCAGGGCGCTAGCAGGTAGGCTTTCCTCGGGTCGCGCCGGTCTGCATGCGAATTGGCAATCAGATCGGCCGCTGCGCCGATCGCGCGGGCCCATCCCGATTTCACCGACTCACGCGCCATCTTCACCGGTTCGCGGCTGTTCAGCAGTTCGCTCACCGTCGGCACCACGCGAGCCAGATCGTACGCGCGGTCGCCCGCGATGACGATCGGGCTCGGCCCTTCCTTGGGTCCGGGCACCCACGCGCGGCCGATCAGGGTCGCTCGCTGCGCATCCGCGGGGAGAATCCGTGCTGCCGAGATATCCATCGTGCCTGCCTCTCTATTGGATTTTCTGCATCAGGAACAGATACTCGGGCGCGCACTCGGGCGCGCACAACACCACCCAGCCGTCGCCGTCGGCGCGAAAACCAAAGTAGGCATCCAATTCGTGCCCGAGATCATTGTGCGCGACCAGCCTCACCAAACGCACGGGCGGCGCAGTTTCGCTGTAGGTCGGCAGCTCCTTCGCAAACGCCGCGTGGCGCGCACCCGCATCGGCCGCACCGAGTTCGGTGGCGGTGAATCCGGTGAAGTAGCGCGACCCTCCCACCTGGCGCGAATCCATCGGCGCATATGCGGGAATGGTCGGACGGTCGAAGAAGCTGCCGGGGTAACGCCAGCGCCACCCATCGCGTGCCACGATGGTCTGGGCCGACGGGTTGCACTCGATACTCGCCACCTCCATCACTGCTTCCGGCAGTGTGTTTGCCAGCGATAGCGGGGGATGTTCGCAATCCAGCGTGACGGGAGCGGGAGTTTCGCTTTCCGAATGCGCCAGAGCCAGGACGGCGTAGAAGCCCATCAAGATCAGCGCGACGCGAAACATCACGGTCTCCCCCCGTTGTTGTAGGGTCATTATACCGTCGAGAAGATTTTCTTCGATGGGCGGCATCCTGCTTGACGTCGTGGAAGAGAGCGTGGTGCCCTGAAGCGCATTGCAGCCCGACGTTCTACAATCGCGATGAATCGGATCAACGGATAGAATTTCCCGGAGCAAGTGGCGTCCAACGAATTTCCTGCTGAATGCGCATCCCGAATCCCCATTTTTCCAATGGCTTCATGACCTTCCGGAAGGGCGGACGTGCTTGACCGCCCGCTGGTCTTTCTCGACATTGAGACCACGGGCGCAACTGCGCACTACGACAGGATCACCGAAATCGGTCTGGTGGAAGTGGATTGCGGGCGCCACGTCGGCGAGTGGAGTTCGCTGATCAATCCGGAAATGCGCATTCCACTCTCGATTCAGACCCTCACCGGCATTACCGACGCCATGGTGGCGAACGCGCCCACTTTTTCCGATCTTGCCGAGGCGCTCTATGACCGGCTCGAGGGCAAAGTGCTGGTGGCCCACAACGCCCGCTTCGACTACGGATTCCTCCGGAACGAATTCCGCCGCCTGGGGTTGCGATACCAGCCGACCGTGCTGTGCACCGTCAAACTGTCACGACGGTTGTTTCCGCAGCACCGCCGCCACAATCTCGACAGCTTGATAGAACGGCACGGCCTGTCGTGTAACGGACGCCACCGGGCGCTTGCCGACGCGCGCGTGTTATGGGATTTCACCCGGCAGATCCATCTCGACCTCGGACAGGAAACGGTTCGCTGCGCGGTAGAGAATTTGCTGAAAAGGCCGGCGCTTCCTCCCGGGTTGCCGGCCAACGCGCTCGACGGTATTCCAGAAGGGCCTGGCGTGTATGTCTTTTACGGCGGCAGTGACACTGCGCTGTACGTAGGCAAAAGCAACAGTCTGCGTTCGCGAGTGATGTCGCACTTCAGCAGCGAGCCTGGCGCCGCCAGGGACATGCGCATCTCGCAGGAAATCACCCGTCTCGAATGGATCCAAACCGCGGGAGAACTGGGCGCGTTGATCAAGCAGGCGCAGCTTGTCAAACGGCTCGCGCCGATTCATAACCGGCAACTGCGGCGCGACAGCGAGCTCTGCGCAATCCATTGGGAACCGGTGAATGGACCGAAGACCCCGCAACTGGTGAGCGTTGCCGAAGTGAACCTTCTGGAACCGCAGAGCTTTTACGGCATGTTCCGGTCGCGGCGGGTGGCGATGAACGCGTTGCGTGCAATCGCCGACGAACACGGCCTGTGTCACATCGGTATCGGGCTGCAGGAAGGCAACGGCCCGTGTCTTGCCTACCAGCTCAAGCGTTGCCGCGGCGTCTGTATCGGCCAGGAAAGTGCCATGTCCCACTCAATGCGCTTAATGCAAGCGCTGCATTCGCTGCGCCTGCAAGCCTGGCCATTTCCTGGACGGATCGGCATGCGCGAACATGATCCGCACAGCAAGCGTACCGAGATCCACGTTCTCGACCGCTGGTGCTATCTGGGCACGCTCAACTCGCAGATGGACTTGTTCGATGGTTGGCAGTCGCGCACGGAGGACCCGTCGTTAGATTTGGATACTTACAGGATCCTTACTCGTTACTTCAAATCCAGGCCCCGCAATGTCGAGATCGTCCACCTGCCGGAGACAGTGCCGTTCGGGGAGTGAGGCGCAACTGCACCGTAGTCGAACGGTGGCCGCGTTCATACCATTGCGCGCGGCAGCGGTTCGACGCTAACCGTGTTTTGCGAGAAATCCGCCCAGTGCCTTGTTGAATAGTTCGGGCTGTTCCAGGTTGGAAAGATGTGAGGCGGAAGGGATGATCACCAACTCGGAGCCCGGAGTCGCATCATGGATGGCGCGTGACATCGCTACCGGCGTGCCGACATCCTGTTCGCCGACGATGATCTGTATCGGGCAGGCGATGGCGCCCAGCCGGTCGGTCAGATCAATCTTGGGGATGGCGTGACAGCAACCGATGTAACCGGCCGGCTTGGTCGCGCGGATCATCTGTCCCACCCGTTTCATCATCGCTTTGTTGCTTTTGTAAAAAGGTTCGGTGAACCAGCGCTGCAGCGTCGGTTCAACCAGTGGTTCCATCCCTTGCTCCGTGGCCGTTTTTATTCGCCCTTCCCAAACCGGCGCGGCTTCTGCCGGAATCCGGCTCGAGGTATCGCACAGCACCAGGCTGAGAAAGCGCCCGGGGTGCGAGAGCGCAAAGGTCATGCCGATCATTCCGCCCATTGAAAGTCCAACGAAATGGGCTTCGTCGATGTCGAGGTCGTCAAGGATAGTTAGCAGGTCTTCTGCAAGCATTTTCAATGAGTAGGCGCCGCCCGGCGCGTCACTACCGCCGTGTCCGCGAGTGTCGAAACGCAGGACGCGATAGTTCCGCTTCAGCGCTGCCGCCTGCTCATCCCACATCGAATAGTTGCAGGCCAGCGAGTGGCTCAGGACGACCCAGGGCCCCTTGCCTTCTACGGTGTAATTGATCCCGACGCCGTTGCTATTGGCCTTCATGTCCCCTCCCTTTCGCGGCTGCAGGAGTATAAGTTGGCGAAGTGGATCCTTCAACGGCGGGTGGGGGCGGCAGGCGCGGATTCGTCGTAACATGGGTCTCGCAGCACAAACGAAGGCACAAAGACAGAAAAAAGGGAGGCAACTTGAGACTCGTTCAATTCAAGGATCGTTCCGGCGCGCGCAAGGTCGCCGTGGTATCAGAGGACGGCAGGACGCTACATGTGCTCGGCGGCGTGACCAGTACTTACGACCTGGCACTTGCGGCCGCGCGCAGCAAGACTTCACTGCAAGCCGCGGCACAGGACAAGACCGGTGCGGAAACCGCGAAATACGACGACGTCGTCAACGATCACCGCCTGCTGCCGCCGCTGGATCATCCCGACCCCTACCATTGCCTGATCTCCGGCACCGGCCTGTCCCACCTCGGCAGCGCGGCTGCGCGGGATTCCATGCACGTCAAGCTTCAGCAGACGGAAGCCGAGATGACCGATTCGATGAAGATGTTCAAATGGGGCGTGGACGGCGGCAAGCCGCCGCCTGGTCAGATCGGCGTTGCTCCGGAGTGGTTCTTCAAGGGCGACGGCCGCTGCGTAGTCGCGCCGGAGGAACCCCTGGAACTGCCGTCATACGCACTCGATGGCGGCGAGGAAGTGGAGGTGGTCGGCCTGTACATCGTCGGCGACAAGGGCGGGGTACTGAGGGTTGGCTTTGCACTCGGTAACGAATACGCGGATCACGTGATGGAACGCCAGAATTATCTCTATCTCGCCCACTCGAAATTGCGGCAGTGCAGTTATGGGCCGGAGTTGCTGGCAGGCGAGTTGCCGAAGTCTGTTTCCGGCCGCGCGCGGCTGCTGCGCGACGGCCGGGAAATGTGGGCCGAAGACTGGCTCTCGGGCGAAGACAACATGTGCCACTCGGTCGCCAATCTCGAACACCACCATTTCAAGTACCGCGACTTCCGCCAGCCGGGAGACGTGCACGTGCATTACTTCGGCGCCGCAACCGGCAGCTTCACCAAGAAAGTCGAGACCAGGATCGGGGACGTGTTCGAGATCCGCTCGCCGCAGTTCGGCAGAGCGCTGCGCAACCCGCTCGGTCCCGCACGGGAATCCGGCAAGCTGGTGTCCGTTCGAATGTTGTGAGCGACCTTAACGTTGTCTTCGGCACCGGGCCCCTGGGTCTCGCGGTGATGCGCGAACTACGGCGGCGCGGTCGCCGCGTGCGCATGATCAACCGTTCGAGCCGGGTCACGTTTCCGAAGGACCCGCAGACCGAAGTCGGCGGCGTGAATGCCGCCGACCCGGCACAAACCCGCGAGGTTTGCGAAGGCGCCACAGTGGTCTATCACTGTGTGGGCCTGCCCTACCCGCGCTGGCCGGAATTTCCGGCGATTGCAGCCGCGATCGTCGAGGGCGCCGGCGCCACGGGCGCGAAACTGGTGTATGGCGACAATCTGTACATGTACGGCGCGGTCGAGGTCCCAATGACCGAAGACCTGCCTTACGTCGCGACAACGAAGAAAGGAGGCATCCGTGCCGCGATCGCGCGTTCGTTGCTCGACGCGCACCAGGCCGGCAAAGTGCGGGTGGCAATCGGGCGCGGGTCGGATTTCTTCGGGCCCTTCGCCGCCGATGCGGCGATGATGGGCAGCCGCGTTTTTGGCCGCGCATTGGCCGGCAAATCAGCCCAGGTGGTCGGCGATCCGAACCGGCTGCACACCTACACTTTCATCGAGGATTTCGGCAAGGCCCTAGTCACGCTCGGTGAACGCGAAGAGGCGCTCGGCAGGGCGTGGCACGTTCCCAGCCCACCGCCGATGACGACGCGGCAGTTTGTCGAAGCGGTTTACCAGATGTTGGGCAAGCAGCCCCGAATCAGCCGGCTGCCAAACCTTGCAATCGCCCTCGCGGGACTGTTCGACGGCAACGCGAAAGAGTTGAAGGAAATGCTTTACCAGTTCGAGCGCGATTTCGTGATGGACTCGAGCCGCTTCGAAAAGGCTTTCGGCACGCAGCCCACGCCTGTAGACCAGGCACTCGGGGCAACGCTGGAGTGGTATCGCCGGCCCGGTTCCTGAAAAGCGAGCCGCGGCGCCGCGCTTAGGCCTGCACTGAAACTTCGAATCAATCCTATCAGGCCCTGAATGCAGCCCTGGTCTTGTCCCTCTCGATCAACGCGTATGCCGAATGACAACACGCTCGCGGAGCGAGCTTGTTGCGGCGCAGACTAACATTCATGTTAGGTCGGAGCCAATGTGGATCGACTCGAAATTTTAGTTCCGGCGTAACGCGCAAAGCGCATTAGCACTGAAAACTTCGAGTCAATCCTATCAGGCCTTGGGCGCATTCCTGGTCTTGTCCCTCTCGATCAATGCATATGCGGAGTAGCAACACGCTCGCGGAGCGAGTTTGTTGCGGCAGAGACTAACCTTCAGAAAACCGAAGGTTTCAGTGGAGACTAACCTTTAGGTTATGTCGTAACTAATATGTCGGAGCCAATATGGATTCGAAGTTTTAGTTCCGGCCGCTGCGCTCAACCGGACCACACTTGTGGCCCGGTTAGCCCGCACTGAAATTTCGAGTCCGGAGGCTCAGCGCTTCGTAGTGGGCCTGGCCTTATCCTTTTCGATCAGCGCGTATGCCGAGTGACAACACGCTCGCCAAGCGAGCTTGTTGCGGCGCAGACTAACATTCATGTTACGTCGGAGCCAATATGAATGGACTCGAAATTTTAGTTCCGGCGTAACGCGCAACGCGCATTAGCCTCCACTGAAACTTCGAATCAATCCCGTCAGGCCTTGGATGCAGCCTTGGTCTTATCCCTCTCGATCAATGCATATGCAGAGTGATTGTGGATTGATTCGAAGTTTTCACTCTCTACTACGTAAGCATCGATGCGCTTGTCCTGGTTGAGCACCGTCGCGACGTCGCGCACCATGTCCTCGACAAACTTTGGATTGTCGTAGGCGTGCTCGGTAACGTACTTTTCGTCGGGGCGCTTGAGCAGGCCGTAGAGTTCACTGGACGCCTGATCCTCGGCGATACGGACCAGGTCCTCGATCCAGACGTGCGTATTGGTGCGGGCACTGATGGTCACATGGGAGCGCTGGTTGTGCGCACCATATTCGGAGATCCTCTTGGAACACGGGCACAGGCTGGTGACTGGAATCACCACTTTCATGGTGAACACATACTGGCCTCTCAGGATTTCGCCGGCGAACGTTACATCGTAGTCCATCAGGCTTTTGACCCCGGATACCGGCGCCGCCTTGTTGATGAAATACGGAAAGGTCATCTCAATATGGCCGAATTCGGCCTCCAGCCTCTTGACCATGTCGCGCAGCATCGCTTCGAAGGACTCCACCGAGATTTCACGTTCCTGAGTGTTCAGGATCTCGACGAAGCGCGACATGTGGGTGCCCTTGAAGTTGTGCGGGAGGCCCACATACATGTTGAACGTCGCGATGGTGTGCTGAACGCCGTCGCTGCGATCCGCCACCCGCACCGGATGCCGAATGGCCTTGATCCCAACTTTGTCTATGGCGAGCCGGCGGGTGTCCGCCGAACTTTGTACGTCGGGAATCGAGAAGCCTTCTGGGGAATTCATGACCGTATCCCTGGGGGGTGGAGTGCCTGGTGCAATTATAGGCCGCCGGCAATAGTTGAGTAAACTACTCAGCTACTTTCGCCACAATTGACGCGTGAATGCCCTCGGCATCCAGACCGCATTCCTTGAGCAATCGCGCGGGGTCGCCATGGTCGACGAATTGATCCGGCAAGCCAAGTTGCAGAACTTTCTTCTGCAGTCCCATCTTTTCGAGTGTTTCCAGAACGGCGCTACCCGCGCCACCGAGGACGGTATTCTCTTCCACGGTAACCAGCCAGTCGTGGGAACCCGCCAGTTCGATGACCAAATCTTCGTCAAGTGGTTTTACGAAACGCATATTGGCGACTGTCGCGTCGAGCCTTTCCGCGGCGTCGAGACAAGGCTTGAGGAGTGCGCCGAAAGACAGAATCGCGAGCCGCCGGCCGCGTCGCCGCACCTCGCCTTTGCCGATCGGTAATGCCGTCAGGTCCTTTTGCACCGGCACCCCCGGTCCACTGCCGCGCGGGTAACGCACGGCCACCGGACCATCGATCTGGAACCCTGTGAAAAGCATCTGGCGGCATTCGTTCTCGTCGCTGGCAGCCATGACGACCATATTCGGCAGACAACGCAGAAAGGTCAGGTCAAAGCTTCCCGCGTGTGTGGGCCCATCGGCCCCCACCAGGCCGGCCCGATCGATTGCGAACAGGACCGGAAGGTTCTGGATGCAGATGTCATGAATCAATTGATCGTAGGCTCGTTGCAGAAAAGTCGAATAGATTGCCACTACAGGCTTCAGTCCTTCGCAAGCCAACCCGGCGGCAAAAGTAAGTGCGTGCTGCTCGGCGATTCCGACATCGAAATAGCGGTCTGGATACTCCTGGGAGAAACGCACCAGACCCGAACCTTCCCGCATCGCCGGAGTGATTGCGATCAATCGCGAATCGAGCGCCGCCATATCGCAGAGCCAGTCGCCGAAAATCTGGGTGTAAGTCGGTCGTCCGCCGGTTTTGGGCGTGATGCCCGCCACTGGGTCAAATTTGGTCACCCCGTGGTAAAGGATGGGATCTTTTTCCGCCGGCTCGTAGCCTTTGCCTTTGCGGGTGACCACGTGAAGGAACTGCGGGCCTTCGAGTTTCTTAAGGTTGCCAAGGGTCGACAGAAGCACGTCGAGGTTGTGGCCGTCTATCGGGCCGATATAGTTAAAGCCGAACTCCTCGAACAGGGTGCCGGGCGTGACCATGCCTTTCACGTGTTCCTCCGCACGCTTGGCCAGTTCGAGCATCGTGGGAACCACCCCGAGGACTTTTTCGCTGGTCTTCCTTGCCGCTGCGTAGAAGCGTCCGGACATCAATTTCGCCAGGTAGTTGTTCAGTGCTCCGACGTTTTCGGAAATCGACATATCGTTGTCGTTCAGAACGACCAGGAGGTTGGCGTCCATGGCGCCGGCATTATTCAGCGCCTCGAACGCCATGCCGGCCGTCATGGCACCGTCACCGATGATCGCCACCACCCGCCTGTCTTCACCTTTCATTCGCGCCGCCACCGCCATACCCAGAGCGGCACTGATCGACGTGCTCGAATGCGCGGTGCCAAAAGTGTCGTATTCGCTTTCGATACGGCGCGGGAAACCGGCAACTCCCCCATATTGCCGCAGGGTCGACATCCGCTCCCGCCGCCCGGTCAGAATCTTGTGGGCATAGGTCTGATGGCCGACATCCCAGATCAGTCGATCATGGGGCGTGTTGAATACATAGTGCAGCGCCACGGTGAGCTCGACCGTGCCCAGGTTTGACGACAGGTGACCCCCGGTATTCGCCACCGAGTGAACCACGTAGTCGCGCAATTCCCGGGCGAGATCCACGAGCTGCTTGCGCTCGAGTGCGCGCAGGTCGGACGGATTGGCAATCTTTTCGAGGAGTTCGTACATGTCCTTGCCGCAATTCAGAACCGCCGCAACACGATGAAATCGGCAAGCTGGCGAAGACGCCCGCCGTTCAGGGGAAGTGTATCCAGCGCGCGCAATGCGTCGTCGCGTAGTTCCGTGGCGAACTTCCGTGCGCCGTCCAGGCCGAGCGCGTTCACGTAGGTGGGTTTGTTGTTTTTTGCATCTTTGCCTGCGGTCTTGCCCAGCGTTGCAGTGCTGGACTGCGCGTCCAGCACGTCGTCAACTACCTGGAAGGCCAAACCGATAAACTTGCCGAAGCGATCCAACTTGTTGACCTCCGCATCCGACAGCGCGTTGCCGCTGCGGGCACCCAGCACCACGGAGGCCCTGATCAGCGCGCCTGTCTTGTGAACGTGCATGAATTCCAGCTCGGTCACCGCCAGTGTCCTGCCGGTGGCCTCGAGGTCGATCGCCTGTCCGCCCGCCATGCCGCGTGAGCCACAAGCACGCGTCAGGAGCTCGATCATCTCCACCTGGCGCCGTGCGTCATCTGCGATTGGTTGCTCGGAGATGACTTGAAAGGCCAGGCTTTGCAAACTGTCCCCCACCAGCAGCGCGGTCGCCTCGTCGAATTCCAGGTGCACGGTGGGTTTGCCTCTACGCAATACGTCGTTGTCCATGCAGGGCAGATCGTCGTGCACCAGCGAGTACGCATGGATCATCTCCACCGCGGCCGCCGCACGGTCCAATCGGCGCTCATCGGCGCCGGAGAGTTCACCGGCCCCGTACGCCAACAGCGGTCTGACGCGTTTTCCTCCGCCCAACACCGCATAACGCATCGCCGTATGCAGCCGTGCGGGCGCGAGTTCGGCCGCCGGCAACAAGGCGTTCAGGGTTTTTTCGATGTGGTCCTGGCGGTCCAGCATCCAACCCTGAAAGTCATTCGCCGCCGTTTTCACCGGAAAATTTCTGCAAGGTACCGGCTTCGAGGACCTTCACCTGTTGATGGGCTTCCCGCAGCTGCGCCTGGCAATACTGGAGGAGTTCCGCGCCGCGCTTGTAGGCAGCAAGAGACTGCTCGAGCGGGAGCTGTCCCGTTTCCATGGCGGTGACGATGCCTTCGATCTCGGCGAGCGCCTGTTCGAATGACTGCGGCTTCTGCGTTTTGGGTTTGGTCACGAAAGACAGAGGATGCGGAGGCGGGAAAGTTCGTAAAAATAGCCTATCCCCGGAACCCGGGTCAACGAATGAGGTCTGTTGGCGTTGAACCGCAGTATTGCATGGCGTAAAGACGTTGCACGGTGTAGGGTTTTAAGGGACAATATTCCACTAAATTCCGCCCAAACTGCGCGTTAAGCTGGGGGCGGTTTTTTTATTACTGTTTTTTGCTCCGGGGGGACGTCCGGTTATGACAGATCTGGCAAATGTATCGGCATTGACTCGAACGCCGGCGCAGCCGCCTGTCGGGTGGTATCTCGATCCGCGCATTGCCAGAATCGAGCAGAAAGTGCTGTTTCATCAGGGTCCGGGCTACGTCGGCCACCAATTGATGGTCCCCGAGGTCGGCGATTACCGCACTCTCGAATGGATGGGTCACGCCAAGGCGCTGGTACACAACCAGAATGGCGTGGAATTGCTGTCGAATGTTTGCCGTCATCGCCAGTCCATCATTCTCAAGGGACATGGCCGAACACAGAACATAGTCTGTCCGCTGCACCGCTGGACCTACGACCTGTCAGGCAGCCTGCTTGGCGCCCCCCACTTTCCCGGCAACCCCTGCCTGGATCTCGAAAAGACGCCTTTGACTCATTGGAACGGACTGCTGTTCGCCGGGCCGCGCAATCCCAACCTGGACTTGTCGAAACTGGGCGTGCTGGCCGATCTGGATTTTTCCGGATACATGCTCGATCGGGTGACAATCGAAGAATACCCGGTAAACTGGAAAACGTTCATCGAAGTTTATCTCGAGGATTATCACGTCGGGCCATTCCATCCTGGATTGGGCCAGTTCGTCGATGCCGAAAATCTGAAGTGGGAATTCGGCGAGTGGTACAGCGTGCAGACCGTGGGGATCAATCAGGCGCTCGGGAAACCGGGGACAGGCGCATACAAGAAATGGCACGAAGCCGTTCTTCGCTACAACAATGGCGAGATGCCCAAGCAGGGCGCGATCTGGCTCACCTACTACCCGAATGTCATGGTGGAGTGGTACCCCAACGTACTCGTGGTCAGCACCATCGTGCCGCGCGGACCCGAACATTGCAGCAACGTGGTGGAGTTCTACTATCCGGAGGACATCGTTCTATTCGAGCGCGAATTTGTCGAAGCGGAGCAACAGGCTTACCAGGAGACCGCCCGCGAGGACGAAGAGATTTGCGTGCGCATGACTGAAGGCCGTCGCGCACTCTACCAGCAAGGCCGCAGCGAATATGGCCCCTATCAGTCGCCGATGGAAGACGGGATGATTCATTTTCACGAATTTCTTCGTAACCACATCGAGCCGCACCTATAGGGCAGCGCGGCGACCGCGCAAGCAGCGAATGGACTCGCAGCCTGCCTACAGGCTGCACAGAGCAACGCGAGATCTCCCCGATCTGCCAGGCATCGCGCATGAACTATACAACCCTCATTTCCGTCGCCGAGCTGGCGAAACAACTGGGCAATCCCGGACTGGTGGTTTTCGATTGCCGGCACGAGTTGACCAATCCCGAATTCGGACCGAAGGCCTACGCTGAGTCACACATACCAGGCGCGCGTTTCGCGCATGTGGACAGGGATCTTGCCGGTCCGCTCACCGGAAAGAACGGCCGCCATCCGCTTCCCGACCCGAACGTGTTCATCGCCTGGCTCGGCCGCATGGGGGTCGCCAATGGCGGCCAGGTTATCTGCTACGACAATGCGGGCGGTACTTATGCCGCGCGCCTATGGTGGATGCTGCGCTGGATCGGGCATCGCAAGGTGGCGGTGGTTGACGGAGGTTGGCAGGCCTGGACCGGCGCCGGGTATCCGGTGACCAAGGACTTACCCACACCTGGGCCCGAAAAGTTCACCGGAAAACCCGATCGCTCATGGGTGGGCACTGCAACCGTGGCAGAACGGCTTGGCTCCAATGAAATGATCCTGATTGACGCGCGCACCAGCGACCGATTCCATGGGCGTAACGAGACCATCGATCCCGTCGCGGGCCATATTCCAGGCGCAGTCAACCGCTTCTTCAAGGATAACCTGAACGCTCAGGGCTTCTTCAAGTCGCCCGAGGAACTACGTGCCGAATTCGGGACCTTGGTCAGCCGCGGCACGCCAAAAAACGTGGTACATCAGTGCGGCTCCGGAGTGTCCGCCTGCCACAATCTGCTGGCGATGGAAATTGCCGGAATCAAGGGCAGCCGACTCTATCCGGGCTCGTGGAGCGAGTGGATCGCGGACCCTTCCCGCCCCGTCGCGAGCTAGGACACTTGCGTGTCGGGTTTGATGGCGCCCACCAGGTCGGCGTTGTCGCGGTCGAAGCTCCATACCTGTCGCCAGTCGGGATCGCGAAAAAAAAGGGGGCGGCAAAGCCGCCCGCCGGGGCATTTCCGCAGAAAATGCGTCAGCCGAGCATGTCGGCCCAGATATTGTTGCCCCACGCCTGCGCGTACTGACCTTCCTGTTCGCTCGCAGCCGCAGATACCCCGCTCGCCCCCGGGATGATCTCCATGGTTTTCTTCTCCGGCACATAGGCATGGACGGAAGCGACGTGGATGACCTCCTTGTCACTTACGAAGCTGTAGCAGGTGTTGGTGAGCAGCGGCTGTGAATTGACCGCTTCGCCATGCATCAGCGCTACGACCGCCGCAGCGCACACTTTCGCGTGCTGGTTCGCCATGTGCCCGGACTTTGGCATCTGCGGTGCCGCCATGATTGCATCACCGAGCACATGGACGTTCTTCACGGCCGTCGATTCGTAGGTCAGAAAATCCACACCGCACCACCTCTTGTTCGCGGTGATCAAACCGGCGTCTGCGGCAATCTTGCCGGCACGCTGAGGCGGAACGACGTTCAACACGTCGGCCGCGACGTCTTCAAACGTGAGTTTCGCGGTCATGGTGGCCGCATCCACTCCGGTGAGTTCGCTATTCGGCCGGTACTCCACGATTCCAGCGTACCGATCGCTCCACGCCTTCATGAACAGCCCCTTCTTCGAGACCACGTCCTCGTTCGCGTCGAGGATGAGCACCTTGGACTTGGGCTTGTGGGTCTTGAAATACCACGCCACCTGGCAGGCGCGTTCGTAGGGTCCCGGCGGGCATCGGTACGGCGCCTTGGGAATCGTCAGAGCGTAGATCCCGCCATCGGCCATGGCCTCCAACTGTTTGCGCAGCGCCACGGTCTGCGGTCCGGCCTTCCACGCATGCAGTACTCGGGCTTGCGCCTGGGGCGAATCCAACCCAGGCACCTCGCTGTAAAGAATGTCAACACCCGGCGCCACGATCAAGCGGTCGTACTTGAGCGTACCACCATTGGCCAATCGCACCTCCTGTGCCGCCGGATCGATCGCGGTTGCCTCGTCGCGAATCAGTTTCACGCCATACTTGGCGTGTAGCTTTCCGTAATTGCGAGTGAGGTCCTTCAACTGCATGACGCCTGCCAGAACCCGGTTGGAGAGCGGGCAGGATACGAACTCCGCTTCCCTCTCGACCAGCGTTACCTCTATGTCCGGCCCCCACATGCGCACGTACTTGGCAGCAGTCGCGCCGGCGTAGCCGCCGCCGATGACCACCACCCTGCCAACCGCATTGGATTTCTTGGCGGTCGCACACCCGATGGTTCCGGATAACGCCGCCGAGGCCGACAACCACTTTACGAAATCGCGACGCGTCAGCGCCATGTTCAGTCTCCCTTGTGCCGGAGCTTCACTTCAAAGGTTGCGCAGCGAAAAACTCTGCGATGCGGTCGATCTGTTCGTCGGAGTAGCCCTTGGCGTGCTGATGCATGACGGTCGCAGGCTTGGTACCTGCTTTGAATTCTTTCATGGCATTGACGATGTACGCCTTGTCCAACCCGGCCAGCAACGGCATCCCGCCTTCGCTGTGGCCGTTGGTGCCATGGCAACCAGTACACGTTGCCGCCCAATTGCGCCCCTCGATGTTCTTGTCCGCAGCGAGCGTCGAGATGCTCGCTCCGGCCAGCAGCGTCGCCGCAAGTATGATGCCTTGCCTGATCATGGCTCTTCTCCTGTCAAACATGGCTGTTACAAGGTTAGCTGTTCATACACGTTACTCGCGCCCCAATGGCGGCGCAACCGTGCCGTCATGCCCGGGCGCGCGGGACGTCTCGAAAAAAAGCCGGACCTCATCGGTCCGGCTCGGCTTACGCCACTGCGTCGGGTCAGGCGAGACTTTCTTCCTTGGCTTCGTCGAAAAGAAGCCTGGTCTTGCCGTCGGCGTCCATGTCGACGGTAACCTTGCCGCCGCTCGCAAGACGTCCGAACAGGAGCTCGTCGGCCAGTGCAGTGCGTATGGTGTCCTGAATCAGCCGCGACATCGGCCGTGCGCCCATCAGCGGATCAAAGCCTTTCTTGGCGAGATAGGCCTTGAGGGCATCGGTGAACGCCACTTCCACTTTCTTCTCGTGCAGCTGCTCTTCGAGCTGCATGAGAAATTTATCCACCACCTTGATGATGATGTCGTGCGACAGCGCCGAGAAGGAAATGGCGGCATCAAGGCGGTTGCGGAATTCCGGCGTGAACATGCGTTTGATCTCCGCTGACTCGTCCCCGGCAACCGTCTGCTGGGTGAATCCCATCGCAGTCTTCGCCAGCTCCGACGCCCCGGCGTTGGTAGTCATGACGATTACTGTGTTGCGAAAATCCGCCTTGCGTCCGTTGTTGTCGGTCAGCGTCCCGTGGTCCATCACCTGCAGGAGGATATTGAAAATGTCCGGATGCGCCTTCTCGATCTCATCGAGCAACACAACCGAATACGGGTGCTTGCTAATCTGCTCGGTCAACAGTCCGCCCTGGTCGAAGCCGACATATCCGGGCGGCGCGCCGATCAGACGGGACACAGCATGCCGCTCCATGTACTCCGACATA
>Ga0134123_10001026_pt1 | contig 18383 bp, 19 predicted proteins | sample KB303_FD_96460 | JGI IMG/M metagenome (GOLD analysis project Ga0134123, IMG submission 96460) | Terrestrial soil microbial communities without Nitrogen fertilizer from Kellogg Biological Station, Michigan, USA - KB3-0-3 | ecosystem: Environmental > Terrestrial > Soil > Unclassified ...
CGGATTCTCGGGCACGCCGTGGAACTTCCACGTCTCCAGCGCGCGGCAGAAGGCGTCCTGCACGACGTCCTCCGCCAGCGCCAGATTGTGGATTCCGAAGACGCGGGTGAGGAGCGCGACCAGCCGGCCCGCTTCGCGCCGGAACAGATGCTCCTCTGCTTCCATCAGACGTTGAGTTGCATCACCGGGCGCACCTCGACGCAGCCGCCAAACTCGAGAATCGGGCATCCGGAGGCGATCCTGGCCGCCTGCTCGAGGTCCCTCGCCTCGATGATGGAGAAGCCGCCGATCACGTCCTTCGTCTCGGCATAGGGGCCGTCGGTGACCGTCTTCTTCTTCCCGGTCACGACGCTTCCGACGCGCTCCAGCGGCTGGCCAATGCTCTTCAGCTGCCCCTTTTCGGTCATCTCCTTGAACCAGGCGCGCCACTTCGTCATGGACTGCTGCGCCTTCTCGGGCGACCCCATTGCCTCCCGGTGGGCTTCCTGGGTGCTGCGGTAAAGCAGGGCAAATTCGCTCATGGATGGGCTCCTTTCGGTTGACTACGCCCTAATGACGTTCGACGCGGGCCTGTCCGGACATTTTGTTCGCTCGAAAAAGGGGGCAGAGCAATTTTCCTATGTTCAAATACCGGAAAGAAGAGCGATGGCTGCCCTCCTCGCGTTCCTCCACCACCTAGCGGCGTTCACGCTCGCCGCCGCCGTCGCGGTCCAGTTCGTCGCGATCCGGGGCGAGCTCGACGCGGCGAACGCCCGCAGGCTTTCCGCGGCGGATGCGGTCCTCGGCTTGTCGGCGCTGACGGTGCTCATCGTCGGCCTGCTCAGGGTGTTCTATTTCGAGAAGGGCGCGTCGTATTACTTCCACAGCGTGCCATTCATCGTGAAGCTGAGCTTGTTCATCATCGTCGCGCTGGCCTCGATCTATCCCACGGTCCAGTTCGCGTCCTGGCGAAAGGCGATGAAGCTGGGGTCGATGCCGGCGGTGGCGCCGGGCAAGCTGCGCGCGATCCGCAAGGTCATCCACTGGGAGCTCGCCGGCGTGGTGGTGATTCTTCTCTGCGCCGCGCTGATGGCGCGCGGCGTCGGTTACCTCGGAGGCTAAGCCTATGTACTTTCTCTGCCGCCTGATCCCGCCGCGCCCCGGTTTCGCGAAGGACATGACCCCGGCGGAGGCGAAGGCGATGCACGAGCACGTCGCCTACTGGACCGATCTCCTCGGCACGGGCAAGGCGATCGCGTTCGGGCCGGTGATGGATCCGAAAGGTCCGTGGGGCGTCGGGATCGTGTCGGTGAGCGACAAGGAAGAGCTCGCCAGGCTGCAGGCGAACGATCCGGCGATCCGGGCGCAGATCGGGTTGAAGTACGACGCCTACGAGATGCCGCAGGTGGTCTACAAGAAATAGGGACTGTCCCTATTTTTCGTCCCGGCGCAGGGCCTTGAAGAGCGCCGGCTCCCACGACCGGACCGCGAGAAGAACGCTCACCGGCTGCCGTTGCTCGAGCGGCAGTCGGGCATCGGCATTGTGCTGCTCGCTGTATTCGCGAGCGATCTGCTCGATCTGGCGAAGCAGCGCCACCTGGGCTTCGGCGCAGACGCGCACGCTGATCAGGCGCATGAGCTCGCCCTTGCCGCCGAAGGAATGATCGAAGAAGTCGGGCGTCTGCGACCTCACATAGCGCATGATCGGGCCGTCCGGAATCCAGGAGAAGGTGCGCGAAATGCGAAGCCGGATGCGGTTCTTCTCGTGCAGCTCCAGGATCCCGATGCGCTCGAGGCGCAACAGAAGCTGAAGGCACTGAGCGTCGGTCAGCTTGTAGGTTTCGACGATGTCCTCCGCCCGAAGCTGCTGCAGCGCGGACACCGCCACCAGCAGCAACGCCGGATCCGACATCAGCTCTTCTTCCTGTTCCTGCGTCAGCCGGTTGATCAGGCGGCTTTCCCTTGGCATGCCGCGCGCCAGCTCGGCCAGATCGACCTGGACCAGCTCGCAAAGGGAATCCAGTCTCTCGACGGTGCAGTTCTTGACCGCGAATATTCTCTTGACGGTCGCTTCGGAGATGTCCAGCGCCCGGGCGACGTCGGCGTAGGTCATGCCGCGCGCCTTGAGATGCATCTTCAGACCCTCGAAAACGAATGCGGAGGACACGCTGCCTCACCCAAGATAAGTATCATAAAATGATACCGTAATAGGGATCGACCGCAACTTCGTATCGATTCCTTGAACCTGGGGCGCGACTCTCGGGATACTCCTCCGCAGGCGGGGCGTCGCCTCGCATTCGAGAGGAGGAAACGTGAACACCAGGATTCTTGCGGCGGCTACCGTGGTTTTGGCGTCGGGCGCACTGGCCGGCTGTTACGTGATGCCGATGGACCTCCGGTACACGCCATCGGAGCAGGCCGCCATGGCCGCCGGCAAACCGGTTCCGTCCGCGCCACCCCAAGGCGGACCCACAAACCTTCAGGCGCGGCTTTATCCGCTGAACGAGATCGCCGGCGGGATGGGACCGCTCACAGTGATACTCAGCGACAACGCGAGCGGACATGCGGGTTTCGCCGTGACGTATGGCGGTGAACAATTGCAGGGCGAGGCGACGCGGGTCGGGCCCCAGTACCCGGGCTTCGGCAAGGTGCACAGGGAGGTGTATGGCGACGGTAGGATGCCGGCAGGGCAGCGCGGCATCGCGAGCGCGGCCGGGGCTCGCGGCTTGTACGTCAATTGCGAATACGCGATCACGGCGTCGAATCGCGGCGCAGGGGCGTGCCTGTTCTCGAACGGCGCGAAGTACCAGGTGCACTTCGGCAGCTAGAACGGACAAGGCGCCGACATGAACATCGACATCTGCATCAGCAGGGCGATCTACCGCGGGCTCAAGGGATACGGCATCGAGCGGCTGACGCGATGGACGCTGAGCACGGCGCGTAGACGCATGAGGCTCGCGCGCTCGAGACCCGCCTTCCATGTCTGAGCGCAGTCAATTCAGGCTGCTCGGCGAGCGGCGCTTCGGCCCGTTCTTCGGCGTGCAGTTCCTCGGGGCGCTGAACGACAACCTGTTCAAGCAGGCGCTGGTGATCCTGCTCGCCTACCAGACGAGCTCGTTCACCGCGATGTCGTCCGACACGCTGCAGAACGTCGCCCAGGCGCTCTTCGTCCTGCCCTTCTTCCTCTTCTCCGCGACGGCGGGGCAGCTCGCCGACAAGTACGAGAAGTCGACGCTCATCACCGTCACCGTCGCGCTGGAGCTCGCCATCATGGCGCTCGGGGCGGTCGGGTTCGTGTCCACGAACCTCGCGCTTCTTCTCGGCGCGCTCTTCCTCGGCGGCGTGCAATCGGCGCTCTTCGGTCCGGTGAAGTACGCCATCCTTCCGCAGCATCTGAAGGAGAGCGAGCTCGTAGGCGGCAACGGGCTCGTCGAGATGGGCACCTCGGCTGCGATCCTCGGCGGCATGATGCTCGGCGGCTGGCTCGTCATCCAGCCCGGCTGGGGCGTCGCCGCCGTGGGCGTCCTGACGTGCGCGATCTCCGCATCCGGCATCGCGCTCTCGCGCTTCATCCCCAAGGCGCCGCCCGCCGATCCGGAGCTGCGGATCAACTGGAATCCCTTCACCGAGACGATCCGCAACCTCCGCTTCACCGCGCAGCACCGCACGGTATTCCTGTCGATCCTCGGCATCTCCTGGTTCTGGTTCTACGGGGCGCTCCTCGTCACCCAGTTCCCCAACCTCTCGCGCAACGTGTTCGGCGCGAGCGAGTCGGTGGTCACGCTGCTCCTGGTCGTCTTCTCGCTCGGCATCGGCCTGGGCTCGATCGCCTGCGAGCGCCTGTCCGGGCACAAGGTCGAGATCGGGCTGGTGCCGCTCGGCTCGATCGGCCTTTCGGTGTTCGCGTTCGACCTGTGGCTCGCGACCGACCGCGCCTTCGCGCTGGCCGGCGCGGAGATGGGCGCGGTGATCGGCGACCCTGCCGCGCGGCGCGTGCTCATTGATCTCTCGCTGATCGGCCTCTTCGGCGGCTTCTACATCGTTCCGCTCTACGCGCTGATCCAGACCCGCAGCGACCCGCGGCACCGCTCGAGGATCATCGCCGGGAACAACATCCTGAACGCCGCGTTCATGGTCGCCGCCGCAGGCGTCGCGATCGGCCTCTTCGCCGCCGGCCTGACGATCCCGCAGCTCATCCTGGTGCTCGCGCTGATGAACGCGGGCGTCGCGCTCTACATCTACACCCTGGTCCCCGAGTTCCTGATGCGCTTCCTGGTGTGGATCCTGATCCACTCGGTGTACCGGCTGCGCAAGGCGGGGCTCGAGCGCATTCCGCAGGAAGGGCCGGCCATCCTCGTCTGCAACCACGTCTCCTACGTGGACGCGCTGGTGATCACGGCCGCCTGCCGGCGGCCGATCCGCTGGGTGATGGACCACCAGATCTTCAGGGTGCCGGTGCTCTCGTTCTTCTTCCGCACCGCACGGGCGATCCCGATCGCGCCGGCGAAGGAGGATCCGGAGCTGCTCGAGCGCGCCTACGAGCGCATCGCGGCGGAATTGAGCGCCGGCGAGCTCGTCGGCCTCTTCCCGGAGGGCCGGCTCACGTCGGACGGCGAGATGAGCGAGTTCCGCGGCGGGGTGATGCGGATCCTCGAGAAGACGCCGGTCCCGGTGGTGCCGATGGCGCTCTCGGGCCTGTGGCCGAGCCTCTTCGCGCGCAACCGCGACAAGCTCCGGCACGTCATGCGGCTCTTCCCGAAGATCCGCCTCGCCGTCGGCGAGCCGCTCGCCCCGCAGCAAGTCTCGCCGCAGGGCCTGCAAGCAAGCGTGCTCGCGCTGCGCGGAGCGTGGAAATGACCCTGCACCGCGAATACCTGGTGCTCTTCGTGCTCGCGGCTCTCGCGCCGCTCCTCTACTTCGGCGCGGCGCCCATCCTGCAGCCCGCTGCCTACCACGACCTCGCCGACCAGCGCTCGATCCTTGGTATCGGACATTTCTGGAACGTAGTGTCGAACCTGCCGTTCCTGGTCGTGGGCCTGATGGGACTCGATCTCCTGCGGCGCAAGCCGGAGGAAGCGGGCGCGGGCTGGGCGGCGCTTTTCGGCGGCAACGTGCTCGTGGCTTTCGGCTCGGCCTGGTACCACAGCAACCCGAACGACGCCACGCTGATCTGGGACCGCCTGCCGATCGGCATCGCGTTCATGGGATTTTTCACCGCGCTGCTGGTCGAGCACCTCGAAGGCACGGCGCGCGAGCTTGCGCGCCGGCTCCTGGCGCCGCTCATCGCCCTCTCCGCCGCGGCGATCTGGTGGTGGCACGAGAGCGGCGATCTCTCCCTCTGGGTCTGGGTGCAGGCCGCGCCGATGCTCGCGGTCGTCCTCGTCCTCGCGCTGCTCCCGGGCCGCTACACGCACCGCCGCTATCTCGCGTATGCGCTCGCCTGCTACGCCGCGGCCAAGTTTTTCGAGCTCGGGGACCTGCAGCTCATGCAATGGACCGGCGGCCTGATGAGCGGCCACACCCTCAAGCACGTCGCTGCGGCCGCCGGCGTGTGGTGCTTCTACGTTATGCTGCGCGAGCGAAAATCGCTCGCAGAGTGAATATCCGCGACCTCCCCGGCCCGCGCGGGCTGCCGATCCTCGGCAACTCGCTGCAGGTCAATCCCTCCCGGCTGCATCTGGTCGCCGAGGAATGGAGCCGCAAGTACGGAGACTATTTCCGCTTCAGGCTCGGCGGCCGGGAATTCCTGGTGATCAAGAACGCCGAGGCGATCGCGTCGGTCCTGCGCGACCGCCCGGACGGGTTCTCGCGCCCTTTGCGCCTGAGCGGGATCGCCAGGGAAATGGGCTTCGACGGTCTCTTTTCGGTCAACGGCGAGCAGTGGCGCCGCCAGCGGCCGATGGTGATGGCGGGCCTGGACCCCGCGCACATCAAGTCGTACTTCCCCGCGCTGGTGAGGGTCACCCGGCGATTCGCCGGACGGTGGCAGCGCGCGGCGGCGGCGGGCGACGCAATCGACCTGCAGGCGGACCTGATGCGCTACACGGTGGACGTCACCGCGGGGCTCGCCTTCGGCGTCGACATCAATACGCTCGAGTCGGACGAGGAGGTGATCCAGAGCCACCTCGACAAGGTGTTTCCGGCGCTGCACCGCCGGCTCTTGTCGCCCTTTCCCGATTGGCGCTGGCTCAGGCTGCGGACAGACCGGGCGCTCGCCTGGCACCTCCGCGAGCTGCATCGCGCGGTGGCGAATTTCATCGCGATGGCGCGGAGCCGCATGGACGCCGACCCGACGCTGCGTGCGCAGCCCGGGAATCTCATCGAAGCCATGATCGCCGCGCGCGAAACCGAGGGTAGCGGGCTGCACGATGCCGACGTCGCGGGCAACGTGCTCACCATGCTGCTCGCCGGCGAGGATACGACCGCCAACACGCTCGCCTGGATGATCTGGCTCCTGAGCCGCCATCCCGAGGCCATGCGGCGGGCGCGCGACGAAGTGCACGCCGTCGTCGGCGCGCAGGCGCTCCCCGCGCAGTACGAGCAGCTCTCGGCCCTGGCGTTCGTGGAGGCCTGCGCGCACGAGACCATGCGGTTGAAGCCGGTGGCGCCGCTCCTCATCGTCCAGGCGGCGCGCGAGCGTGTCGTGGCGGACATCGAGATTCCCGCCGGCCACCTCGTGATGCTGCTGATGCGCCCCGCGGCGACCGACGAGCGCCACTTTCCCGGCGCCCGGATGTTCGACCCTGCACGCTGGCTGGCGGACGGTGCGCCAGGCCGGGCCGCAAGCTCGGCCAAGCGCGTAGCGATGCCCTTCGGCGCCGGGCCGCGCCTGTGTCCCGGCCGCTATCTCGCGATGCAGGAGATCAAGATGGTCATCGCCATGCTCTTCGGCGGCTTCGAGATCGAAGCTGTGAGCACGCCCAACGGCGGCGAGCCCCGGGAGCATCTGTCGTTCACCATGGTGCCGACGGGGCTGCGCATGCGGCTGCAGCCGCGCAAGCCGGGCCCGCCTAGCTGACGCCGCTCAGCGGCGCTCGAAGTCCGACTTCACCGGCCCGCAGCGGGGCGAGGGATCCGGCACCGAGGTGCATTTCTCGAATGCCTCGGCCTTCATGATGCCGTTGTCGGCGACGAACGGCGCGAAGCAGGCCATGCTTTCCTTGTACTGCCGGTGCGCCGCCTCGCACTCGGATTCGCCGAAAGGCTTCGGCTTCGCCGCCGGCTGCGATGGAGGCGCCATCGCGGTCGCGCTTGCCTTCTCACGCGCGCGATCCGCCGCCGCCCGATCTTCCGCGGCCTTGCGGTCCGCCGCCGCCCGGTCCTGCGCGGCCATGCGGTCCGCGGCGGACACCTCGAACTGCGTCGAATCGATCCGCTTCGCCGTCTTCTTGTACCTCTCGGGCACCAAGTCCGACACGTGCACCTTGCCGTTCTCGTCTACCCAGCGGTACATGTCCACCGCCGCGGCCGGAGAGCACGACAGGATAAGAACGACCGCAAGGATCGGAGCTCGCACGCCCCGAGTCTAGCCTCGGGATGCGCGGGCCGCCGTGAACTGCGCCGCGTACGGACCACTGCTTCCTACGGCAGCCCGTACTGCGAGCGCCGCCACGCCCGGCCGAGCTCGCGCGCGCGCCGCCGCACCGTCTTCGCCGGCAGGTGCCCCGGCAGCGCGGCCGCCGCGGCGCCGGGCCGATTGCTGAACGGGAATATCTGCGCATAGTCGAACAGGCCGCTCTGCAAAACGCGCCGGGTGTCGCGATGCTCGCCTTCCGTCTCGGAGGGGAACCCGGCGATGATCTGCGTGCCGAGCGACACGCCCGGCGCCTGCTCGCGGATCCTGCCGAGCGCGGGCAGCACGTGATGCATGAGGTAGCCGCGACGCATCAGCTTCAGGATGCGGTCGCTGCCGCTTTGCAAGGGCGCCTGCAGGTAGGCGATCTTCCCGGACTGCAGCAGCGGAATCAGGCGCCGTTCCTGCGTCCGCAGCCAGCGCGGGTCGTAGAAGTGCAGGTAGAGCGTGAAGTTGCCGTCGATGCGCACGAGCTTCTCGAGCAGGTCGGGAAACTCGACGCCGACGTCCTTGCCGTAGGCGCCGATGTCCTCGCTCGTGAGGACGATGCGCCTGGTGCCTCGCGCAACGACCGTCCTGACGTGGTCGGTGATGAGGCCGAGCGGCAGGCTGGTCGTGCTGCCTTTCGCCATCGGGATGACGCAGAACGAGCAATGCCCGAGGCAGCCGCGGCTGATCGACAAGGCATACCCGTGCGGATTGGCGGCCTGGCTCGCCGCGAGCATGTGCTTGAGGAAAGGGACGCGCCGCAACGAGACGTGGTGGTCGACGCGGTGGAACAGCCCGGCGACGCGCGCCATCGCCTGCAGCTTCCAGTCTCCTCCCTCGAAGCCCTCCGTGCCCATGAACCGACCGCGCGGGTCGGACAGCTCCAGGAATTGATCCTCGGCGTCGTCGATGCAAAGCAGATAGGCGAGCTGCTTCTCGTCGCTCGGCGCGAAGTATTCGCAGCGATAGTGCTCCTGCAGCCGGGCGGGACTGATGCCGGCGATGCATCCGGTCACGATGAGCTTCGCCGACTCCCTGGCCTCGCTCTCGCACTTGCGGATCAGGGCGAGCGACTGCTCTTCCTTTTCCTGGTTGAACGCGCAACTGTCGAACAGGATGATGTCCGCGTCCGCCGCGCTGCTCGCGCGGGCGGCGCCGTGGCGAAGGATGAAATCCTCGTAGCGGTTGAAGGAAATCCGGGAGGCCGTGCAGCTGAGCTGCCCCGCGACGTACAGGCGCTTTCCGCCAAGGCGATTGCTCAGCCGGCTGCTGGGGGGCGGCGACGCCGCCTTGCCAAGGAAATGGACCAACGGCGCCGACATGCGCGTACCTCCGGCGACGAGAGCTTACTCGCCGTGAACACGCGCGGCGCCGGGGAATTCCGCGCGAGCGGCGCGCACCGTCGGAGCTTGCAGGCGCGTCAGCTTTCGTCGAACTACGGAATGCCGGCGATATTCAGAAAAATAGGGACTGTCCCTGTTTTTGAACTAGCGCAGCAGCTTGCCGTTCGGCCCGATCACCGTGAGGTCGACCTGGCCCCAGCCGCGCCGCTCCTTGGGCGAGTAGTGCACGTACACGCCGCCGAGGTCATGCTCGCCCATCGAGTTGAGGGCATTCAGCACCTTCTCGCGCGTCGGATTCTTGCCCGCGCGCTTGAGCGCCTCGACCGTGATCTTGCCCGCGACGAAGCCCTCCAGCGTGGAGAACGAGAGGGGCTCCTGCGGCGCGTATTGCTTCATCAGCTTCTGGTATTCGGTGACGAGCGGCAGGGTCACGGCGAACGGGAACGGCACCGACTGCGCGATCACCAGTCCGCGCGCCTTTTGCTCGCCGACGACCTTGACCACGTCGCCGGGGGGCACGATGGACATGGCGTAGAGCTGCGCGTCCTGGGCTTGCGAATTCTTGATCTGCTTGATGAACTCGAGCGAGTACTTGCCCGAGATCAGCATCAGCACGGAGTCCGGAGACTCTTTCGCCACCGCCGCGACCGCGGCCTTCATGACCGCGTCGAACTTGTCCTGCGCCTGCGCGTCGATCGGAACCCACGCCACCACGTTGACGCCCGCGTTCTTCGTCTCCTCCTGGGCGAGCTTCATCATCGCCGGCCCGAAGGTGATGTTCCAGTAGACGACCGCGAGCTTCTTCTTCTGCGTGTTCGCCGCCTCCTTGATGAGGGCGATGACCTCGTCCGGATAGCCCGAGCGGAACGGGTAGAAGTTCGCCGCGCCGACGATGCTCTTGTCGCCTTGCAGGGGTGCGATCAGCGCGATGCCCGCCTGGCCCGGGAGGTTGGCCTTCGACACCTCGGTGATGCCGCCGGTGTTGACGTAGCCCGCGAGCGCCACCACGCGCTTGTCGGCGATGTACTCCTGCGTGATCGCGACCATCTTGCCGGGGGTCAGGTCGTCGTCCTTGGTGACGAGCGTCACCTTGCTGCCGCCGACTCCGCCGCTCGCGTTGACGTGGTCGAAGTACACCTTGATGCCGGCCTGGAGGCCCTTGGCATTGGCGGTCGTCGCGGGATTGCTGATCGCGGCGGCCTGGCCGACGAGGAGCTCGTCCCCGAGAGCGGGCTCGGCAAGCAAGATGCAAGAAAAGAGCGCCGCGGCGAGCGGAACGGGACGAAGCGGGCGGTACACGAACATCTTGTTTTCTCCCCGAAGAAGAGCTTGAATAGCATTCGGGCGTCACGGACGCGAAGGAAATTCGTGTCCTTTTGTCCGGGAGACAATGGCTGTCGTGAACCTTGCGTCGTTTCTGGTGCGGCCTGCGGCCCTCTCCCTGGTGCTTTCCCTAGGGCTTCTTCCGCTCGCCGCTTCGGCGACCATCTACAAGTGGACCGACGAGCACGGCACCACGGTCTATTCCAACCGGGCGCCGGCGGCCGAAGCGAAAGTGTCGAACGTGCAGGTCGCCTTGCAAGACGAGGCGCCGGCATCGGCCCCCGCACCGGCCAATCCGGACGAGCTCCAGGCGCGCGTGCGGGCGCTCGAGCAGCAGATCCAGGCGCTGCAGGGCCAGCCTACCGCTCAGGTTCCGCCACCGGTCAGTTATTACCCGCCTCCGGACTACTACCCGACCCAGCCCTATCAGTCCTCTCCGTCCTATCCGGCGGACTACTATTCGTCGATGTACGGGTACGGCTATCCCTACTATCCGTACTACCCGTCGTACATCGTCGTCACGGGAAGAAGGTTCGTCCGGCCGGTGCACCCAGTGCACCGCGGATTCGTCGGAGCCCGCCCCGTGCCCGTGAGCCATGCCATGGGCGCCGCCGTGATGGGCGGTTCGCGCCGCCGCTGAGGCCTCACCAACGCAGCGTCGGGTCTTTCTCGCGCTGCTTGTTCATGAAGCGAACGAAGGGATCGGTCCTCAACAGCCTGTAGCAGGCGTGGATCGCGGGCTGCCAGTTCGCGTCGGCGAGGCCACCCGCCTTGTCCGCATCCCACAACGGATTCTGGATGTCGGCGGCCAGGTTGATCTGGCGGCGCACGCCATCCTTGATGAATTCATCGAAGATCGCGCGAGCGCGCTCGGGAGACAGCACGACCCGACCCGTCGGCGGGAATTCCGGATAGTGCTTCGCGTTCTTGCACGCGACGAGGAAGTCCAGCTCGTTGTCGTTGAACTCCCCCCTGCAATGAGCCTGGAATTTGTGCAGCCACATGGGCGACGAGAGCACCGCCTCGAATTTCATTTCGTGGGTATTTCGCAGCTGCCTGGCGAACGCCGCCGCGGCCTCGGACATCCTCTCCACGTGAAGGCGCGAGCTGATCGGGATGGTCCTGCTCTGCTTGAATTGGGCGGCGACCTCGTCGCACTTGCTTTTCAATTCGAGCATGTACTCGGAGGCGGGGAGGACGTGCCTGCGGAACTCCACCCGCGTCAATGACTCGACGAACTTGGTATCGGCGTTCGGGGCGGATGGCCCGAAAATCCGCCAGTTGATGAGGTTGTACTTGCGCTCGGCGGCTTCGCAGGCCGTCCCCAGGCCCGTCTCACCGGACATCTTTGCGATGACGCCCTTGTTGATGTCCCAGTCGGACTTTCTCAGGATCTGCGGATATTCGACTTTCGCCATGCACCCCTCCCCAATGGCCTGAAATCATAGTTGCATTCCGGCCCGGGTCAATGGTCCCCCGCCGCTCACCTGCCGGCGTATGCGATTCGGTAGATCACGCCGGCCTTGTCGTCGCTGACGAGCAGCGCGCCGTCGGGCGCGACGACCAGGTCCACCGGGCGTCCCCATGAATCGTTGCCCTGCAGCCAGCCCTGCGCGAAGGGCTGATAGCTGACCGCGCGGCCCTCCTTCAGCTTGACGACAGTGATGCGATAGCCCGATTTCGGGTCGCGGTTCCACGACCCGTGCTCGGCGATGAAGATCGCGCCGCGATACTCCTCCGGGAACAGGCTGCCGGCGTAGAACCGCATGCCGAGCGAGGCGACGTGCGCGCCGAGCTTCTGCGCCGGGGGCGCGAACTCCTTGCAGGAGCGCCTGGCGCCGAACTGCGGATCGGCGACGTCCCCGCCGTGGCAGTAGGGAAAGCCGAAATCCATGCCGGCCTTCGGCGCGTGATTGAGCTCGTCGGGCGGTACGTCGTTGCCGAGCATGTCGCGGCCGTTGTCCGTGAACCAGAGCTGGCGCGTGGCTGGGTCCCAGTCGAAGCCGACGCTGTTCCTCACACCCCGGGCGAAGATCTCGCGCTTCCCGCCGGCGGCGTCCAGGCGGCTGATCGTGCCGTACTCCCCCTTCGTCTCGCACACGTTGCACGGCGCACCGATCCCGACGTAGAGCAGCCCGTCGGGCCCGAAGCGAAGCGTCTTCAGCCCATGGTGGCGATCGCGCGGCAGGTCGTCGGCGACGACGGCCGGCTTCGGCGGGCTCTCGAGGCTCGCCTCGATGTTGTCGTAGCGCAGGATGCGCCCGATCTCGCCGACGTACAGCGCGCCGCCGCGGACCGCGACGCCGTGCGGCGCCTGGAGATTGCGCGCCACCGCGACCGCGCGCCTGCCGCCCGGGGGCACCGCGTACACCGTTCCGGCGCTCGTCCCGACGAAGAGCGTGCCGCGCTCGCCGAGCGCGAGCGAGCGCGCCTGCTCGAGCCCTTCGGCATAGACGCTGATGCGGAATCCCGGCGGTAGCCGAATGTCCTCGAGACGCGGAGCCGCGATGCACGCGCTGGAAATGAAAAGAAGGAGACATGCGATGTGGGGTTCTCTCAATTGGCTACCCTGCCTTTCCAAAATAACCTCAATGGGCACCCGCCGCAGTGCCACCCGCCCCGGGCCGCGGCGGCCGCGCGATCCATAGCAGCGGGATCAGCACCAGGAGCAGGATGGCCGAGGCGTAGAAGAGGTCGAGCGCGGAAAGCGTGAAGGCCTGCTGGTTCACGATCTGGTTGAGGAGCGCGTACTGCGCGTCCTGCGGCATGCCGAGCGCGCCGAGCGAGCCCAGCGTCGCGGCAGTCGCCGGATCGCCGGGCGTGAGTCGCTCCACGATGTGGGCGTGATGCAGAGCGGCGCGGCTCTCCCAGAGGGTCGTGGCGATGGAAGTGGCGAACGCGCCGGCGGTGATGCGCAGGAAGTTGTTCAGCCCCGAGGCGGCGGCGAGCTGATCCTGGCGCATGCCGGCGAGGGCAAGCGACACCAGCGGAATGAAGAAGCAGGACACCGCCGCGCCCTGCAGGATGGTCGGCACGACCAGCGTCCAGATATCGACCTGCGCGTTGAAATGCGAGCGCATCCACGCCACGACGGCGAAGATCACGAGCGAGGTGGTCGCGAGCAGCCGCGTGTCGACCCGGCCGCCGAAGCGCCCGACCAGCGGCGTGAGCAGCAGCGCGAGCAAGCCGACCGGCGCGAGCACCAGGCCCGCGTCGGTCGCGCTGTAGCCGAGGTACTGCTGCAGCCACAGCGGCAACAGCACGATACTGCCGAAGTACGCCGCGTAGGCGAGCGAGATCGCCACGGTGCCGGTGGAGAAATTGCGGTCGCGGAAGAGCGACAGATCCACCACCGGATTCTTCTCCGTGAGCTCCCAGACCATGAACAGGCAGAGCGACAGCGCGGCGGCGACCGCGAGGGCGATGATCTCCGGCGAGGCGAACCAGTCGAGGTCCTTGCCCTTGTCGAGCATGAGCTGGAGCGATCCCACCCAGAAGACGAGCAGCGCCAGGCCCACAGCGTCGATCGGCCGCTTGACGCGCGCGGTCTCGCGGCTGCGGTACATCATCCAGGTCATGGCGAGCGAGATGAGGCCCACCGGCACGTTGATGAAGAAGATCCACGGCCAGGCGAAGTTGTCGGTGATCCAGCCGCCGAGCACCGGGCCGACCACCGGAGCGACGAGGATGGTGAGCGAGAAGGTGGAGAGCGCGATGCCCGCCTTCTCGCGCGGGTAGGTGGAGAGAAGCAGCGTCTGCGAGAGCGGGATCATCGGCCCGGCGACCGCGCCCTGCACCACTCGGAAGAAGACCAGCATCGGCATCGAGACCGCGAGGCCGCAGAGGAGCGACGCGACGACAAAGAGCGCCGTGGTGGCGAGGAACAGGCGCACCTGGCCGTAGCGCTCGGTGAGCCAGCCGGTGAGCGGCACCGAGATCGCGTTCGCCACCGCGAAGGAGGTGATGGTCCAGGTGCCCTGGTCGGGCGACACGCCGAGGTCGCCGGCGATCGCCGGGATCGACACGTTGGCGATCGACGTGTCGAGCACGTTCATGAAGGTGGCGAGCGCCACCGCGAGCGACGCGACGATGCGCGCGCTGCCTTCGAGCGGCGGCGGGCCGCCCGGTCTATCGGCGGGCGCTTGCTCCGCCATGCGCGCTTTCCCCATTCATCCCGGCGAGGTTGCCGCGGTTCGGGGAAGCCGTGTTCTCAGCGACGATCCGCTCGATCACCTGTTCTGCCTCCGCGTCGATCGAGTTGAAGGCCTGCGTCTCGTAGGCGGGCGCCTGGCGCGCGACGCGCTGCAGGCGCTCGTCCGAACGCCGGTGGGTGTCGACGTCGACCCGCATCGAGAGGCCGATCTGCAGCGGATGCGCCTCGAGCTCCTTGGGATCGAGGAGGATGCGCACCGGCACGCGCTGCACCACCTTGATCCAGTTGCCGGTGGCGTTCTGCGCCGGCAGCAGGGCGAACGCGCTTCCCGTGCCGGCGCTGAAGCCCGCGAGCTTGCCGTGGAACTCGATCGAGGAGCCGTACGCGTCGGCTACCAGCGTGACCGGCTGCCCCGGCCGCAGGTTGGCGAGCTGGTTCTCCTTGAAGTTCGCGTCGACCCACACCTGCTCGAGCGGCACCACGGTCATGAGCACGTTGCCCGGCGCGACGCGCTGGCCCACCTGCACCGAACGGCGCGCCACGAACCCGCCCATCGGCGCGGGAAGATCGGTGCGCGAGCAGGCGAGCAGCGCCTCGCGCACCCGCGCGGCGGCGTTCTTCACGTCGGGATGGTCGTGCACATCGGTGCGATCGACCTGCGCGCGCTGCGCCTCGAGCTGCTTCCGGGCCGCTTCCAGGGTGGCGCGCGCCGAGCTCACGGCGTCGATCGCGTGCTGCAGCTCCTCGCCCGACACCGCGCCGCTCGACTCGATCGAGCGCCGCCGCGCGAGGTCCTGCTCGGCCTTGCGCAGCTCGGCGCGGCGCATGACCACGTTCGCCTCGCCCTCGGTGCTCGTGGCGCGCAACGTCCTCACCGAGCGCACCGTCTTCGCGAGCTGCGCCTCGGCCTGCTCGAGCGCCACGCGCGCATCGGACTTGTCGAGCTCGATGAGGCGCTGGCCGCTCTTCACGTAGTCGGTATCGTCGGCGTAGATCGCGAGCACGGTGCCGGCGAGCTGCGGCGTGATCTGCACGAGATTCCCCCCGACGTAGGCGTCGTCGGTGGTCTCGTGGTACTGCCCGTGCAGGAAGTACCAGAGCGCAACCGCGCCGCCGGCGACCGCGAAAACGGCGAGCACAGCGAAAAGAAGGATTCGTCGCTTCATTGCATCGCCACCTTTGCTTCGTAGCCGCCGCCCAGGGCGCGCATCAGGTCGATGGACAGCGCGAGCTCGCGCGATTGCAGGTCCGCGCGGAGGTTGCGCTGCTCGAGCACCGCCATCTCGGCCGTAAGCACCTGCAGCAGGCTGCCGAGGCCGGCCTTGTAGCGCGTCACGGCGAGCGCATAGGCCTCTTCGGCCGAGGCGAGCGCGCTCTCCACTTCCGTGCGCTGCGCGTTGACCGAGCGCAGCGAAGTGAGCTGGTCGACCACCTCGCGCAGCGCGTCGGCGAGCGTCTGGTTGTACTGCTCCACCGCCGCGTCGTACTCGGCGTTGCGCTGCGCGAGCGCGCCGCGCAGCCGCCCGCCGTCGAAGATCGGCAGCCGCACCGCCGCGCCGATGCTCGGGATCGCGCTCGCGGGGTCGAGCAGGTGCGAAAGGGTCACCGACTGGAGACCGACCAGCGCCGAGAGGTTCACGTCGGGGTAGAACTCGCCCTTCTGCGCCGCGACCTGGCGCGACGCGGCTTCGGCGCGCAGGCGGCTCGCCACGACGTCGGGCCGGCGGCCGAGCAGGTCGGCGGGCACGCGCGAGGGCAGCGCGACGCCGGCCATCCGCAGCGTCGGCCGCTCGAGGGCGAGCCCGCGGTCCGGTCCCTTGCCGAGCAGCGCCGCGATCTGGTTGCGCGCGAGGGCGATCTCCTCCTCGACCTGCGCCACGCGTGCGCGCGCCGCGGGGATCGAAGTCTCGACCTGCTTCAGTTCCAGGCGCGAGTCGAGGCCGGCGCGCACCCGGTCGTTGGTGAGCGCCTGGACCTTCTCGCGGTCCTCGAGCGCGCGATGCGCGAGGTCGAGCTGCTCGTACGCCCGCGCGAGCTGCACGTAGGCGCCGGCGAGCGCGGCGGAGAGCACGAGCCGCGAGGTGAAGGCGTCGGCCTCGGCGGCCTGCGAGCGGCCGAGCGCCGCGTCGTAGGCCGCGCGGTTCTTGCCCCAGAGATCGAGCTCGTAGTCCGCGTTCAGCGCGACCTCGGTGGTCGTAAACGTCGAGCCGCCGATCGGCGGCGGAAAGATGGCGTTCTCGGAGAAGCGCTGGCGGGTCACGTCGCCGCTCGCGTTCACCTGCGGCTTGCGCACGGCGCCGGCGACCTGCGCCGCGGCGAGCGCCTGGTCGACGCGCGAGCGGGCGAGGCGGATGGTCGGGCTGCCGGCGAGGCCCTCCTCCTCGAGCGCGTCGAGCTGTGGATCGCCGAAGCGCTTCCACCAGTCGAGCTCGGGCCAGGCTGCTTCCATGTTTTCATGGGAAAGACTCTTGTCCACCTCCAGCGAAGATGCGCCCACCATGGCGCTGCGGTGGGTGATGCCACCCGGATCGGCGCAGGCCGCGAGCAGCGCGAGACCGAGAACGGAAAGCCGCCTCATTCGCCGCCCACGTTGTCGAGCACGCGCCTGAGCAGGCCTTCGAGCGCCCTCGCCTCGGCGGGTGAGAAACCGCGCAGCGCGCGGTTCAACATGGCGATCTGTACGCGCGTCAGGTCGGCGTGCACCTGCCGGCCGCGCGCCGTGATCTCCAGGCGCGCGCTCCTCCGGTCGTCGCGCCCGCGCACGCGGCGCACGAGGCCCATCGCCTCCAGCTTGTCGACGAGGCGTGTCATCGCCCCGGGATCGTGCGAGAGCTGCTTGCACACCTCGGCGGCGGTGCTGGCGCGCTCGTCGACGAGGAACACGAGCACCAGCGCCTGCGCGGTGTTCAGGCCGAGCGGCGCGAGCTCGCGGTCGAACGCCTCGACCAGCGCCTTGCGCGCAAACCCGATCAGCGCGCCGACCGAGTCGCGGCTGCGGAAGGTGGCGGCGCGGTAGATCGGCGCCCGCTCGCGGTCGGTCGGCACAGGCTTTTTGATTGCCTCGGCAATCATTAGTTCGACTGGCAAGCAACGGCCGTGCCGTTTCGATTCGGTTCGCGGCCGCAAGGTTGGCGCAAGGCCGTTTCGTCGTACGATAAGGACGAAGCTCACGAGAAAGGAGAGGAAGAACACCATGGTTCGCTATGCCGCCGCTGCGCTTGCCTTGCTGTGTCTCGCTTCATCCAACCAGGCGCTCGCGCAGGCTGAGCCGCTCAGGATCGGCTTCCTGACCGTCCGGACCGGACCCCTCGCCGCCGGCGGGCGGCAGATGGAGGAAGGGATCAACCTCTTCCTGAAGGAGCGCAACAGCACGCTCTCCGGTAGAAAGGTCGAGATCGTCTTTGCCGACACCGCCGGCCAGCCGGCGCAGGCGAAGTCCAAGGCCCAGGAGCTGGTCGAGCGCGAGAAGGTGCACATCCTCGTCGGCCCGCTCGCCACGTTCGAAGCCCTCGCCATCGACGACTACGTGCTCCAGGCCAAGGTGCCGCTCCTGCCGCCGATGTCGGCGGCGCAGGTCGACCTCGCGCAGCAGCGCAAGAGCGACTACGTGATCCACACCTACGGCACCGCGGCGCAGGCGATGTACGTGATGGGCGACTACGCGCAGAAGAAGCTCGGCATGAAGCGCGTGGCGATGATCGCCGACGACTTCACCTACGGGCACGAGGGCGCCGCCGGCTTCCAGAAGACCTTCGAGGACGCGGGCGGGCGCATCGTGCAGAAGCTCTGGCCGCCGCTCAACGCCCCCGACTACGGCTCGTTCATCGGCCAGCTCAAGGGCAATGTCGACGGCGTCTACGCCGGCTTTGCCGGCTCCAACCCGTTGCGCTTCCTGCGCACCTACCGCGAGTACGGGTTGAAGCCGGTGGTGATGGGCAACCCGACGCTCACCGACGAGGGCATCCTCAAGAACATGGGCGACGAGGCGATCGGCGTCTACACCGCGAGCTGGTACACGGTCGAC
>Ga0134123_10001031_pt1 | contig 18338 bp, 9 predicted proteins | sample KB303_FD_96460 | JGI IMG/M metagenome (GOLD analysis project Ga0134123, IMG submission 96460) | Terrestrial soil microbial communities without Nitrogen fertilizer from Kellogg Biological Station, Michigan, USA - KB3-0-3 | ecosystem: Environmental > Terrestrial > Soil > Unclassified ...
CGGCACACCCTTGCCTTGCTCGTACAGGTAGGCTAGATCCAACTCAGCCCTGGCAAATCCCTGTTCGGCAGCAGCGCGCACCCATTTCGCTGCTTCTGAAAAATCGACGTCCACCCCGGTACCGGTGTAGAACATCCATGCGAGGTTCTCTTGCGCCGGAGCATAGCCCTGTTGTGCGGCAGCCCGAAACCAGGTCGCCGCTTGGGAGTAATTCTGCGCGACACCGATTCCGCGAAAATACAAGGACGCAAGATTGCACTCCGCTGTGAGATTTCCTTGCTCTGCCGAGGCCCGGTACCAGCGCATGGCGGAAGCGGGGTCGCGCCGAACTCCCTGGCCTCGCTGGTACATTGAGGCCAGATTGTTCTCTGCGTTCGCGTGTCCCTGCTTGGCTGCGGCAATGTAATAGGCGATTGCTTGCCGATAATCGCGTGGCACACCTTTGCCTTGCTCGTAAAGGAACCCCAGGCCAAATTCGCCATCCGCGGAGCCAGCCGCTGCCGCCAGCTTGAACCATCTTGCTGCTTCATTAAAATCTGGAGAAACACCGCGCCCTCTGAGATACCGGAATCCGAGTTTGTAAGCGGCTTCGGGATTGCCCCCCTCCGCTTCGTGTTTGAGGGCATCAAGTTCGGCGACCTCTGCCGACTCTCCCACGGGTTTGACTTGACTTCGGGCCATCTCAGCAGAACTGCAGAACAAAAGAACGATCACAAGCGTACCTGGAAACAAGGAGGAGTTCATTTTCATGTCTTTCTCCCCTGTCTTACGGGGCATGGGTCCTTACCGAGGTCAACCTTCGCCCGGGAGCAAGGCCGCTGGCAATGCATTGCGATACACGAAAACAACACGCGTGGGTAACGGAGCAATTCTTTTGCGCAGTAGGGGTTGCAGCAGATCACGGGCGCGAGCATCTGAATGCCCGGCACAACCTAACCGAGACCAAAGGTTCACGTCTAAATGAATATGCAAGGTCCTGATTCGCTTTCCTCCCCGATTCGCTTTGATGTATTCGAACTCGACCTGCGAATGGGCGTTCTGCGTCGTGAAGGACGCGTTGTCAAGCTTCAGGAACAACCATTTCGAATTCTGTCTCTAGTAACGCAACGTCATGGGGAGGTGGTTACCCGGGAAGAACTCCGTCAGATGCTCTGGCCGGCGGACACCTTCGTCGATTTCGATCATGGGCTTAATAGTGCAGTCGCGAGGTTGCGCGAAGCGTTGAAGGACTCGGCAAACAAGCCTCGTTTCATCGAGACGGTCTCAAAAAAAGGCTACCGGTTCATAGGCCGCATTGACGAAAACGAAGTCGAGCCGGCGGAATTGCCCAGCATGCCACCGCTCCCGCAGAAACCATCTGTCAACGATCGTTTGCGAAGTGGAATGTCTATCAGTGCATTGGCCTTTTCGGTGCTGCTTTGCGTGACTGGGCTTTTGGCGTTCTACCGAAAAGGTGTCGACCCTCGAGCGGCGACCTCTATCGAAGTCATGCCTCTGGTTGGACTGCAGGGATTTCAAGTTACGCCCGCATCTTCACCCGATGGAACCCTGGTTGCTTTCAGGCAGAGCGATGGCTTGCACCACAATGGCATTTATACGGCGCTTGCTGGGGGTGAAAAGTCGTTACAGCTCACAGCGAATACAGGAGATTGCTGCCCAACGTGGTCTCCCGACGGACGTCAGATCGCATTTTCGCGGTACGGCGACAAGACACTCTCGATTTTCGTTATTCCCGCGCTGGGCGGGACCGAACACCGCGTGTATCGAGGGCCGGTTTCCATGGGAGGGGGCCTTTCCTGGTCCATGGACGGGAAGCTTCTGGCTTTCCCGGAAGCCAGCGACGCAGATCCGTCGAGGAGCTGGATAGCATTGCTGTCGCTGGCAGATGGAAGCACCCACACCCTGACTGCGCCGCCGGGAGCATCAATGGATAGCCAGCCATCGTTTTCGCCGGACGGCTCGCAAGTCGCTTTCGTGCGCTCGACAATCGCCGGCGTCAGCAACGATATCTACGTGATTCCCGCGTCAGGCGGGAGGGCAGCGCGACTCACCTTCGACCATCTTCCAATTATGGGCGTTCCCGCTTGGACTGCCAACGGCAAAGAAATTGTGTTCTCGTCGACCCGAGGAGGTCGTGACAGCCTGTGGAGAGTCTCGGCGTCGGGGGGAGAGCCGCGCCCGGTAGCTGGCCCCATTGGAGAAGGCACTTGGCCTTCGATTCCGTCCAGGGGACACGAACTGGTGTATGAGCAGCAAATCGCGAAACTCGACATTTGGCGCCTCGACCTGAAGGATGCTAGCCACCTTCAGAAGGTTCCGGCATCCTTGGTTTCGGAAAAAGGCAACAAGATGCGGCCCGATCTTTCTCCCGACGGGAAGAAGATTGCTTTCGAGTCGGATCGGCTAGGCCACTGGGAAATATGGACGTGCGCGACCGACGGGTCCGGCTGCGATCAGGTTACTGCGCTGCATGGGACGGCGGGGCGAGCGCGCTGGTCCCCGGACGAGCGGTACATCGCATTCGAATTCCACCCCAATGAGCGTAGCGAAGTTTATATGGTCGAAGTACCTGGCGGCGTCCCGCGGCTTTTGCCCACGATCCCGGGAGCGGACAATCTCTCGCCGAGTTGGTCCCGCGATGGCCAGTGGCTCTATTTCGCCTCCAAGCGCGGCAACGAACCTTTTCAGATTTGGAAGATCTCCATGCGAGGCGGAGCCCCGGTTAAGTTGACGAAGAACGGCGGCATCTCCCCGGTCGAGTCTCCCGACGGACGCTTCCTTTATTACGCGAAGTACGAAGCGGGCGGGATTTGGAAAATGCCTCTGAGTGGAGGAGAGGAAACACGGGTGCTGGATGAGTCAGGCGGCCCCGGGTGGCCGAACTGGATGGTGAGCGACGAAGGCATTTACTTCCTGCGCACGAATAAGCCTGTGCACGACACGATCCAATTTCTGGACTTTACTTCCAAGAAAATCATACGGATATGGTCTCTGCCGAAAGGCGCAGGGTGGGGACTTGCGATGTCCCAAAACGGCAAATCAATATTCTATGTACAGAGCGAGTTCGCAGAATCGAACGTCATGCTGGTCAGGAATTTTCGTTGACGTCGTCACTACCGCGTGAGATCTCGCCACTTGTTGATGGGCGAAACATAGCCGTCTGTTTTGTTTTTTACTTGACAATCCACCAACTCGGATCATAATGCCCTTTGTCGACCTCCGGAGAGTCTTGCTCTCCGCTTCCCCTCGGAATAACTCTAAGTGTACCCTCGCGTCGCGTGAATGCTTTGGTGGTAGTCCCCGGTTTCCCCGGTCGATCGTCAAGAGAGGCGGTATGAGTAGAAGACTTCGTGATCGCTTCACACTGCGAAGCTGAGGCGAACCTTCATTCTGCGCGCGTATTCGAAAATTCCTAGTATTCGGAGGGCATGATGGCCAGTCCAATTGTTATCCCCATCAGTAGCAACAAGTTTCAGCTCGATAAGACGATTACAGCGGCTGGCGGTTCGGTGACGATCGACATCAGGGCGTCCACTGATCACGACGTGCTGCAAGCGATTCTTGATAACAAACCATTCCCCGCGAGGCCTGACGGGAAGATTGAGCTGGGAAGGATTGGTTTGGAAGCCGAGACCGGAAAGACATTTGAATTCAACGCCGGACAAACCACGATCGGTTTCCAGGCTTCGGCCGCCTTCAAAACCGGTCTTGGAGTCTTCGATAGCTCTACCGATGCGATTGCTTCTCTTCAACTTCAGGACACTCCGCAGCTAAATCTCGCGATTCCCGGGAGCAGCACCGACAAGTTTCTCGTCCTGGTGTGGGGTTACCAGATAAACGGCTCGTTTTCAGGATCTCATCCCATTGGGGTATTGGGCAGTCTGACCTTTGGGGCCGAGGGCGAGCGCGACGCGCTTTATGCAGTTTTGCATAGGTTCCCGGCTGCCACAAATGCTCGCACCGCTCTGAACGATCTGTTTAGCAGTTGGCAGCTGCCGCGCCATGTCAAGACAGCAAGGGATCTGAAACCAGGAAGCTGGATAGTCAGCGAGATCGACGGATCGCTCGCCGTGCACATCTCTGCCCAGCTCGGGTACGACTTGAATATGGTACGCGAGGCGAAGTTGTTGGGCATGACCCGAAACCTGGGCGCCAAAATTGATGCGGCATTCAAAGCCACATTTGGATTCGAGGTCAGCGGGCGTTATCTGCTCGTTGTTGGTCGCGAGTCAGACAAAGATGCCTCTAGTGCGGTTCGTCTGCAACTGTTCAAGCAATCGAAGAAGGGACTCGATTTCGGGCTAAACCTTTCCGTGGGTTTAACCGGAGAAAATCAGCTGCCGACTGATATTGACGACCTTGTTAAATCCGTTTTTGGAGTACATGGCCTTCAAGTCGTCCGAGACCTGCACCTGATCGAGCAGTGGACGAACCCGGCAACGGATCTCGGTGCGACCGCAGCCCGGCTGCTGAATGACACGGGATTGAAGCTTCTCACCCAAGCCACAGGGATTGATGCCGCAACTGAATTCAACAAGGCCCGCCAGATTGTATTGGATGAATTCAAGAAATGGGATGCCTTGCCGGAGAAGGTGTCGGCTGCGACGTGGAGCATACTCAGCAAGGCTGGTACCGGTGCGGACGAGTTTAGAACGTTGTTGACCGCCTTGGCAGGCTCAGACCCACAGGCACGGGCAGATGCCTTCGCTACCGCGCTGCAAGATGCAACCTTCGGCGACACGCCCGCCGGTCAATGGCTGGCAGCTGTTGCTGATCAGGGGCTACTCGCACTTTCCAACCAACTCGACAAAGTGCAACCTTTTGCGGCGCAGACGCTGGACATTCTGAACGGTGGAATCATCAAGAGGATTCAGGACTTCATCAGCGAGAAACTGGACCTTGCGAAAATTCGCGATGCTGTCACCCAAGATGATTTCAACAAAGTGGATGGATGGCTCATAGGCCGTGTGGGAGATTTCTTCGACAAGCAACTGCATTTTGAGGACTTGAAGCCGGTTCAGGCTGCGATTCATATGGTTCTGACTAAAGCGCAAGGCATTTACGTGAAGGCCAGACAGGCGCTGAACAATCGCTACAACTTTGAATTTGCGAGCGCTTACAGCAGGAACACAACGTCGACGGCATTGCTCGACGTGAATTTTGATTTGCAGCAGGTAGACAGCGCCGCATCCAAGATGTTCCGCGAGGTTGTGGACGATGGCGACCTTGACGATCTGCTGGTGGAGTCTGTCGAAGGCGTGACGCTGAATATGGCAACTCTCAGTCACGAGATCAACCGAACCAGTTCGGTCCAATTGCATATGCCGATGTTTACCTTCGACAGCCAGCATGTGAACGATAGTTTGGCAAAGGTTACGGCCGAGGAAGATGGCGGCCGGGTGTTGGTGTATGAGCTTGACGCTGACGATACGGTTACGGTGAAGAACCGATACTGCAGTGATTTGAGCGTGCTGGCATCACTGCAACTCAAAGATGGGAAGCTCGTGATGACCCCTGACAGCACTCAGTCGATTGCCTACCAGTCTCGCCAGGTGCAAAGGGCGATGACGCTCTCGGACTTTGAACACCGCGTGACTCCCTTTATCAATCAGTATCTGCCAGGCCTTTTCTCTGGCAATGCCTTGCAAACCTTCTACGTAGATTTGGATCGCACGGTCGAGAACGTACTCCACAATGGCGCAAACGAATTTGGCGATGTAGCTCTTTCCATGCAAGTCACGTTGCCCGGTTCGGTGCTTGGAAGCTGGTTCATTCGTCGCGATCAGGACACGCTCAAACGAGATAGCGCACTCATGTCATGCGCGTTGCAGGCGAAGCTCCGTCAACTGATTCCATTCCTGTATTTCCAGGACGTAAATAATCTCCGTGCGAACCCGCCAGCTGCGGCATTGTTGGTCTGGGCGGCCATGCCGGTGGCGACGTCCGTGGAATTGCAAGACCAAGGAACCTTAAGCCTGAGAAGAGACACCGCCGGTTTTTGGAATTTCCAGGATGACTCCCTCCGTCACTTCATGGCCTTGGCGAAGCCCACCGGCGTAGCTATGACGCCTGCGCTCCTCGACGCCCAGGCCCGATTGTTGGCGGCAGGCGACAAGAATGACGCATCGTCATTTACGGCACAACAAGCGGAGTCGTTCCAAAATATGGCCGTGAAAGGGATCGGAGATAATAACCTCCACTCCTTGTTGTTCGTTGAAGCCGAGATCATCAGCGCCGCAACGGCCGCCCTGAAAGACGTGAACGCGATGCTAGATGTTGTTGCCACAGCGCCCACCAAAGCAATTGAGCGTTTCGCTGAGTTCGGCGCGGATTTGACGGAGGCCTTTAACCATCGGCTGGATAGCATCTATCGAAATGATGCTCTGCGAACGTTTTCATCAATGCTGTTGATCGAGGCCTCGCGCGTGATTGGCCCAGGTTCGAGCAAGCCGCCGGCTGCAATGCTGAACATTCTGACTTTGACCAACGGACATGCGTTTGACTTGAAGGACTTCGTCGCCGGCGTGATGCCGCCGAAAGATCAGGTTGCAATTGCCCAAACTCTCGTGGCGTTGAGCTCCTGAGTTCTTTGATCTGGGTTGATTTAGGGAAACAGGCGGCGCCAGTGAAAGCAATGAGTTTTCAACTGCCGCTGGAGACGGAGGTAAGCGAATGCTGAAAACAGTCGATGTGCTGATTGGCGTGACGACGGTGTTGCTCCTGTTCAGCATGGCGGTGACCGTCATTACACAACTGCTGACAAGCCTGGGAGGCAGGCGCGCCAGGCACCTGAGGAACGGCTTGTCGGATCTGCTCCAGCAGCTCGGCATCTCCACAAGTGATTGTGCAAAAGAAATTGCCGGGGAACTATTGAGACATCCCGTCATCGCAGAGGGAAAATGGAGAATGGGGACGGTTATTCACCGGGAGGAGTTCACGAAGTTGTTACTCGACTTTGCCACCGGAACCGGCGCAAAAAAAATTGGAGACGATTCCCGGGATGCACTAAAGAAAGTTCTGGCAGATGGTGGAATAAACGATCCGGAACAGACACTCAAGAACATCCGCGCCCTGGCATTGCAACTGGAAGCTTCAAATCCAGAGCTTTCGAATCACATGCGCGACGGTCTGGCTATCCTGCATGAAGCCTCGAGCGACTTCGTTGCGCGGGTAAACTTCTGGTTTGATCAAACCATTGATCGAGTCAGCCAGCGCTTCACGACCTACACGCATTGGGTCACATTCCTTGTCGCCGTCTTGGTGGTGGTTACCGTTCAGCTCGATATTATCGCAATCGCCGACCGGCTCTGGATCGACGATCAATTCCGAAGCACGGTGGTCAGCGACGCGACCAAGCGGTTTTCATCGCAACCCCCTGACGCAAGCGTCAAGGATAATAGCATCGCTTACTACAATCTATTGAATGCCACCGGACTTATAACAGTCCCAATCGATCACAACTGGGCTGCGCAACTGATGGACGCTCGTAAGATTCCCGGAATGCTTACATCCATTTTGTTGATAAGCCTGGGAGCGCCGTTCTGGTACAACGCCTTGAAGGATCTCCTGAAGCTCAGGTCTAGCTTGGCGCAGAATGATGATGCTCAGCGTGCACAGCGACAGCTTGGGTCTGGAGATAGCACACCTGCAGCTTCGGATAGTGCCATCGTTGCATCACGACCGGCCTGGCTGAGTGGCGAACGCGGTGATCTGGCAGCGGTCGGTTAGGAGTTTCTGGAAGAGTTCACGAATTCAGGGTCGCACTGGAAGAACCACCGCGGAAGGGCCTGGAAAAGCCTGAGGGTTTAACCTCGGAGGCCCACAACACCACCGCTCCGGGGCTTGCGATCTTTTTAGGAGACCAGCATGGAGCCGCAATGGATTGGTTGCCCTGAGAGCAATTTCAGGAAAGGGCGCCCGTTCGGATTGCGCCCGGAGGCGATTGTCGTTCACATCATGGATGGAAGCTTCGCCGCAGGCGAATCAGTATTTCGCAATCCAGAAACGCAGAAGTCTGCCCACTATGGCATCTCGCGAGACGGTGAAGTCCATCAATATGTCAATGAAAGCGACACTGCATTTCACGCTGGCATTGTGGTAAATCCTAGCTGGCCGCTGCTAAAGCCGAGAATAAATCCCAACTTTTACACCATTGGCATTGAGCATGAAGGCCGTCCGGATGACATTTGGCCTGAGCCACAGCTATCAGCGAGCGCTTCGCTGATCAAAGACATCGGTGAGCGTTGGAAGATCCCGCTTGATGTTAGTCACGTGATCCGCCACCACGAGATTCGGGCATCGAAAACGTGCCCGGGCAACTGGGTGCAAATTGGGGAGTTGCTGAAGCGCGCCCTAGCCGCACGCCCCGCGACTTTGGCGGCAGTGGCAGCTCATGGGGACATCAGCTCTACCGCTCCGGCTCCACTTCGAATTGTTCAGCCCGAACTCGAGATGCTTCCATCGCCACAAAATGTTTTGCTGACTGCCACAGTTCAACCGCCGAGTGTGAACCCTTCTTCCTCCGAGCTAACTAGAAACTCAAAGCCCTTTACCGTGCGCACTTTGAAGAATGTGAATCTACGCCGTGCAAAACCGGCGACCTCAGCGCATGTAGTTCGCGTCATACCGGCCCATAGTGATGTAGCTGTATCCCATTTTGAGAAGGGAGAGCGAGTAGACGGTAATCCTTACTGGTATGTGGATTTGCAGGACAATTATCTTTGGGCGGGGGCAACCGACAAACCCGACCCGACTACGATGGCGGCCTGAAACATTAGGTTTTGCTTGGTTCGTTTTGTTCGAGGACATCAAGTGTTGAAACTCCTTCGTGAGAGACCTTGACACGCGAGTTTCCTGTGCTCGAGTCTCGTACGTCGGATCTTGTAGTTTAATACGTGGCATACGTGGTTTTCTTTCGGATACGTACGTAGGATAAGTAATTACGCTTCCCGGCGACTTCCCCCCGGCCGGCACTTCGAACCTCTGTTCGGCTTTTGCGAGGTCTTCATTCATAAACCTCGCCTGCAGCGACTTCTCTTATGGGGAAGCTCGCCCGTCCAAGGAACAATATGTCGGCGCGCATTCTCCTGTGGGTCGACCTTAGAGTTGTCCCCAGCGAACCAGACCTCTGCAGCAGTTTGCCGAAAGCCTATGCGGCGCGGCGAGTCAGGCGCGCTTCTGAGATTATCCCGGCTCTCCAGACCCATAGTGCGTCGGCGGTTTGCTTTGAGTACGATCGGCCCGATCTTCACGGATTAGAGGCCTTGTCCCAGACCAGAGCGCGTTATTCCTGGTTACCAATCCTGATGGTGACCGGCCATCATGACGAAGCACTTGCACTTTGGGCTCTAAAGAGATGTGTTTGGGATTATCTTGTCAAGCCCCTGCCGGTCAGGCGGCTCTGCGACTCACTTGTGGGAATATACCGCTCCGTGCCGGGTTCAATGGCGGGTCCCCTACGTCGATCACAGGGTCCGGTTCCCGCCCAACCGTCGGAAGCTGTCCCCTCACATCATTTGGCGCCAGCGATGTCGTATGTAGAAAGAAATTTCGCAGAGAAAATTCGTCTCTCGACTGTGGCTCGAATCTGCAACCTGAGCCCATTTCAATTCAGCAGGAACTTCAAGAAAGAAAACGGGATCAATTTTCGCGAGTTCGTAGTGAAGCTCCGAATTCATCATGCCGCGCAGTTGATTCGAGAGTCGGGCGCGTCCGTCACTGACGCCGCTTTCGTCGTGGGTTTCAACGATCTTTCCTATTTCGCGAGAATGTTCCGGAGGCAGCTCGGCGTTGCTCCTTCGCGTTACAAGACTGAGGCGGAACCAGTGCAGCTCGCGTTGTTTCCCGACCCAGAAAGAAAGAAAACCGCCTAACATAAGGAATTGTGTTGACCTGCGCGGCTCGATTTTTCCTCTGGCCTCTGTCTTATGGGCTCTTGGTCGCCGTCAGTTCCACCACATTGTCGAAAGGTTGACGGCAGTCGTGCGGCACGGTCACATTTGGCGGATCGATGGAGACAACAGCCAAGGGTGCGTAATGGTGATTAACGCCGTGCGGTTGAAGTGCGATCGGAATGGTGAGGCCACTGCCGTCTGTTTCAGGATTGCCCTTGGCATCGAGCACCTTGGGCCACTCTACGTCGCCAGTGGCAGTACGCGCCGGTATCAGCCAATAGTCTGAAGTACGATATTGATTCACGGCCGGCGTGGCATCGCCGGCAGCTGGGGGCGTGACGCTAACTGCGGATTGAAACAGGATCTGAACGCCATCCTCCAGCTCCAGCCATCGATCTTCCTGAACAAAAGCGGCATTATCTTGGGCCAGGGTTAATCCTTGTTCTTCGCGGTCGCCGTCTTTTTGGTCCCAACGCCGCAACACTGGATGCAAGCTCACATCGCTGCCAGGCAGTGCATCAGAGGCGCCGTCAAGGGTAACAGTCATCGTAGTACGGTCGACGCCGAGCACTGGCAACAGATTGCCTGCAACATTCATGAGTACGGAACGATCATCTTGGATTTCAACCAAATTCCCGGCCACCAGGCCAAAACGATCGTCACGACCTAAGCTCTCTACAACCACGTTCTTTGTTCCGCCGACCCGGGCGATCGGGTAGAACACGGAACCGTTTTCTCGCGACCACTTGAACGTGGCAGCGTCGGAATTCTCTTTATCCACTCCGTCCCATGCGATACCCTTTCGATTAATCTCAACCCGGTAAAGCTGGTTTTCAGGCCCAGAATAGCTGGCAGTCGGCGGAATGATGCATGGGTCGCTCGATACGGAGATTTGTTTTGCCCGTGCCTTCAGCCAGCCACGATTAGCGGGCTGGAACTGGTTGTTCAGCTCCCCCACACTGATACAGTCTTGCGGGGTCGTTTCGGGGGTGTCTGCTTGCCACCATTTGACCTGCCACACAAGTTTGGTTCGCGCTGCGGTGTCCGGCCCGCCAAGGGCCACTTCCCGAATGCGATCATCTTCCGCATAAGTAATGACCCGTTCCCACACGTCGAGATAGATATGGGAGAAACCCGTGGGCAATGGCAAAGGACTCACAACCCCACTTTTTTTCGAGTAAACAAAATCCGGCTGATGCAGATATGTAATCAAGCGGCGCAGCTTGGGATTCTTGAACGTGGAAAAGTCGTCTCCAGAGATTGTGATCGTCTTATCGAGGGGCTCAGGATTGGAAATCTGAACGCGGACTGGGGCCTTTGCTGAGGCTGGAGTGTCATCAAAAACTTCGTAGTAGGGGACTGTCGTTTGTTCGAAGTCCGAATTCCAGTTCCTAACCACAAACACGTTCGGAGGGGTGGCAAGGGAGATAGCAATCGGAATGTAGTCAGCCTCGCACAGCAATCCGCCCACGTAATATCGCCCGAATCCAATCTGAAAGTCGCGCGGATTAGACCCATCGATGGGCACAACCTCAAAACCATAGTTGTCCTGCGGACCACCTGCCGGGCCGATCAGATCGGTGGCCAATGCCTGCAGGTAGCGCAGCAGAATGCTGGCCTGCTCGTTCCAGTCCGCATCAAGTTGGACTCTCCCCTGTTGCATCACAACCCGGGCATAGTGCTTGGCAGGATGAAACGTGTCACGTGTCAGGTCGGCTTTCATGTTGTCCTCCCTAGCTGGCAAAAATGAGTCCGGCGGTCATGCCGGCCGGCGAGTATTCATCCAGGCGCGTACGCAGGCCCGCGGCCCGCTGCGGCTGGTACAGATCGTGGAAAACCCCCATCTCCGACTCGTCGTCAGCGCCACGGGTGATTTCGGTGGCACATACATCAGCGAGTTGGCAGTACGTGGGAGTGCCATAGCGAACGCTGTTAAAGTCCGGCTCAACGCGCATGCGCTCGGCAGTCAGCAGAGCATTGGTATCGGCCTGGGATAGATTGCCCTGCTTGCTCTTTGCCCGAACGGCTCCTTCCACGAGGTCCGGCTGGCATTCATATCGCCGCGGAGTGCGCGAGCCCGGAGTGACATAGCAGAAACGCATGCATCCTTGCTGCCGGCGACAATCGCGCATCAGGCCCATGAAAATACTGTTCTCCGCTAACTGTATGGAGTGAGTTTCAACCCTCCCCAAAACAGTGCACCGCCTCATGGTCAGGACCGCGTAAGCGCAAAGTTTCTCGGGAGCGCCAATAGCGCTTGCTGTGGGGCTGGTGGCATCGACGATGCTGTCGCTGATATAGATCGGGCAAGGATCTTCACGAACCTCGTCACGATTGACCTGAATGGCTCCGATGATGCTGTGTTCGATCCGCAGACAGTTTGGGGCATCGTCCAATTCAAGGCTTGGCTCGGTAGGGCGTTCCGGCTCACAGTTGCAGTGCAGTCCCCAACCCGGCACCAGCGTCGAGTGCCGGATGGTTACACCACCCACCTCTCCCTGGACCTGTACACCGCGACCGGTCACGAGAATGCCGTCCAGAGTAAACCAGCTCTTCGGTTCGCCATGAAAAGGTTTAGCTTCGTCTTGAGGCATTCCCGTAATGGTGAGAGCGTCGGGCGCGGAGGTTCGCCAATCTAATAGGCGGATAACCGGGCGCCTCCGATTAGCGGCGCGCAACTGCAATGTCTGACCGGGTTGCAACACAATGTCGATGGGCTCGACGTAGACCCCGCTGTCGGTAATCTCGATGACAGCGTTGGCAGGTTTTTCAGAGTTCCACCGAGTAAGAGCTTCATTGATGCGCCTGAATGTTTCTCTTGCTCCAACCCGATACAGGCTGAAGACTGGTGGCTCTTTGAGAGGGCGATCGTATTCTCCTCCGCCAATGTCTGCACTGAATCCGTAATAGTAGGAGACCCACACCCCCTGGCGACGAGCTTGGGTCGATGGAAACGCAATCCTGCCCAGCGCCGGGTCTATGGCAACCTGCTTGGGCTGTGGCCGGTAAGTCCAATCGCTCAGGTCGGCTACAACCAGCGACTTTGGATCAAGCAACTTCGCGTCGACGATTTTTTGGGATGACGCGGTCCAGATAGCAAAGCTCTTTTTCGGCCCGTAATAGTAAGGAATACCGCTAGTCGTCTTCTCCTGTTCCTCATCGGTTTCGAAGCGCAGAAGATCTCGCCGTGTAATCGGCATCGGTAGGGTGAGCTTCCCCGGAGGATGTGCGGTCGTGCTCTCGGCATGGTTGTACAGCGGCGTGTCATTCCCGAGAACCCCGAATGTAAAGCAATTCGGATTACCGTCATCGCAAAACGCGGGCGATTGCGTCACCGAGTAGGCCTTCAGGCGCCAGACGAACACCCCAACTTCGGGAATGTTGAAGAACTCAGGAGAATGCCGGGCGTTGATGCAGCGGATATCAACAGTGTGCGCGACTTCGTCAAAAGCGCTGCTTAGATCATCAAGCCCATCTCCATCCCGCAGATCGGTCGTGCACCCTCGATTGAGATGAACGAAATTGATGTTCTGCGTATAACTCAGGAGCCGGTAAAACTCGACTGCCCGCGCCGGCCATCCCGCGACCGCCAGTGCGAGCTGTTCAAGAATCGAGATAGTTCCTTTGCGACGCCGGAATCGAATCGTATTCGCGACTTCGCGCCTGGGAATCAGAATCCGTTCACCGGTCAGCGCCCGGGATTTTTGCGCTCCCTGCGGCTCCCCCATATCTAAAGACGGAACATACCCGATAAGGTCCCCGACATAAGGAACCACCCAATCCTGGCAAGTCTCGATGAACCAGTTTTCATAGAGCTGAGCAATGTCGGCATCAACCACGTTCACTTGCTCCGCGATGACCTGAAGCAGCCCGCGCAAGGGATAGCCGCGATCGGCATCGCGCAGCCGGTACACCACCGGGAGCAATTCGTAGAGTCGATCGGCGTTTTGGCTGCTCATTTCGTAATCTCCGTCAGAATCAGGGTGTCAGGAATATCGGGAGTTAGAACCGCCAATTCGGCCGGTAAAATGCGGCTCTCCGATTCGGTCGCAAGAGTGTTCACGCTAGCTAGTTCAGCGTCCACCGCCCCGTGCCGCTGCAGGTCAGCAGCAAGCGTCGTGAGCTGCTCGGCGGTCACTGACTCTGATACCGAATCGAATGTCTGCACATCTGCAAAGAGAACGCCGGCTACCGACTGCATCGTGCTCACCGCTTCGCTCAGGAAGGCCGGTTGACCAAGCTCCCGCCGATCAAAGCTGTAAAGATCGAGAAGTGCAGCGCGCAGCTTTGCGGCCACGGTTTCCCAAACATAGTCGGACTTGATTTTGATTCCGGCGCTGATTACCAATACTTTGAGCCGACGCAGAGCGATTTGGACGGGCTGGTGCGGATCGCCTGCGGCGGCCAGTGCCTGCACGAGGGCGGTGTAAAGATCAGAATTCTGATCGATGGGAACATCGTCTTTACCCGCGATGGTGAGGTGAACAATAATTCTGCGGCCATCTGTTAGCCGGCGAGCACTTGCTTTCCCAATGCCAGCAAACCTGCGCGCAAAGTCCACATAGTCGGCGACCGAAACCAGACGATCCAATGCAGTGACACCAATTGGAATGTTGCGGCGGGCCTGATCGCGAGTATCGGCGTCTGCGCCGCCCGATGCTCTCAATGGGTTAATGACGCTTTTCACGCCGAGAGGCTGAGTGGCCATCTGGCTGACTTGCTGTGCTTCTACATTGCCCGCTTTGCCGGCCCCGCTGCGATAGATAGCCTTCACATTGCCTGTGCCAGATGGAACCCGCAGACCATGCTCGCCGTTTCCGGTTATGACACTGGTCTTCTCGGAATCGTCGGTTTGGGTGATGTAGTCGCGATCCGACGAGCCAAGCACAAAGAGATTTGCTGCTTCGTGCCATTTAATCTCGTTCACGCGGATTGCCAGAGTACTCTCCGCGCCGCTCGGTGTTGGTGCTGGCAAGTACGTTAGGGGAAATTGGTGCAGTGCGAACCTCTGGAACGGTTGACTGGCATCTCCATTTCCCAGTACTTCTCCTTGTGTCTGCCCATGCGTGGCCTTTACTACGTTCGCGTAGATGGCCACCTTTTCCGCGTCATATTTGTAGGCGAGCTTGTTGGCCAGCACGATTCGCGTGTGGACGGTCTCCGAGCCGCTTGCCAAACTGGCAATCCGCATTGCAAACACGGGCGTCGGGTTATCGGGATCATTTGGATTTTGTCGTGGCCCCGGTATCGTGGCATCTTCGAACAATTGAAACTTCCCGCTGGCATCTGGTCTTGGATCGAATAGGTGATCGGTGAAAACGCTGAACACGCCAGTTCGCTCTTCCTTAGTTGGGACGTAGACATTGGCATAGAAACCGGGTGCAAGCTGGATGGGATCACAAATCTGTTGATCGGTCAGTTTAGGATTCGGTATGAGATCGAGGAACGTCTTCGGCAGGAGAGTGGGACGACCCACGACCAGGCGATCGCCACTTTCGGTCGGCTCGGTTACGTAGTAGATCTGCCGAAATGGCATCGTTGTGGTAGAAAATGCGAGGCACGACTCTTTCCCAGGGCCTTGGTTGACAGACCCGATCATCACCAGTTCGCTCGAGGTCGCTCCGGTGACATTAGGTATATCGGTGCGAGACCCGGAAACGACAATCCAGCGCCCGGATTCCAGCCCATCGTAGAGACCATCCAATTCGATCGTGTCACCTTCCACGTCGCGATCCAGCGGTTCTTCGGCAAGCTCCAGCAATTCGGACTGCGCCCAAACCGTTGTTGTCCGCAAGATCGTAATATCGTCAGACGCTAAAACAGTCGTCGGAATCCAATCTTGGCTCAGAGTTAGTTTCGTGACCTTCGCGGAGATCAGGTAATCGGCGCGCGAGGCAGACTGCGTGAGCATTACCTTGACGACCAAGGGCGATGCCGTCGGATCGGTCGGCTGAAGAACAACCCAACTGCCAGGAACAATCTTCTCGTTGTTGGATTCGAGAAACAGAACGTTTCTGTTGGCCAAATCAATTCGCCTTTTCGGTTTCGTCGTCGGCCCGTCTGCCGTGCCGCCAGACTGGGATCCCTTATCCTCAAATGTCCATTCCTCGTATGAGACCTCACCGCCGCCTTTCGGAACAATCGGCCGTGCGGGCGCATTATTCCCAAAGGGCGCTGTCTTGCTCCGAAGTGCGAATACTTTCACAGGTGCGGAGCTGGGCACCGGCTCCGCTTTGCCCCATGCGGGATATAGCAGCGGCGCCACTTCGGGCCGAAGGGTGCTAATCAGCCGGGGAGCAATGTCAGATTGTGGCGCGAAAACTCGCGCCACCGGGCGGATCAACCGAAATGCGTTACCTGGCTGTAGCGACGGCGGTTTCGCCAAAGAATTGAGAATTGCATCCAAGCGGGCCAATCCTGAAGGCGCAAGCCGAAACGGGGGCTGCTTGACGGTTGCCGTCCCTTCCCCGCCAGTTTCTCCGTCAAGTTGAGGCAAATTCTGGACTAAGAAATTCAGTGTGTCGAGAAGGTCAGCCAGCCAGGGTTCGAGTCGAGTGAACTTTCGTTTGGCAGCGATTTGGTGCAACTCTTCAATCTGAGGCACAACTTGCTCGACGGCTCGGCCGACTGCAGTGGCAGTGTCGGCGTCCTTGGTGTCAGAAACCAATGTCGTGAGAATCGAAAGTACCTGTGCTGCAAGTTCAGCCCCCGGAAAATCACTGGTCGCCCCGTCGAGGAACGGATCGAGCTTGTCATGCAGATTGAAAAGCGCTTGCGATGCCCCGTCTCCCGTGGACGGAGCGAGAGACAACGGAGGTTCCTGCAGGACCACCTCGGTGCGATCGTAGTTGGCCTGCACATCGACCGCTTCAACAAAGCGTTGGACTTGCTTGTCTCCCGCAACGATCAGGATAGCGTCGCCAACCTTCAAATTGGTGGAGATGCCCTTGAAATACAGAGTGTCGCGAGTGCGTGCATCGAAGTCCGGCTCAAAGGGAACGTCTTTTTGGGGACTATCGTTCCCGAACGTGACGATTTGTGGCCGCGTGACCCTAGGCTTTAGCGTGTTCCAATCGCCTTTCGCGGGTAGGTCTTCATAGGTTTCAAACGGCTGCGGTTTCTCGCCGGGCCCAGGCAGGCTTTGCGCGCGAGTGCCTGCTGGAATAATGCCATCAAAGTCATCGTTGACCGTAAACGCGAGATACACGCTGGAAGAGACTCCCGGGCGCATCCTGTATCCCACAAGCCGCGCCAATTCCAGAATCGAACGGCGCTCGACAGCGGTGCGCAGGTAGCCTTCATTGGCGATTCGTTCTTCATAGAACGTGAGGACATCTGCAACTGTCGCCCATGCATCCAGAAGCGCGATTGATGGATCGTTCAAGTCCCGCGTGGTGAGCCCCCGGAGCGGATAAATTCGTTCCATTGCCCCGTCCCCATCGGACTTCGGAACGTCTAGATAGAAGGTGGAGAGTCGGGCTAGCATGCTCTCCAAAAAAGAGGCATATGTCCCCGCCCGATATGCGAGCGCCGAGAGTCCCGGACGGTTTGCCTCTTGCTCGGGTGTAACAAGTTCCAAGCCGGCACAGCAGCCGCAGGGTTGCTTCATCGTCCACCTCGCATATCGAGACGAAGGACACCGTGTTCCGGAAAATCAGGATCGTTATCGAGCTGCGCGATTTCAAACGGTCCCAGCATGAGCGCGGAATTCATCGGCAATTCTTCGCCCTCCTCATCGTCTGATTCGGGCTCGCTGATTTCAAAACGCTCCAACTCAGCCACCACGGCGTTCTGCACGCCCGCTACCGCCTGGACCTTTGCCAAGATCTGGCTCACGTAAACGCCATCGCCGAAGGTCAGATTGTCAGGGTGAAAAAATCCGAGCGAACCATCGCCCAAAACGCGACTGCTAAGGGCATCAGCGACCGCCGACTCAACGTGGGCGCGAAAATAATTCGGTAGTACGCAAACCGTGAGGCGCAGCTTAAGTGGAACGTACTCTGCGGGGTTGACTTCCAGGTCATGCCCCATGCGCCGGAATGGCTGCAGATAATCCGTGATTTCCTTGATGAGCTCCCGGTCCGGACCTTCCGCGCCCTCCGGATCGATGGCCACCAGAGCCGTATACCAGCTTCCAGTCCAGCGCAATGCGCCTTTCGCGCGTTGCAGCCGATTGAAACGTGCAGTACAGATTTCCGGATCTTCGGCTTCCAGTGCTGCGCGAGATTCCAGCCGGCGTTGGTTATCCTCGGCCAGCGAAGCGTAGTCATCCGCCGTAATAGCACGCTCAAGTTGATCGTGAAGCGCATACGGTGCAAACAACTTCACGTCCGCAAGTGATTCGGAATTAGTGCCGCCATTCGCGGGGAGCGGATTGCGAACCGTGATATCTAGGCCGCTGACGGACTGCTCGCGGAGAACCGTGTACCTTATGGTCTCAGTTCC
>Ga0134123_10001034_pt1 | contig 18296 bp, 12 predicted proteins | sample KB303_FD_96460 | JGI IMG/M metagenome (GOLD analysis project Ga0134123, IMG submission 96460) | Terrestrial soil microbial communities without Nitrogen fertilizer from Kellogg Biological Station, Michigan, USA - KB3-0-3 | ecosystem: Environmental > Terrestrial > Soil > Unclassified ...
CGGCGCACGTGGAGACCTGGCTGCGCGGCCTTGCCTTCGGCGCCGCCCGCCGGACGCGGCACCCGGCGCGCCTCGTAGGTCTCGTGCTCGGCCGCGACGAGTGGAAGCAGGCGAAGCTGCCGTGCGCTTACGGCGTGCCCTGCCGCGCCGGCACGCGGGTGGTGGCGCTGCCCGCCGCCGGCGACGCCGGCACGGTGGCGCTGTGGGAAGGGCAGCTCGGCGCGCTGCCGCAGCTCGGCGGCACGCCATTTCTCGGCACCGCCGAGGAGGCGGCGAGCCTGGCGCCGGCGGATGCGTACGCGGGACTGGTGGCGGCACGGGACCTCGTCGGCGCGGCGGGGTTCGCCGGCGACCAGCCGTGGGTGCTGGACGTGCTCGCCCACGCCATCAGCCTCGACGCCGCCAAGCAAGCACGGTCCGGACGGGCCGAGGACCTCGACGGCTTCTGGGACACGGTGCGGCGGCGTTACGGGCCGCAGGGCCAGGAGCCGGGTGACGCGCTCGCCGCCGAGCTGCAGCATCAGGCGCGGCTGTACCTCGCCGCGCAGGCGCTGCTCGGCTCCGAAGGGCGGCTGCCGCTGCGCACGCTACGCAAGCTGCAGGAGAAGGGCGGCGGCCGGCTGCGCGCCGCCGATCTGCGCGCTGCCTGGCCGGCCGCATTGAGCGGCTTGTAGGCGGCTCAGCGCGCGCCGCGCTGGCTAACGCAGATAGCCGAGCGCCTCGAGCTCGCGTACCAGCTCGGCGTCGGCGGCCGAGGGGGTCACCGTCCCGCGGCGGGGTTCACCCCACGTGCGGATCTTGCGTAGCGGGTGCTGGCGCTGGAAAGCGCTGGTGAACAGGTCGCGGCGCGCGGTGCCGGTGAAGTCTTCTCCCACCGGCAGACCGAGGGCATAGAGAACGGTCGGTGTGATGTCGTGGATGGAGATGCCGCGAGCAGCAGCGCCGCGCGCGATGTCCGGTCCGACGGCAAAGAAGAAACCGTCGGTGCGAGCGTCGTGATTGCCGGAGATCCGCGAGATCGCGAGCACCGCCCCCGGCCAGGGCCGGCCATCCACGCGCAGCTCGCTGGCGCCTTGGGAGGCCAGCACGGTCGCCACCAGGTCGGCCCCGTGCTTCCTTTCGTGCGCTCGCGGCTCGCGGAGACGGAACGCCTGCGTGCCGTCGCTCCAGGTCAACCGGGCGAGGTCGCGGCCGAGGGCAGTGCGCAAGCCGGGCAACTCGGCCGGAAGGACCCCTCCGCGGTCACGACCCGCGAGGGCGAATCGAAGGCGCTTGGTGGGTGAGCTGGGCGGTGAAGCCCAGGTGGTGACGCGGGTGTGACGCCAGTCGATACCACGGTCGCCGGGTTGGCGGGCGAGATAGCCGATGCGCTGCAAGACGCGGTCGAAGTCGATGGTGACCAGCACCCGCTCCTCGTGCATGCGCCGGAAGCCGTGGTCCGAGACGACGAACATGTTGGCGTTCGGCATCGCCGCCGCGATGCGGCCGATGGCTTCGTCGGTAGCCTCGTAGACCCGCGGGATCTCGGCCGCGGCCGCGACCGCCTCCTCCCGCATGGCAGGCGGTACCGGCGGGAACCTGGCGGGGTGAAAGTAACGCCAGGTCAGATGGCTCGCCAGGTCGACGCCGCGGAAGTACGCCATCAACAGGTCGTGTCGACGCTCGGCGGCGAGGACGCGAGCGATCTCGGCGGTCACGCGGTCCCGTATGGCTGTCTCGGGGTTGCCGCCGAAACGATTCACCCGTGGATCGCCGAGGGCCTCACGCCGCAGCGCGCTGAAACGCACCGCGAACGCCGGTGGCGATACTCCGCCGGGCAGTGCCTGCATCGCCCGATCGGAGACGACGATCCCGCCGGGAACGGTTTCCGCCGGCCAGCTCGCCCACCAGGAAACGACCGCCACCTTGCGGCCCGCTCGCGACGCCATGTTCCAGAGCGCAGGTACCTGGCGCAACGTCGACGATACCGGCACGTCTCCTTGGGGCGTGGCGACAACGAAATCTGTGATGCCGTGCACCCGCGGCGGGCGCCCGGTGGCGATGGTGGTCCAGATCACCGGCGAAATGCCGTAGTCGGTCTTCAGGCTCGCCGTCGTTCCGCGGGCGGCGATCTGCCGCAAGGCAGGCAGCTTGTTCTGCGCCCAGAGCTCGCGGACCACCAGCCACTCGCCACCGTCGACGCCGATCACCACCACCGGGTGCGGCGGCGCGGCGGCGATGCCTTTCCCGCAGCGGACCAACAACGCGGCGGCCACGAGAGCTGGAAAGGCGAGACGGCGGGCTGCGACGGCCATCTGAGGCGGCAGCCTATATGCGGGGCTCGGGGTTGCACGCGACGGCGTCGGCGTGGACGCGGCCCCACGTGCGACGCCTCGATATGATCGTAGGGACACACGGCAGCAGCCGCGAGGGTCGAGTATGGCGCGAGCGAAGGGGACGACGACGAGCGACGCGCCCGTGGACAGCGGGGCCGGCTCGCCGCCGGCCAGCCCCGCTACGCTCGCCATCCGCGACGGCATCGCCTGGCTGGTCTTCGACGCGCCCGGCAAACGCGTCAACACGCTGTCGCAGCGGCTCATGGGCTGGTTCGACGAGCAGCTGGCGGCGATCGCGTCGCAGCCGCTGCGCGGCCTGGTGTTGCGCTCCGGCAAGCCCGACACCTTCATCGCCGGGGCCGACATCGAAGAGCTCGAGCAGCTCAGCGACCGCGCGCAGGTGCGCGAGCTGCTGCGCTATGGCCATGCCCTGTTCGGGCGCGTCGCGGCGCTACCGTTCCCGACCGTAGCGGCGATCCACGGCGCCTGCATGGGCGGCGGCACCGAGCTGTCGCTGTGCTGCGACTGGCGCGTCGCCAGCGAGCACGAGAAGACGAAGATCGGCCTGCCCGAGGTGCAGCTCGGCCTCATCCCCGGGCTCGGCGGCACGCAGCGGCTGCCGCGCCTGATCGGCGTGCCGGCGGCCCTCGACCTCATTCTCACCGGTCGCCAGGTCTCTGCCTCGCGCGCTCGGAAGCTCGGCCTCGTCGACGAGACCTGCCACCCGGCGATCCTCGACCGCGTGGCCACGTCGCTGCTCGCGCGCGGCAAGCGTCGCGGCGGTGGCGCCGCGAAGCAGGGTCTCGGTGGTCGCGTCGCCGACCTCGTGGCCCGCTCGCCGCTCGGCGGCAAGCTGGTCTACGACAAGGCGCGCGCCGGCGTGCTCGAGAAGACCGGCGGCCACTACCCGGCGCCGCTGCGCGCCGTCGACGTGGTGGAGAAGGGGCTCAAGCTGCCGCTCGCGCAGGGCCTGCAAGTGGAGGCCGACACCTTCGTCGAGCTGGTGGTGGGGGAGACCGCGAAGAGCCTCATCGGCATCTTCCTCATGAAGAACCGCGTCGAAGCGAAGGCGGCCGAGCTCGCCAAGACGGCACGGCCGGTGCCGCGCGTCGGCGTGCTCGGCGCCGGCCTGATGGGCGCCGGCATCGCGCAGGGGATCGCCCACCGCGGCACGCCGGTGGTGCTCAAGGACAAGGACCTCGCCTCGCTCGCCCGCGGCATGAAGTACTGCGCCGACCGCGAGGGCGAGCTGGTGGCACGCCGCCGGCAGACCGACGTGGAGGCCCGCGAGGCGATGGCGCGCCTGCACCCGACGATCGAGTACGAGCCGCTGCGTCACCTCGACTTCGTCGTCGAGGCGGTGTTCGAGGACGTGGGCGTCAAGCACGCAGTGATCGGCGAGATGGAAGCGGTGGCGCCATCCGGTGACGACGGCAAACCGGCGCTGATCTTCGCCTCCAACACCTCGACCATCCCGATCGCCGAGCTGGCCAGCGCGAGCGCGCGGCCGGCACAGGTCGTCGGCATGCACTTCTTCTCGCCGGTGCACAAGATGCCCCTCGTCGAAGTCATCCGCCACCCGGCGACGGCGCCCGAGGTGGTGGCGACGACGGTGGCCCTCGGGCGCGCCATGGGCAAGACGGTGATCGTCGTCGACGACAGCCCGGGCTTCTTCACCAGTCGCGTGCTCGGCCCGTTCCTCAACGAGGCGGTGTGGTGCCTGGTCGAGGGCGCCACCATCGAGGAAGTGGACGCGGCGCTCAAAGGCTGGGGGTGGCCGGCGGGCGGCCTGCAGCTGCTCGACGAGGTGGGCATCGACGTCGCGTACCACGCCGGCCAGGTGCTCATTGCGCGCCTCGGCGACCGCATCGACGCTCCGCCGGCGTTTCAGAAGCTCATCGAGGACGGCCGCAAGGGGCGCAAGGCGGGCAAGGGGTTCTATCGCTACGACGGCAAGGACAAGTCGCCCGACCCCGCGGTGTATGACCTGATCGGCTGGCAGCCGCGCCCGCTGCCGGCCGCGGAGATCGCCGAGCGTTGCTGGCTGCAGATGCTCAACGAGGTGGCGCGCACCATCGAGGAGCGCATCGTCACCGACCCCGACGTGATCGACGTCGGCGCCATCTTCGGCCTCGGCTTCCCGCCGTTCCGCGGCGGGATCCTGCGCGAGGCGGACCGCATCGGCCTCGACGTCATCGTCCCGCGCCTCGACGCCTACGCGGCGAGGCTCGGCAAGCGCCTGCAGCCGGCACCCCTGCTGCGCGAGATGGCGCAACGCGGCGAGCGCTTCCACGGCTGAGCGCTGGTGGGCGCCCTCGCGTCCGAATGCTAGATTGGTCGCATGGCGCGAGCGTTCACTCTGGAGTACTGGCAGGACGAAGGCTGGTACGTCGGCCGGCTGAAGGAAGTGCCGGGGGTGTTCAGCCAGGGCGAGAGCCTGGAAGACCTCCAAGAAAACATCCGCGACGCCTACCACTTGCTGCTCGAGGACGACGGCGAGCCCTAGCTACTACTCCCGCCGCAACGGGTCCTCGCTTCGTCATCGCGAGCGAAGCGAAGCGATCTCGACGCTGCGGGATCGAGATTGCTTCGTCGCTTGCGCTCCTCGCAATGACGGCGGTCGGGAACTGGCATGACTGAGGATAAGCGCGACGCGATCGTGGTCGGCGGTGGGGTGTCGGGGCTCGCCGCGGGGTTCCACTTGGCGCGGGCCGGTCTCGCGGTGACGCTGCTCGAGGCGAGCGAGCGGTTGGGCGGCGTTCTCGAGACAAGATGCGAGGGTGGGTGGGTCGCCGAGCTGGGCCCGAACACGGTGGCGGAGCGGCCGCCCTTGGCGGCGCTGATCGAGCTCGCTGGACTAGCCGGAGAGCGGCTGGCGGCGTCCCCCGCGGCCTCGCGGCGCTACCTCTGGCGGCACGGCGTGCTGCACGCGTTGCCGCAGTCGCCGCCGCAGCTGTTGACCTCGCCGCTGCTCTCGTGGCGCGGCAAGGCGGCGCTGGCGCGGGAGCCGTGGGTGCCGGCTGCCGCGGCGGAGCGCGAGGAGTCGGTGGCCGACTTCGTGCGCCGGCGCTTCGGCGCCGAGGCGCTGGAGGTGTTCGCAGCCCCGTTCGTCACCGGCATCTTCGCCGGCGATCCGGAGCGGCTGTCGATGCGCTGGACGCTGCCGCGGGTTCTGGCCTTCGAGCAAGCCCACGGCAGCGTGTTGCGCGGGGCGCGTGCATCGAGGCGTGCGGGGGCCGCCGGTCTGCGGCAGCCGGTGGTGAGCTTCCGCGGCGGTCTGGCCACGCTCACCGAGAAGCTCGCCGCCGCGATCCCGGACGTGCGCCGAGGTGCCCGCGTCGACGCCGTGCGGCGCGACGGCGACGGCCTCGTCGTCGAGAGCACGGCCGGTACGTTTGCCGCACCCCACGTCATCGTCGCGGTGCCGGCGCCACAGACCTCCTGCCTGCTTTTCACCGCCAGCGAGGGCCGCAGCGCCGCTCTCGCCGAGCTGCCCTACGCGCCGGTGGCGGTGGTTGCGCTCGGCTATCCGCGCGCTGCGGTGGCCCACCCGCTCGACGGCTTTGGCTTCCTCGCCGCCCCCGGCTCCGGCTTGCGCCTGCTCGGCTGTCTCTTCAGCTCCAGCCTGTTCGCCGACCGCACGCCGCCCGGCCACGTGCTCCTCACCTGTTTCCTCGGCGGCCGCACCGCTCCCGAGCTCGTCGAGCTCGACGACGCCGAGCTCGCGCGCCTCGCCGCCGCCGACGTCGCACGCACGCTCGGCGCCCGCGGCGAGCCGGTCTTCACCGCCAGCCGCAAGACTCGACGCGCCATCCCGCAGTACGAGCTTGGCCATCAACGCTTCGTCGACCTCGCCGCCGAGCTCGAACGCACACTCCCCGGTCTTCACCTGGCCGGTAACTGGCTCCACGGCGCGGGCGTGGCCGATTGCATCGGCGCCGGCGCGAGGACGGCTGTAGGCTGAGGTTCGGCCCTGCCGCAGCGTCCGCGAGTCGGTGACGCTGCCGGGGAGAGATCTCTATGCGGTCTCGATCGTGCGATGCGCGAGTGGGCGCGTCCCGCTGCTCAAGGCTCGAGCACCTTCGGTGTGAAGAGACCCATGCGTTGGCGCAGAGCTTCGACATGAAGGGTGGTCTTGGACGCCAAGAAATAGCTGTAGTACCCCTTGTCCCGAAGGTGTTGGGACACTAGCTCGTCGAGCTCGTACAGTCGGAAGCTAAAGTCGGCGTTCCCATAGCAGCGTTCACGGCCGTCGCCTTCGGCGTACTTGCTGATTTCCGAACGTCCCAGCAGCGAGTACAAAACCGGGAAGGTCCCGCAACCGATCACCTGAAAACCCGCGTGACGTAGATGGCGTTCGAAGTGTCCGAGGGTGAAGGTCCTTGCCGGCAGCGTGGAGGGCTGCGACTCGGCCTGCTCTCTAATCCATAGCTCGCCTCGCTCGCGATCGATCCAGGTCGAAATGGGCCGCTCCGGTTCCGCGTCGGCGATGTTCGCCTGCCAACGTTCATAAGCCAGGGCATTATGGTTGTAGGCGCTGCACCACAAGTGCCCATCGGGACGCAGCACCCGGCGTGCTTCCTTGAGGACCGCGTCGGTCGGTGCGTAGCACGGAAACCCGAAGCCCATGATTACCAAGTCATAGTTCTTGTGAACGCGATGGTTGAGCTGCTCTGCCACTCCTCTCTCGCCATGCCAGCGGCGCCCGTAGCTCTCAAGTCGTTGTTTCGCTTCGGTGATCATCCGGCCCGAGAAGTCGACTCCCCGGACGCGGCAAGAGGGATCTGCGTCGAGCGCGCATTTGACCAGCCGACCCGTTCCGCAGCCCATCTCCAGGATGCGCAGTGGATCGGTTGCGCGGCTCTTGAGCTCCTGAATCAGCTCGGTGATCATGCGTTCTTCGTGCAGCCAGAAGGCCACCGTTCCCGGCTTCTCACTCTCGAATTGGTCGTAGCTGGAAGCGACGCGGTTTGCGAGTTGCCGCTGCTTGCGGTCGTACGAAGGTGGAAAACCGGTTGGCGGCAGCCCCTTCATGTAACCGAGGAGCAATCGGAGGTTGTCTTCTCCCACGACCGGCTCCTTGATGTCCAGCGCGTAGCCTCGCCGGCATCGTCCCACTTCGAACAGCAGAGCCGGATCACAGGCAGCACCCCGCAAGAGGACACACGGCAAGTCAGGATCCATCGTTCGCGCGCGTTGGAGACAATGCACGCTCTCTGCGCCGGGCTCGACGATCAGGAAATCGACCTCTGGATCGTCGAGATTCAATCGCATCAAGACGTCATCGGAGCTGGCCGCCACTTCAAGGTCCCAGCGGGCGCGCTTGAAGGTCCCGGTCAGGTCTCTGACTTCACGCGGCGTGTTCGTTAGCCAGACTGCAGTCCGGAGAGTCTTCAATACCTACCCCTCCCCCCAATCAAGAGCACGCGGTGCGTCGCTCGCACCTTGGTCACTTGCCGACCGGATGATTGCGCGAGAGTTGGACCTCGAGCAATCGGATTGCATGAACTCGCTTTGCGGGAACTCTTTCGGCCGACGCACCACGACTATCGACCTTACGGATGTGGTCAGCCCGAGCGGCGTGGACTGAATGGGAGAGCGCTAGGCGGAACCGGCTGCGTCTTGGCGCGAACCAAGCTCCTCCCGCTTGGTGACGTAGGCTTCCAGGCCGCCGACGAAGAACCTGTAGTCGTTGGCGTACACGGAGTCACCCGATCGACCAACGGGGTCCGGGACGATGGTGTCGTAAACGCTCTGAAGAGGTCGGAACTCGGACTCCAGGCACTCGATGAAATCAGACCCCGAGGACGATTCCAAAGACTGGATGGTCTCGCGAATGCAGTGCCAACGCTGTCGGAACTCCGCCGCCGAACTCGGGGGCTTCTGGATCAGCGCAGCAACATCGCGTCGCAGGATGGTCAACGAGTCTTTCTGCGCTTCTTCGGCGGTAGGCATCGACGAGTCCCCCTTGGTCTTTGTTCTGAACATGGCGAAGGTCCGCCGCTTGGGAGGGCGGCGGACCTTCGCCACGAGTTGTTCGCTGTGGTTGCGGCCAGCCCGACGGCGAGGAGCTGGCCGGGACGATCAAGCCAGAGACAATAGCAGCGCGCCGCTGCAAGCGAGCGCCGTCTTGGCGAGGGACCAGTGGTACGACATCGAACCCCTAGCTCGAGAGACCGATGTGATACGGCATCGATGGCTACTTGTTGCGCGAATGATATCAATGGCTTAACCGGGGCGTCAACGTCCAATGAATCGCACGGCCGGACTGGTGGCGCTAAGGCGGCGTAAACAACGACCTGGTCACTCTTCATAGCGCGTAAACCGTGCATGATCAAGTCCAAGCCAACATTGGCCCCGCTCGGATGCGGGAGCGGGTTGCTTGCCGTAGTAGACGGACGCGCCGGGAGGAATTCGCCAAAGCACGGGAGTTCTGTCACCGGTTCTCCGCCCCGAGCACGACTTGGATCGGCGCCGAGAGGTCCGGTCCGCTCGCCGCGTCGATGAGGAACCGTTGCCCATCCGGCGTCGCGAGGTACGGTGACGCCCCCTTCAAGATCGACCGCCGGATCCGCGTCAAGAACAGCTCGCGCGGCGCCGCGGCGGTGAACGTCGCGCCGCGAGTGTCCACCGCCACCGCCATCAGCCGCAGGTCGGCCGCCAGGTAGTAGAGCTCGCGGCCGTCGCGGCGCCATTGCGGAAGGTAGCCGCCCGCCGTCGACACCTGCCACTTGGCGGCGGACGGCGGCATCGTCTGCACGTAGACCTCGTTGCGCCCCGACTCGTCGGAGATGTAGGCGAGGAACCTGCCATCGGGCGAGAAGCGCGGCTGCAGCTCGTCGGCGTCGCTCTTGAGCAGCACGCGCGGCTCACGCTCCGGCATCGCCAGCACCCAGATGTCGGACTTCGTCCGCGGGTCGCGCCGCGTGAAGGCCAGCGTGCGCCCGTCGCGCGACCAGTCCTCGGGGAAGTCCCAGCGGTCCGAGCGCAGCAGCGGCGTCTCCTCGCCCGAGCCATCGGCCGCCTTCTCGTAGAGGTTGTAGCGGCCGTCGCGGTCGGAGGTGAAGGCGATGCGACGGCCGTCGGGGCTCCACACCGGGTAGATGTCGTTCCAGCGGTTGAAGGTGAGCCGTGTCGAACCCTGCCCCGCGAGGCCGAGCAGCCGCAGCCCTCCCACCGTCGAGCCCGGCTCGGTAACGCTGCGCGCCAGGCGCCGTCCGTCGGGCGCCAACGCCACCACGCTGCCTACGCCCGGCTCGCCGAGCGGCTCGAGCTGGTGCCCCTCGCGGTCGAACCAGGTCAGCCGCGTCAGCTCGTTGCCGCCGCGGCGATAGGCGACGACCCCGGGAGCGGCGGCGAAGGCGCGCAGGCCGTCGATGTCGGGGTCGCGCCAGATCCCCTCGGCGATCGGCTGCGGCTCGCCGGAGAGGGTGAGCTTGGCGGGGTCGAGGCGCTGGGCGAGCAGCGTCTCGCCGCGCACGAAGAGCAGTTGCCCCGGCGGCGAGTAGAGCGCTCCGGAGTCCGCGGCCAGCAGGCGCGTTCCCGGCCCGCCGTCGATCGACGCCGAGTGCAGCGACAGCCGCTCGCGCTCGCCCGACAGCACGAGGTAGACGACGTGCTTGCCGTCGGGCAGGCAGGTCGGCCAGCGGTGCGACGACTCGCTGCGTCCTTTGTCGAGGTGCGTTACCGGCGTCGTCGCGCCGCCCTCGGCAGGAATCCGGTAAAGACCGTCGCCGGGGTTGGGCGCGAAGACGATGACGTCGTCCTTGGTCCAGCAGCCGCCGCGCGAGTCGGAGATGTCGGCAAGCGCGCGCGGGGGGCCGCCGGCGGCTTCGATGCGCAGCATGCGCCGCTGCGCGAAGAAGCCGAGCGAGCGGCCGTCCGGCGACCAGAAAGGCAGCGAGGCGTCCTCGGTCCCCGGCAGCTGCCGCGCCTCGCTCTCCTCCAGCGAGCGCACCCACAGCCGCGGCACGCCGTCGTCGCCCCAGGCCGCGAAGGCCACGTTCTTGCCGTCGGCCGAGAGCGCCAGCGGCCCGGTGCTGGCCATGCCCGCCGGCGGCAGCACCGCGAGGTGCAGCGGGCGGCCGGCGGCGGCGTTGCCGTTCCCCCCGCGCAGGACGACGCCGAGCAGCGCCAGGCCGCCGACGAGCAGCAGTCCCACCGCCGTGGCCCAACCGGCGCGCTCGACCCGCCGCCGCCGCGATGCCACGCTCGCCGCCGCCGCCATCACCGGCGCCGTCTCCTCGCCGACCGCCTCCAGCGCCAGCCGCACGTCGTGCGCCGACTGCCAGCGGTCGTCGGGGTCCTTCTCCAGGCAGATGCGCACGATGCGCTCGAGCGCGGGAGGCGTCAGCGGCTGCAGCGAAGTGAGCGACGCCGGCTGGCGCTCGAGGATCGAGGCGATGAGGCTCGCCTGGCTCGACCCCTCGAAGGCACGGCTGCCGGTGGCCATCTCGTAGAGCACGGCGCCGAAGGCGAAGACGTCCGAGCGCGCGTCGACCGTCTGCCCCTCCAGCTGCTCGGGCGCCATGTAGTGGATGGTGCCCACCAGCATGCCGGTGCCGGTGAGCGGCGTATGGGTGGGGATGCCGGCCGGCGTCGTCAGCTGCACGGGCTGCGCGCTGAGCGGCGCCTGCCGCGCGATGCCGAAGTCGAGCAGCTTGGCGCCCGTTTTGGTGAGCATCACGTTGGCGGGCTTGAGATCGCGATGGACGATGCCCTGACGGTGCGCGCGCTCGAGCGCGGCGGCGATCTCGATCCCCACCCGCAGCACCTGGTCGACCGGCAGCGGCCCGCGCGAGAGCCGCCGCGCCAGGGTCTCTCCCTCGAGGTGCTCCATCACCAGGTACTCGACGCCCTCGTGGTTGCCGACGTCGAAGAGGGCGCAGATGTTGGGGTGGGAAAGCGAGGAGATCGCCCGCGCCTCGCGCTCGAGGCGGTTCCTGCGGTCGGGGTCGGCGGCGAAGGCGCGCGGCAGCACCTTGATCGCCACCGTGCGATCGAGCCGCGTGTCGCGCGCCCGGTAGACCTCGCCCATGCCGCCCGCACCGAGCAGCGTGTTGAGCTCGTACGGCCCCAGGCGGGTTCCGTTCGGCAGGGTCATATGCGGAGAAGCCCGGAGTATACCGAGCACTCTGTATCAACCCAGGCCGTGGCACCCGCCTTGCTCAGCACCAATGGTCCGGGCGATGCTGCCCGCCACAACACAAGGGTGAACACACCATGGAAATGGACTCTCTTCAGAAGCTCTACGAGGATCAGCTCAAGGATCTGCATAGCGTCGAGCGCCAGATCATCCAGGCGCTGCCGAAGATGATCAAGGCCGCCGAAGACGAGGAGCTCAGCTCCGCGCTCGAGGAGCACCTCGACGTCACCAAGGAGCAGCTCGCTCGTCTCGACTCGATCTTCGAGAAGCTCGGCAAGCGCGGCACGGGCAAGAAGTGCAAAGGCATGGAAGGCATTCTCGAGGAGGGCAAGGAGCTGCTCGAGAAGGACGCCGACGCCGACGTCCTCGATGCGGCCATCATCGCCGCGGCGCAGCACGTCGAGCACTACGAGATGGCCGGCTACGGCACCGCCGCTGCCTACGCCAAGCTGCTGGGCGAGCGCGACGCCGAGAAGCTCCTGCGCAAGAGCCTCGAGGAAGAGAAGGAGGCGGACGAGAAGCTCAGCGGGCTCGCCGAGAGTCGCCTCAATCTCGAGGCCAACGGCGGCCTTCTGGCGTCGGGCAAGGGTGACGACAGCGCCTCGCGGCTGGTCCGCGTGCAGTAGCGGCTAGCGCTTGCCCAGCGCCGTCCGCGCGGCGTCTCCCGCCGGCGTGATCTCGAAGAGATGTGCCGGCGGCTGACGCTCGTCCAACGCGACGAGTCGCACCCGCACCGGAGCGCGGCCGCCAACGAGGTCCTTGGCGACGGTGACGGCCGGGATCAGCCGCGCGCCGGAGCGCCACTCGCTGATCTCGACGACGCGCGCCACGCGGCCGTTGGCAAGGCGGTAATCGATGCGCACCGGGCGCCGGCTACCGGCGCGCACCACGTAAGAGGCGCGCGGGTAGGGGAGGTCGGCGCGCTTGCCGCGTAGCGCGAACGTCACCAGCTCGGCGACACCCGTGCCCTGGCGCGTCACGTCCTCGAGCGTGAAGTCGCGCGCGAAGCTCAAACCGACAAGCTCCTGGAGGCTGACGCCCGCGGCGAGCCGGCTCGCCGTGCCGAGCTTCACCGGCCGTGCGCCGCGCGCCAGCAGCCACGTGCCCTCAGGCCGCTGCAGGAACGCTTTGCCGTTCTGCTTGGGGTCGAGGAAACGCAGCAGCGCCAGGTTGCCGTTGCGCCAGACCTCGAAGCTGCCGGCGCCGGAGCCGGCGAGCGGCTCGACCTTCACCTCGCTGCGGAAGGCCGCGGGCAACGCGCCACCGAGATCGCTGGCGGCGAGCAGCTCGCGGTCCGCGGCCGTGGGCGGCGCCGCGGCAGCCGGCGCCGCGATGGCAAACGCAGCCAGCGCGGCGGCGAGCGCCAGGGCCAGCCAGCGGAGCCCGACGCGCAGCGGGCGGCGGTGATCGCACATGCTGGAAACAACGTTTTCCCACCACGGCGGATTCCGCGCCGGCGACTGCCAACGGGCCGAGCGGGCCGTCACCGCGGCGCCGGCGGCTCGACGATCTTCACCCCGGCCAGCAGCGCGATGGCGCCGCCCGTCGTCTGCGTGGCGTTGAGCCCCAGGCGGAAGTCCTTGTCCGAGAACGTCGCGAACACGTCGATCGGCTGATGCCACGTCGGGTTCCAGCCGGCGCCGGTGTGCATGCCGCGCTCGTTCTCGCGCAGGCTGATCGACGGGACGAAGTCCATGAATGGCGTCGAGTCGGTGTTCGTCATGTGCGGGCCGACGGCGGCCGGATAGTCGGTGGCGAACTTCTCGTTCGCGTCGCGGAAGAAGAAGGCGAGCTTCATCGCCTCCTCGGCGCGCAACGCCGTCGACTGAAATTCGACGTTGATGTCGGCCTCCGGCCGCTGCTCCGGGTTCCACGTGCCGTCGGCGCGCGGCATGCCGTGGTCCCACATCATCATGTCGTGCTGGATCATGGCCAGCCACTTGGGCTCCGGGTAGCGTCCGGACCCCGGCGGGTCCTCCTTCCCCTGCAGGCCGGCGCGCTGCTCGACGTAGGCGCGGGCGCCGTTGAGCCCCGTCTCCTCGTTGTTCCACAGCGCGAAACGGATGCTGCGTTCCGTCTGCACGTCGGGCATGCTGAAGACGCGCGCCAGCTCCATGACCAGCGCGGTGCCCGACCCGTCGTCGTTCGCCGCTTCTCCCCAGCCGTGCCCGTCCATGTGGGCGCCGATGATGTACATCTCGTTCGGGTGCGTCGTGCCGACCTTGGTGCAGTACACCTCCTCGCGCGGGCCGTTGGTGGCCGGCTCGGCGTTGAGCTCCCGCAGCTTTGCGTCCGGCTGGGCGCTCGGATCTTCGTTCACTCCCGTCTGCCGCTGGATGCCGCGGTAACGCGAGCCCCCGGGGCCGCGGCGGACCTCGCCGCTCTTGATGACCGGCTCGAAGGGCTTCTGCTCGGCCGGACGCGACGGGCGAGCCGGCGAGTCGTACACGTAGCGCACCCGCCCGGTCGGGCAGCCGTAGCTGCGCAGCTGCGCCTCGATCCAATCCACCGCCTTGCGGTTGCGCTCGGTGCCCTGGCGCCGGTCCCCGAACTGCGTGAGCCACTTGATGGTCGCCTTGTACTTTTCGAGGTCGAGCCGGGCGAGCAGCTGCCGCGTCATCGCGTCCTGCGGATCCTCCGGGGCCTGTCCGGCGCCGCCCTGCGCGAGCGCGGCGGGGGCCGCGCTCAACATCACGATCATCGCCAGCCCCATCACCCGCCGCTTTCTCGCGTTTCTTCCCAGCACCGCGTCGAGCATCGAGCCTCCCTCGTTGTCAGTTCAGTCAGGCGCCAGTGTCCCCGACCGGGTGCGCCAGCTCCTTCTGCAGGAACGCTCGCGCCGCTCGCGTGTCGCGCTTGATGGTCGGCTCGGAGACCCCGAGCAGCTCGGCGATCTCGGTGACCTCGAGGCCGCCGAAGAAGCGCAGCTCCACCACCTGCGCGAGGCGCTCGTCTACCGCGGCGAGGCGCTGCACCGCGCGGTCGATGTCGAGCAGCTGCGCGGCCTGATCGTCCACCGCCAGCGGCCCGCCGGCCAGCGCATCCACCGGCACGTGCTCGGCGCCGGCGCCGCGGCGGTCGGCGAGCCGGGCGCGGGCGTGGTCGATCACCACCTGCCGCATCGCCCGCGCCGCGGTGGCGAAGAAGTGCTTGCGGTTCTCGAAGCTCATGCCGCTGCCGGCGAAGAGCTTCATGTAGGCCTCGTGCACCAGCGCCCCGGTGTTGAGCGTGGCGCCGCGGCGGTGGCGGGCGAGCTCGGCGCGGGCGATGCGCTGCAGGTCGGCGTAGACCACCTCCAGCGCCCGCGCCTGCCGGATCGGGTCGCTGTCGGCGGCGAGGGCGCGCGTGAGGTCCATCTCGCTCATGGTACGCGCGCGAAGCGCTCCATGCTCCCCTTGCTGAGGAACAAGCGGTCGAAGACGTGAAGGTGGATGCGAGCCGCGACCGTGGCCAGAAGACCGAGCGACACGCCAGCGATGACGCGCCACAGCGTGTCGCGCCAGCGCACCAGACGGACGACGGTCTTGCCGAACAAGTAGACGCCGACCGCTGAGGCGACCATGGTGAGCAGCAGCGTCAGCAGCCAACCCACGACGCCGCCGACCGGTGCGTGGGCCATCGACACCAGCCAAGGAGGGGGCCGCACTACCACCCAAGCCGCCCAGACGAGGAGCGCCGCCGCGAGTATGGCGGCGACGACCTTCAGCGGCGTCGAGAGCTTCCACACCTTGAAGGCCAGCGTGCCGCTGACGCCGAGGACACGTTTGAGGTGGGTCATCTTGTCGTTGCGAGTGACCATGCCCTGCTTCGCTGCCAGGAAGGCCCAGTCCCCCGGCGGTCGCTGATCGTCTGCCGACGCGAGCTCGGTGAGATTGGGAGAGCTGTCGAGCTCGGTCGCGGTCATCTCGTAGCCGCTCGTCATCAGCGCGGCGGCCTCGAGGTCGTTGAACGAGTCCAGGTCGGTGCGGATCCCGGCCAGCAACGTCTGCACGTCCTTGGCGATGCCGTAGCGGGTGAGCGGACCGCGCCGCTCGGGGGGGCGCGCGTCGTCGGAGGCTTCGTAGGGGTCCTGGCAGTCGACCCAGTCGACCGGATCCACGTCGAGGTCGGCCTTGAGGTGGACGAACATCAACCCGCGCAGCAGCGAGGAGCGGAGGCGGGCCCGGACGTCGTGGTACTGGGCGTCGCGGACGCGCGCCTGCAGGACGGTGTTGGCACGCATGGGCACGCCGAGCAGGCCGACGCTGGGGTTGGGCTGCGAGGCGGACTGGCCGCTGCCGTCGCTCACCAGCAGGACGTTGCAGCCCTGTTCGAGGAGGCCGGCAATTCCCTGGTTGTCGCAGACGCCGCCGTCGACCAGGCGCACGACGCGGTCCGGATAGAGACCGTCGAGCACGAGCGGCTCGAACAGGCCGGGAACGCAGGAGGACGCCGCGACGGCGTGGCCGAGGCGGACCTGCTGGTGCTTGGCCGGCGCCTCCCAGTAGTACATCCGGCGCAGTTGCTCGTTGCCGTCGATCGCGGCCGCGATGGCGGCCGGCGGCTCGCCCATCCACGACGCCGTGAACTGCCAATTGTGCCCGGTGTTGAGGCTGGTGGCGTTGAGCACGAGGATCGGCGCCTTGGCGGCGCGGCGCCAGTTGCTCGACTTCGGCGCGAAGCCGGGCGCCTCGTCACGGGGCACGATACGCAGCTCGTTCAACCAGCGCGGCTTCCCGCCCGCGCCATCGTCGACGCGCGAGAAGATCTCGTTCTCGTACAGCTCGCCAAGGCGGAGGGTGCGCGAGTAGTCGGGCCGGAAGATCATCTTCAGCGTCGTCAGCAGGTCGGCCACGACGCGGGTGCGCAGGTTGCGCTGCACGCCGGCGACGAAGTGCTTTTCGAGCCGGCCCACGATCTCCAGGTAGTCCTCGCGGGTCACCTCGGCGTCCGGCTTGGACGCCAGCAGCTTGCGCACCTCCAGGTAGTAGTGCGCGCCCACGATCGAGCCGCCGGAGACGCAGGAGAGCACCTCGACGTGCCGCAGCAGGTCGAGCTCCGCGAGCTTGGCGAGCACGCCGATGTGGTAGAGCGCGGCGCGGAAGCCGCCGCCGGAGAGGGCGAGCCCGACCTTGCCGAGGAAAGCGCCCCGCACGGCCACCTTGTGGTCGCGGAAGACTTGCTCGAGCGTCCGCCAGGCCTCGTGCTTCTCCAGCTCCGCGGCCGAACGCTCCTTCTCGTGCAGCAGCGCCAGGCGCGCGAGCTGCAGCAGGGTCGACTGCAGCTCCCACTCCGGCACCCGGCTTACGGCCGCGCGACCGCGCTCGAGCCACGCCGCCGCCGCGGGGTACTGGCGCAGGCCGAAGTGCGCCTCGGCGACGGTGGCGTAGAACCACCACTTGCCGCGCAGCCACTCGCCGGCGGCTTGCGCCGCGAACGGCGGCACGCGCGCGATGATGTCTTCCCGGATGGCGGCCGCCTCGGCGCGCCGCTCCGCGGCCGGGGACGAGCCGCCGGCGCTCCGCTTCTCCTCCTCGTCCTCCTGGTCCGCCAGGAGGTCGAGGACGAAGGCGGCGTTGATCGCCGTGTACCCCTGGTCGCCTTCGACGCCGCGCTTGTAGCCCCGCAAGTAGTAGTGGAGCGAGCGCTCCAGCTCCTGCCGCTTCGCATAGAGCTCCCACTTGCGCTTGTGGATGGCCCCGGCGATACCCAGCGTCTCCTGGTTGGTGGTGATGGCGAGGTCGTCGGCGCCTTCCAGGATGGCGAGGGCCTGGTCGAGTCGCTCGTCCGCGGGCAGATCGCTGTCCTTGTACGTGCACAGCGCGGATTGCTGCTCGATCTCCAGCAGGAGCCCGCGATTCTCGGGCCGCTTGAGGCTCTGTTTGCCAGCGGCACGGGCGAGGACCCGACGCGCAAGCGTGAAGTCCTGTTCGTTCCTGAGCCGCTTCGCGAGCGCGAGGAGCTTGTCGGGGGCGACGGCCGTCCCCCGCAAGACGTCGCGCGCAAGCTTGCGGTCGGCCTCCGCGCGGTCTTCGGGGCTCATCGTGGTTGCGGTGTCCAGGGTCGCTCCCTCCTTGCCTAGGGGCGGCGGGTCGCCGTCAACGTGTTGTGCTTGCTGCACCTCCATAGATATCAGAACTCGGGATCGAGAGGGAGGGTCTCTTCGTCAGCGCTAGGATTGCCCGCAGCTCACGCCTCACCATTCGCCGAAGGAGGTTGCGTAGATGGACGCCGAACGCTGGCAGCGCGCGCGGGCGCTGTTCGATCAGCTTGCCGACAGCCCGCCGGCGCAGTGGGAGGCGCGGCTCGCCGCTCTGTGCCCGGACGACGACGAGGTGCGGCGCGAGGCGCTCGACTTGCTGCAGGCGGACCTCGCCGCTGCCGGCGCGACCGACGTCGGCGACCGCGCGCGGGCGGCGGTGGCCGACCTCGCGGCGCGCGACGAGGCGGCGTGGAGCGAGAAGCTCGTCGGCGAGCGCGTCGGCCCCTACGCGCTGGTGCGCGAGCTCGGCCGCGGCGGCATGGGCGCGGTGTGGCTCGCCGAGCGCGCCGACGGCGAGTTCGAGCAGCGGGTGGCGGTCAAGCTCATCCGCCCCGGCTGGGACGCCGGCGAGCTGCTCGCCCGCTTCCGCGCCGAGCGGCAGATCCTCGCCGGCCTCACCCACCCCAACATCGCTCACCTGCTCGACGGCGGCGTCACCGCCGACGGCAAGCCGTGGCTGGCCCTCGAGTACGTCGACGGCGTCGACCTGCTCGCCTATTGCGACGGCGAGCGGCTCGACCTCGGAGCGCGGCTGCGCCTCTTCCTCACCGTCTGCGACGCTGTCGCCCACGCCCACGCGCGGCTGGTGGTGCAC
>Ga0134123_10001035_pt1 | contig 18293 bp, 16 predicted proteins | sample KB303_FD_96460 | JGI IMG/M metagenome (GOLD analysis project Ga0134123, IMG submission 96460) | Terrestrial soil microbial communities without Nitrogen fertilizer from Kellogg Biological Station, Michigan, USA - KB3-0-3 | ecosystem: Environmental > Terrestrial > Soil > Unclassified ...
CCGGCGTTGAAGTTGATCGGATGCTCGTAGATGTCGCGGATCGTCAGGTTGGCGATGGTCACGCCCTGCACGTTGCCGCCGGTCCAGATGCCGAACGGCACGTTGCTGGTGGCGTTGTTCATGCCCGGGCCGACGAGCACCACGTCGTCGCGGTTGCTCGTCGCGCCGCGAAGGCCGACGTTGGTGAAGGTGCCGTTGATCCACAGCGTGCTGGTCAGCCGATACGTGCCCGGCGCGAGCACGATCGTCGTGTTCGACCCGAGCTGCGCGACAGCCGTCTGCAGCTGCGCTTCGGTGGACACGTTGACGACGGCGCCGGAGGGCGCCGCGAGCGGCGGCGCGGGATTCACCGATCGTGCGAACGCGGCCGGTGCGGACCATGCGGTAAACAGCAGCGCCGTCGCCACCATCAGCAGCGCTGATCGCGGCGGTACGCTCCAATGACGACGAAGGACGGACTTCATGTACAGATCCCCTCTGGCTCCGCTCGTCGCGAAGCGAATATGTCGAGTCGTATGGCGCCGCAGCTGGAGCTCGGGGCGTCACATGGACGGGTTTGAACTGGCCGAACCGCCGCCGTTAGCACGGGGCGGCAGATTTGTAATCGGCGAAGCGCTGGAGGGCTTGAACGAAGCTGGAGGGGACTACAGCTTCAGGCGCGCGAAGCGCGCGGGGCGGGATCGCGAATGTTGATTTGTCTGTGTTAGGTCAGGCGTGCTGGATCACGCTGGCAGTGCCTTCAACGATGACTCCGCGGCACGTGTCGAAGCCGTAGCTTCACCAGTCCGCCGGACCATCTCGTCGGCGACCGATGTCACGTAGGCCGCGTCAGTGAAACTGCTCAATTTCGCCTCGAGACTGGACCGCGCACCGTCGAAGCCTGCGTGCAGGAGCGCCACGCCGAGTTGAACGTCGGCCGATGCGGCACGATTGCCATGGGCCGCTATCGTGGCGGCAAGCTGCAATCCCTGCGCACACAAGCGCATCACTTCGAGGGGCACGTCGGCAGACGCACGGAGCGCGAACTGGATGGCCGCCGACCGTTCAGCGCGTTGCGCCTCGCTCGCCTGCGGCAGGCTGCGCGCGGTGAAGAGCTTCACCGCGGTTTCCGTCTCAATTGTCTCGATCAATTGCTGTTGCACGCTCGCGAGCGCCGTTGCGGCGTCCACGAGCTTCGCCCGATCGGCAGCGGAGTCCGACCTCGTCTGAGGCAACGCCGCGACCATCAGAAGAAGCGAGCTCCCCAAGCCTCCCGCGACGGCGGCCGTCGACACAGCGCCGTGAGGAGCGTCGACGGAACCGACAGTCTCGATGAAGTCTCGCAATGACATGTCGCCGGGACCGAGCGGACTCATTGCCTTCCCTCCGTGTCGCCTCCGGAATCAAGAGCTTCTGGTTCGGCGACGTATCCCGATGCTCGCAAATCGAGGCCTTTCTGCAAAGTGGCGCCGACCCCGCCGGGGCAGACCCAGCGGGGTCAGGGCAACACGTTCCGCCGTCCGGAAGCTCACTCTGTCGTGGTGGTCGCTCCGTACGGCCTGACTGATACCACGGCGTCCTCCTCGGTCGACGGCTTGTGTCGAGACGTCACCGTGACCCATTCGCCGGGCTTCACGGTCTTGACTGCCGCGACTGCGCTCCCCGGTACCTTGATGCGAATCGTCACGTACTGATTGGGCGCCTCCGTTGAGACGAGCTCGGCCGGCAGGACGAGGTCCTCGTCAATCTTGCGACCGGCCTCGGACCGTCGAACCTGTCGCACGGCGTCGCTCGAGTCGTGAATGCCCGACCAGAAAATCCACACACGGTCGCCGGCCTTGAAGTGCGTGAGCTCCGAAATCGCTTCCGGATACGCCACGCGAGACTTCACGGTCACGGTCTTCGCGGTCGTATCAAGCGCCACGAATTCCCCATTCCATGTATACGTGTCGTGCTTTGGTTGCGACGATTGCGCCAGGCCCACCACCGACCCGCCAATCGTCAAGGCGATTGCCAGGACCGCATTCTGAATCCCCTTCGTCACCATACGTTCCTCCTGTGCGTTTCGCGCCTCCTACGCGCATTGCTGACGTTGCTGCCCTACTCACGATTCCTGACCCAGTTCGCTCGGCGAGGGCGGGACCGTTCCGAGACGCTGTGCCTCAATGGGTCCTGCGGCCGCGGCGCTCAGCTGCGTGTGATGCCGATCCAGCAACCACAGCTCCGGGATGAGCGTGGCTTCGATCTGTCCGTCGTGGAACACGCGCACGACGCCGCTCTCCGAGACCACGATGGCGATGACGCGCAGACGCTGGGAAATCGACGCGGCCGCGAGATGCCGGCTGCCGAATCCAAGAGGCAGGTCTATCTGCTCGACCGAGGCGTCGAGATAGCGACACGCCGCCACCACGATGCCCGTTTCTGAGATCACGAACGCCCCGTCAAGCTGCGCCAGTTCCTTCATCGTGCCGCGGAGATCGGGATCCGTGACGTGTGTCCGTGCTGGAACATGACCGGCCAGTGGGTCGAGGATGAGCGCTCGCGATGCCGCGAGCACCTCGTCTGCCTTGCCAATCGTGAACAACGTTCCGATCCGACGTCCCTCTCGACCTTCGCGAGCGATCTCCAGCGCGAGTTCCAGCGCCGACTCGAGAACGGCGGGTTCGCACCAGGGAATCCGCGAGCACAGGGCGTTGACCACGGCGATCGTCATGGCGTGTTGCCTTGGGGGCGACTCGAGGTGGCACCGATGGCGTCGCGATGCCGAAGCCCCGACAGACTCAGAGGCGCTCGGGCCTGTCGGGTTATGCCGCGACGCTGCCTGATTACCGAACCCCTGCCAGTTGCTTCTGATCCTCCGCACGCGTCTCGATCTGGACGCGGCGCGGCTTGACGCTCTCCTTCAGCGGCAGCGTCAGGCGCAGCATGCCATGTCGATGTGAGGCGGTCAGTTTCTCGAGGTCGAGGAATTGCGGGATGACCAGCGTCTGCTCGTACTGGGAGCGGCTCTTGTCGCCAGCTTCGCCCGGAACCTCGGCGCGAATCGAGAGGTTGTTGCCCGCGACCTCGAGCGACACGTCCTTCGGATCGACGCCGGGCAGCGGAACGTCGACGCGCCAGCCGTCCTCCGTTGTGTGCACCTGGAACGACGGCGATGAACCAGTGTTCGTGCGTGTCGGCAGATCGCTCCAGAACTGGTTGAAGAGGCGATCGACATCGCGCTGGAAATTGAATACGTCATCGAACGAATTCCAACGAGTGAGACCAAACATCGCGAACCTCCTTGTTAACAAGACCTCCTAGCTGCTTATATATGACATGCTTTTTTGCATGTCAAGTTTCCTTAGCGTCACACTATCAATCTTTGGGCTGACTACGATTCAATGTTATATCTACTTACACACGAAGGCTTTACGAGCGCATTGTTGAGATAGCTGTCTATCGCGCCGCGCTGCAGGCAAAACTGGCGGCGTCGCTCAGATCGCCCGACCCTTTGTACTGCGCGACGTTCGGATACGCGCAAATCGGGCGCGTCATTTTCCTCGTGGCATCGCCGGTTACAGTGCCCGAGCCGACAAACTGCGTTGGCGCAATATTCTTCTCAACCCACGACTCCAGTGGCGTGAACGCGTCGAAGCTGTTCGGGCCCAGCCCGCCGCCACAGTGACCCATTCCAGGGACCAGGAAGAGGCGATAAAACTCGTCGGTCGAACGGCCCGCGGCGCTGCGCGCATCCGGGAACTTCGAGAGAAAGGCATTCACGCTGTCGTAGTACTCAATCGAACTCAGTGCCGAGATCGCCGCGTCTCCCCACCCGTGATACTGAAGGAGCTTGCCGCCGCCGGCTCGAAACGATCGCAGATCCGGATTGGTGGCGTTCAGGATCGGCCCGGCTTTGGCGTCACCGAATTGAACGTCGCGGTCGAAATCGAACGCGCGGAAGTTCCAGGTCGGCGATTCGAACACAGCCTGTCCGTAATAGGTGTTTCCAAAATTGAATTGAATGGCGCTTGCAGGATTGGCCGGCGTGATCCACGCCCCCCAGTTTCCGGGAGCCGCTTCAGCGCCACGAGGCCACCCGGGAAAAATCTGTTCGCCCGTGCGCGGGTTCGTTGCGCCCGCGTAGATCTTCCTGACGGTGTCGACCTGCGCGGCCGTCAAACAGCTCGAGTCGTCGGCCGCTTTGCACAACAGGGCGCCGGGATCGAAACGACAGGTGCGCGGATCGCTGAGGAGCCCGTCTTTCACGCCGTCGTTCGCATCGCATGCGGCAAGCACCGCATTCTGCAATGCCGGTAATTTCGCCGGCGGGACGCTGCTGCCCGGAGTCTCGAGTGCGGCCCGCTCATTCCAGATGAAACCGGTGAACAGGTGTGACCAATTGCTGGCCGGCGCCCCGGCGAGAATGCCGGTGAAGTCTTCCGGGTACCGCTGCGCTTCCATCAACGCTTCACGGCCACCGTCCGAGCATCCGTCGAAATAGCTCAACGACGGATCGCGGCCATAGAACGCGCGGACAATGGCTTTGGCCGCGACGCTCGTTTCATGCACGGCGCGGTAGCCGAAGTCGATGAGCTTCTCGGGATGGCCAATCGCCCACGCGGCGCCTCCGCCTCCTTCATGTCCGTCATCGGTGGCGGCCGTCGCATATCCGCGGGCCAGCGGATCGATCAGGCTGCGGTACGGAATCGCGCCCGCCCAGCCGCCGTTGCCCTCCTGGCGATATTTGCCGTTCCAACCGGTGGCAGGAAGCCAGACCGCGAATTTGATCTCTGAATCGGGGCTCGGCCGGATTGTACCTTTCACCTCACAGTGCGCCGGCACGGTGGTCGCCGCGTTTGCGCCAGCACCGGGCCTCGCCGGACCAGTAAACGGTCCGGCCGGCACCGTCGTGGCCGCGGTGACGACGGTGCGGGAGAGTTTGAGGGTTGCCAGCCTCTCACAGGTCTGCTGGGCGAACAGCGGCGACGCCGGCACGGCAGCTATGACGAGCGCGATCGCTGAAGCGAGTCGATTCACCACGGATCCTCCTCGAGCAGGTTGCGCCGTAGCATAGTGCATTGAAGTATCCTTGCCGCCGCTTATGTTCGACACGAGCCGCCTGTACCCTCCTGATCTGGCGCGGGCGGCAACGACGCATTGCGGAAGCGTCGAGGCCTTTCAGGCGCTCCTGAAGCGATCGCAGGAAGATCCCGACGGGTTCTGGGCCGAGGTGGCCGCCGAACTCGAATGGATCCGCCGGTGGGACGCCGTTCGCGACGGAGCGTTTCCGCACTTCAAGTACTTCGTCGGCGGCATCAGCAATCCCACGCTCAATCTGCTCGATCGGCATCTCGCCCGCGGTGCCGGAGCAACGCTCGCGCTGATCTGGGAGGGCGAGGACGGGGAACGGCGTTCGTACACGTACGCGATGCTCGCGGTGGAAGTGAACCGCTGCGCGAACGCATTGAAGCAGCTCGGGGTTGGCAAGGGCGATGCCGTGGCGATCTTCACGCCGAACTTGAGTGAAGCCGTCATCGCCGTGCTCGCCTGCTTCCGGATCGGCGCGCTCTTCAACACCGTGTTCTCCGGGTTCTCGGCGCGATCGCTGCGCGATCGGCTCGAGTCGTACAAGCCGAAGGTCATCATCACCGCCGACGCCGCGTTTCGCCGCGGCAGGATCGTGCCCCTGAAGGCGACCGTCGATGAGGCGGTGCAGGGCTTGTCGGGCGTGGAGGCGGTGGTCATCGTCCGGCGGACCGGCACGTCAGTCGCGCTCTGCGAAGGCCGCGACTTCTGGTGGCACGATCTGATGCAGTCGGCGTCACCGTCATGCCCGCCTGAACCGATGGAGGCGAACGAGCCGGGGATCGTCTTCTATACGAGCGGCACGACCGGCAAACCCAAAGGGATTGTCCACGCCGGCGTCGCCTTCGTCGTGAACAACTACGTCTACGCGAAGTACCACCTCGATCACCATCCGGGCGACGTCCTCTGGTGCACCGCTGACATCGGATGGCTCACACTCCACATCTGGGGCATCGCCGGCGCATTGGCCAACGGGGTGACGACCCTCGTGGTCGAGGGGGCGCTCGATTTCCCGACGCCCGACCGCTTTTATCAGATCGTGGATCGCTACCGCGTCAACAAGGTCTTCACGGCGCCGACCGCGATCAGAATGCTCATGCGCTACGGCGACGCGCTGATGACCCCGTACGATCTGTCGTCGATTGAAGTTGTCGCGACCGTGGGCGAGCCCCTCAATCCCGAGGCGTGGCGCTGGACCTACGAGACGCTCGGACGCGGGCGCATCTACCTCAATAACACGTGGGGTCAGACCGAACTCGCCGGCTGTCCGCTCGCGGGCGCCGCGTGGTTGACGCCCATGAAGCCGGGATCGTGCGGACCCGTGTTTCTTGCGGCGGATCTCGATGTGGTCGACGAGCACGGGAATTCGGTCGGAGCGAATGTCGAAGGCCATCTGATCATCCGTCGCCCGTTCCCGATGATGTTGCGTACGTTGTGGCGGGAGCCCGAACGCTATCTCAACAGCTATTTCTCTCAGGTGCCCGGCTGCTACTTCTCTCACGACGCCGCGATTCGCGACGAGGACGGACACTTCTGGGTGACTGGTCGCGTGGACGACATCCTCAACGTCGCCGGCCACCGGTTGAGCACCATGGAAATGGAGAGCGCAATCATGGAGTGCGCCGGCGTCGCCGAGGTCGCGGTCGTCGGGATGCCGAACGCGATCAAAGGCACCGTGCCGGCGGCATTCGTCACGCTGAAGGACGTGAAGACAGCGCCGGCGGACATGGAGCACCGCATCCGGGAACAGATCGCGACCGCGATAGGAAAGATTGCCGTGCCCGAGCGCGTCATCTTCAGCGACGTCCTGCCCAGGACGCCGAGCGGGAAGATTATGCGACGGCTGTTGAAGGAAATCCTGGAGCGAGGGGACGTCAGGTCGGACGTCACGGCCGTCGAGAATCCCGAGTGCATCGAGAGACTCAAGATACTGGTAGCCGGCGCGCCGCGCGCCGGCTCCTAGCGATTTCAGTCCAGGAATCTCACCTTCTCACACGTTCAACGGTACGTCGGCAGGATTCGGAGCGCGTTGTCGCGATCGATCCCGGCGAGCTCCGTGTCGGACAGCCCCGCCTTCTTCAACAGCTCGACGTGATTGACGATCGTGCTGTACGGATAGTCGGCGCCGAAGACGATCTGCGACGCGCCGACGAGGCCCTTCAGCGCGGAGAGCTGCAGGAAATCGGTGAACTGCGCGGTGTCGTAGTAGAACCGCCGCAGGTGAAACAGCTTCGAGTTCGGCGCGGCGGGCTTCGCGACGTCCTGCGGTGACAGGTTCGCGTAGCCCAGGAAGCGGTTCATCAATCCGATCAGCGTGCCGCCGCCGTGCGACCAGATAAACCTGATGTTCGGATAGCGCGTCGCCGCGCTCGTCCTTCCGCCGTTGTCATTAATAAGGTTGAAGATCGCCCGCGACGTGTCCGTCTGCCACTCGATGGTGCCCGGGCTCGTGTTCGGCAGCAGCCCGTGGCAGCAGCTCGCGTCGGTCGGATGCGTGTAGACCACGGCATTGCGGCGATTCAGCTCGTCGAAGACGGGCTGCAGCATCGGATCGCCGAGCCAGATGTTGCCGTAGCTCGTGAGCAGGCCGACGCCGTCGGCTTTCAGCGTGTCGAACGCGTACTCGATCTCTTTGAGGCTCGCGTCGACGTCCGGCAGCGGCAGCACCGCGAACAGGCCGAAGCGGCCTTTGTAGTCGCCCACCATCCGCGCCCCGTAGTCGTTCATGTCGCGCGAGAGGCTGATCGCGTCCTGCCGCTCCTTGGCAAAGTCGTCGCCGAACCACACGCCGGGTTCGGTGCAGGACACGAACGCCGTCGACACGCCCGCCGCGTCCATCGCCGCGAGCGCTCTCGCCGGCGTGTACTGCTCGAACTGCTGCCAGCCCTGGCGCTTGATGTCGACGACGCGCTTGATCCAGCGCGGCGAGCCGAAGTGATGATGAAGATCGAGACGACGCGCGCCGGCAGGCGTTTGCGCCTCCAGGAAACGCGACGGCGACAGCGCCGCGAGCGCGCCGAGCGCGCCCGCCTGCTTCAACCACTCGCGCCGCGAGCTCACGGCTTCCCCCGGGCGATGGCGTTCTGCTCTTCCAGTTGTTTCTCCTGCTCAGCCTTGAGCTGTGCGTACGGCGGATTCGGCGGCAGGGTCTTCAGATAGTCCTGGTACTCGGGGAACATCGTCTGCTCACCGCCCTTCGCGGCTTCGAGCGGGATGCCCTTCGCCGCGAACAGATCGTTGTAGTTCGTCGTGTAGAACGGCAGGCGCATGGGCACATAACCTTCGGGCGCCGGCACCTGGTTATGCACCGAGCAGGGATAGGGATCCATGTTGCCCTGCGGGATGTAAGCGTACAGCTTGCTGTAGATGAACGGCCGCGACAGGTACTGCGGATCCGAGATCATCATGATGTCGACGAGGACGTCTCCGTACCGGAAGATCCGTTCGTCCATCGTCGTCCGGTCGTCGAGCGGAAGGCCCTGGCTGCGCTGCAGGTAGCCTGGCTTGAGATGGTCGGTGTGGACCCACAGCACGTTGCCGACCCACTTGCCCGTCGAGTAGCCCTGCCATGTGTGCGGCGCCGTGGCCGGCGGCGCCGGATGATTGGACGCCGGCATCCAGATCGTCCGATGCGGCGCCGAGAACGCCATGTTCGTCTCGATCTTGATCTGCTCCTGCGTCTGGGGGTCCGTCGTGTCCCAGATGCGCATGGTGCTGAGCGTCCGTGGCGCGTACGTCGCCATGAACGGCCGGCACATCAGCTCCGGCATCTCGAATTCGTCGGCGTCGTACTGCTGCGCGATCTTCCGCGCGGCGTCCGTGATCGGGAGGCCGGAGAAATCGCCGGGATCCGGGCCGGCCGCGTAGTGATACGCGTCCTGGTTGCCCAACGGATTCCAGTAGCCGTTGATCAGTGACTGCGCCGACGTGGACTGCGCGAGGAGACACGCGGCAAGACCGATGATAGTTGTCCTCACTTGATCTCCTTGCAGGGATGCAGAGCCCACTTCGAGCCGTCCGGCTCTTTCTGGAACTCCGAGCTGATGATGAACGGCGTGTTCAGGTACTCGGGGTCGAGGACCTCCGTCGTGTCCGTGAACCAGTCCTTGCCGGTCGGATCCTGAAACGTCATGAAGTGTTCGATGAGCCGCGTCTTCGTGCTGTACGGCACGCCGTTGCGCCGCAGCCAGCCTGGCGCGAGGTCGGTCGTCACGACGCCGAGGCTGCCACCGGGCTGCGCTTCCATCGCGCGGTTCTGACCCAGGCCGCCGCCGCGGCCGGCGGCGCCGCGTTGAAACGTCACCTGATTGAAGCGATACGGCTGCTCCCACATCGCGATCGAGTATCCCTGCATCGACGCCGGCTCGTGACCGCCGTTGATCTCGCCGTTCCTCAACGCCAGCTCGATGTCGCCGTACGACTTGCCGGGCGTGAAATGAATCAGGCGCGTCTGCACGCCCCAGTCCGTCTCGATCTTCAGGGTCTCGGGCGACGCCCACGTGATGTGCAGGCGCGTCGGCATGTGCATCAATCCCGCGCCGCCGTACGCGCGGCAGTCGATGATCTGCGACGTCTGATATCCCGCGCCCCCGTACAGCTCCGGATCGAACTGATTGGCGATCGTGCGGCCGGCGGCGTTCAGCGGCACCTGCGCGTAGTCGCCTTTCGGTGGCGTCATCATGCGGAAGCGCCAGTCCTCGTCGACGACCGACACCCAGTAGCCGGTCAGATCGACGAGCGCCGCCTGTTGCGCGGTCTGCGGCGGCGCCGGCGCCGCGGCGGGCTGCCCGCCACCGCGTCCCTGTCCACCGCCGCGTCCCTGCGCCGCAACGAGCGCCGTCTGGACGATCACGAACGCGAATACGAGTCGTTTCATCAGAACACCCTGCCCGACGGCACGGTCGTCGCCGTTTTCATGGAGAAGAACACCGGGCCCCTCGCCGGCAGCGTCTCGTAGATGGCGGTGATGAAGTCGCGTGGCGTCCACGACGGGCTCGCGCCCCACCGCTGGTCGTACGCCGAGCTCGGCTTGAGGTCGAGCACCTGCTGCAGCGTCTTGCCCTGGTTCTTGTAGTACTGGACGGTGTTGCGGATGATCGTGAGCATGTTGCGGTAGAGCGCGACTTCCGCCTGATCGCACGTGCGGCCATGTCCGGGAACGATCAGCGTCCCGCCTTCGGCCTGCGGACCCGGCGCCGCCATCGCGATCACTTTATTGAGCGCGACAAGCTCGCCGTCGATGGTGCCGCCGGCCTTCACGTCGATGATCGGATAGCTCACCATGTCGACGACGTCGCCGGCGGCGACGATGTCGGAGCCGCGAAAAAGGACAACCAGCTGGCCGTCAGTGTTGGCGTCGTGCGGATGGTGGATCTGAATGGCTTCGCCGTTGAACCGCTGGTTGTCGACCTCGAAGCTTTCGGCATCCGTCGGCTCGAGGCCGCGAAACGCCCCGGAGCGATCGGCCGACATCCGCCGCAGGACGTTCTCGTGCGCGACGACCTCGGCGCTCGGAGCGACGAACGCGACCTGCTGCGCCCGCTCCTCGCCCGAGATGATCTGGCTGCCGGCCTTCGCGATCGTCTCGTTGCCGCCCACGTGATCGGGACGGCCGCTCGTGTTGATAATCTTCCGGATCTCCTTGTGCTCGCCGCCGTGTTCCTGCGCGAGCTTCTGAATCTGCGCGAGCAGCTTCGACGACAGCTCCTTGGTGCCCGTGTCGACGACGAGGACGCCCTGATCGCCGAGATGCACGAGGACATTCGACGCGCCGGGCTCGCCCGTCATCAGCCAGACGCGGTCGCGCACGCGCTCGGGATGAATCTCGCCGTCGGTGCGCGGCAGCGCATACGGGTCGGCCGGTTGCTGCGCCAGCAGCTGGGCGGCAAAGGCGAACGGCAGAAGCACTTTGAGTGTGTTCATCGCATTCATTCTGCAATCGTGGCGAAGCTGACGACGCCTGCCAGCGGCAACTCGACCTTCGATCGTTCCGTCAGGCGGCCGGTCTTCTGGTCGATGGCGAACGTCGTGACGTCGCCCGATTGCTGGTTGCACTCGTAGAGATAATTTCCTGACGGTTCGATGCCCATCTCCCGCGGCCCTCTGCCGCCGCAGCTCACCGTGCCGATGAGCGCCAGTCGACCGCTGCCTTCGTCGACGGTGAACATCGCGAGGCTGTTGTCGCCGCGGTTCTGCGTGTAGAGAAACCGCCCGGCCGGGTGAAGCTGGATGTTCGCCGGCGACACGCGCGGGCCGTTGTAGCCGTCTGGAATCGTCGCCACCGTCTGCACATGGCGCGGCTCGCCGCTGCGCGAGTCGAAGAAGTACGACGAGACACTCGGCTCGCGCTCGTTCGTGAAGAAGAAGTACGGCGCGCGCGGATGCACGGCGAAGTGCCGCGGCGCTTTGCCCGGCGGCGTCGGATACGCCTTGCCTTCGAGCTTCCGCGATGACGGGTTGAAGCGATAGACGTAGACGTGGTCGTATCCGTTGTCGCTGGCGATCGCCCACCGCTGCGTGCGATCGAACGTCACCTGATGTGCCGCGGGGCCGGGCCCGGGCTCTGTCGCCGGACGTCTGGCGTAGACGGACACGTCGCATGCGGCATCGAGGGACCCGTCCGCTTTCACCGGATACATCGCCACCGTGCCGTCGTCGGTCAACGTCTCGACGACCGGTACGCCGTTGCGCTTCACGACCGTCGCGATGAACGCCACCGCACCGTGATTCGCGACGAGTACACGCGCGTTCGTCCGGTCGATGATGACGCCCGCCGGATTCGATCCCATCGACGGCTGCGTGTTCAGCAGCCTCAGCGATCCGTCCGCCTGGTTGATAGCGAACGCGCTGACGCCGCCGCCCGCTCCCGCTTTGCCGCCGACGTTCGGCACCTGGCTCACGGCATACAGCAGCCGGCCATCCGCGGACACGCACATGCCGTCGCAGTTGAGATCGTCGGCCTGCGCGCCGGTGTCGCTCACCATCGTCAGCGATCCGTCGCGCATGTTCACGCTGAACGCGGTGACGCCGCCGCCGGTCGGAGGGCCCGCAGGCGTGCCCGCCGGCGCTGCCGCGCCGAAGGCGCCCCTCGCCCTGCGCCCGACGTACGCGAACACGCGGCGCTCGCGCGCCTGATCCGCGCCGAGGGTCACACCCGCCAGCGCCGATCCAGAGAGCGCGAGAAAATCACGGCGGCGCATCGTCGTTACCTCAGGTTCTTTTTGTAGAAGGCGACGACGCGCGGCCACGCGTCGGCGACCGCCTCACGGTTGACGCTCAGATCCTGGAAGTACACGAACGAATGCGTGACCTTCGGATAGATGTGCGGCTCGAACGACTTCCCCAGCCGCTTCATCGACTCGGTCGTCGGCGCCGCGGTCGCCGTGACTCGCGCGTCGTTCTCGCCGTAAAACGCGAGCACCGGCGCGTTGATCTTCTTCATGAGCTCTTCGCCCGGCGGGGTGCCGTAGAACACCACGGCGGCGTTCAGGTCCGGGACTTCGCCGGCGAAACGGAAACTGTTTCCACCGCCGGCGCAGAAGCCGATGCTGCCCGTCCTGCCGTTGCTGCGCGGCAGCGTCAGCGCCCAGTCGCGCGCGGCCTTATAGCGCCGCTGCGTCTCATCCGCGTTGATACGCGCCGCCGCTCTCATCGCATCGTCGTCGAACTGGAACGAGTCGCGGTTGCCGCCGTTCGGTCCGGTGCCGGACCAGGCGTCCGGCGCGACGGCGATGAATCCGTCCGCCGCGATCTGATCGGCGATCGATCGCATCCAGTCGTCGAGGCCGACGCCGTGCTGCATGACGATGACGACGCCGGTCTTGCCCGTGCCGGCGGGATATTCCACCCACGTGTGGAGTTTCAGATCGCCAATGGGAATGTCGACGTACTCGCGTTTCAGCTTCGAGTCCGCGAGCGTCTTCGTCGCCGAGTAGTACCCGGCCGGCAGGTTCGGCGCTTTGTCCGCCAGCCCCGGAATCATGCGCGATGCCGTCGCGCCATGTGCGTCCTGCGCGGACGCGGCGAACGTGTTACCGGTCGCATGCGAAATGTACTCGACGACGCGAGGCCATTCGTCGGTTGACAGCGAGAAATGGCCGACGCCGCTGTGCGCTGTCGCGATCTGCGCGTGGTGCTGCGTGAAGTCCACGTCGAGCCACGCGCTCCTGCCGTCCGCGGCGGGCAGATGGATCGCGTAGGCGCGCGCGGCGTCATGCGCGGCGGCGCCGGTGGCTTCGGTCGTGATGCTGATGAATCCCTCGGCGGCGAGCTGATCGCCGATCGCGCGTGACTGCACGTCAGCGGATTCTCCGCGTCCGGTGACCAGGACGACCGGAGCGCGATCCGCGCGCTCGGGATAGACGACGAAGGCCGGCGTGGACGTCGAGCCCGAGCCGACGGTGACCCACTCGCGGTGCCGCGTCGTTGTGCTCAGCAGCGTTTTTGCGCTGGCGCTCGAGGGCAGGACGGATCGGGCCGCACCCGCGTGAAGCCGTCCGGCGGATGAGCCGCCGATCGACAGGCACGCGGCAATCGACGCGCAGGCGAAGAGGCGTGGCTTCATCGTGTCCTCCGTCAATTCAGATGCTGCTGAAGGAACTGAATGGCCGCCGGCCAGGCCATCGCGGCCGCGGCGCCGTTCTGCCCCTCGACCGTCGATCGCAGAAACGCCTGCGTCGCGCCAGGATAGACGTGGACGTCGAACGGCTTCCCGAGACGCTTCATCGTCGCGTCCGCAGCTTTGACAGTCGGCATGACGCGCGGATCGTCTTCGCCGTAGAAGCCGGCAAGCGGCACTGTGATCTTTGCGAGCACGCGATCATCCGGCGCCACGCCGTAGAACGAGACGGCCGCGTTCAGGCCCGGATGTTCCGCGGCCAGACGGAAGCTGTCGGCTCCGCCCATGCCGATGCCCAGCGCCGCGCTCTTCGCACGAGCGCGCGGCAGCTTCAGCGCGTACTCGAGCGCCGCCATGTAACGCGGCAGCGCCTGATCCGGCGAGAGCTTCTCCATCGCGTGCACGGCGTCGGCCGGAAACCGGAAGCTGTCGAAGTTGCCGCCGCCGGGGCCGCGTCCGGAGAGGATGTCAGGCGCGACGGCGATGAACCCCTGCAGGGCGAGCTGATCGGCGACGGCACGCATCCAGTCGTCGAGGCCGGCTTCGTGCGACAGCACGAGGACAACAGGCGCCGGCGAGGAGCCGTCCGGATACTCAATCCACGTGTGAAGGGTCCGTCCGGCGAGCGGAATCTCGACCCATTCATGCTTCAGCGTCGTGTGCGCGAGCGTCGAGCTCGCCGTGAACGCGCCGGCCGGCAGGTCCGGACTCTTCGCCGCCAGGCCACCCCCGACGCCGCGACCACCGCCGCGGCCGCGCTCCTGCGCCGCCACCGGAACGAGCACCACCAGGCTGAGTGCGATCGCGAGACGGAGCTGATTCATGTTTCGGCTCACCACTATGCGTTGGTGCCGGGCGGCTCAGTATCGGGCAACGCCGTGAGACGATCAAGCGTTTGTACGCGGCGCAAACTCTGCGAGATGTATCGTTTATGGTGATTTCAACCATCGCCGGACTCCGATACATCGGTCGACGAGGACACGTCTCGTGACGGCCCGGCGGCTTCACGCTGGCGGATACTAAGCGCGATGGATCTGCGTGAATTCGATCTGAACCTGCTGGTCGCGCTCGATGCATTGCTGACCGAGCGGAACGTCACGCGTGCAGGGCAGCGGCTGGGTGTCGGCCAGTCCGCGATGAGCGGCACGCTGGCGCGCCTCAGACGTCTGTTCAACGACCAGCTGCTGATCAGCGTCGGCAGACGGATGGAGCTCACGCCGCTGTCGCAGCAGCTGGTCACGCCGGTTCGTGAGATTCTGGCGCTCGTCCGCGAGGCCGTTTCAACCAGCGCGCAATTCAATGCCTCGACGTCGAGTCACCATTTCTCGATCGGCGTCTCGGACTACGTGACGACCGTGCTCATGGCGGACATGCTGCGTGAGGTGAGGTCACAGGCGCCGGGCATCACCTTCGATCTGCGCCCGATCACCAGGCGCGCGGTCGAAGACCTGGAATCCGGACGACTCGATTTCCTGATCGGTCCGACAGGCTACATCTCGCGCCTGCACCCGGCCGAATACCTGTTCGAGGACACCTATACGTGCGTGGCGTGGACCGGGAATCGCACGGCACATGAGACGTTGACCGTCGAGAAGTTCATGGATCTCGGACACGTCATGGTGCGGTTCCACGATGAGGGCGACGCCAATTTCGACGAACGCTTCCTGAGAAAGGCCAGTTGCAACCGGAGGGTCGAAGTCACGACATCAGGCTTCGATCTGGCGCCGCAGTTGGTGGTGGGGACCGATCGCCTCGCTCTTGTGACGACGAGACTGGCGGAACGGTACGCCGGGTGGCTTCCGCTGAAGCTCGTGCCGTTTCCGGTGAAGATTCCACCGCTGGTTGAATTGCTCCAGTGGCACAAGGCTCATAGCCGGAACGCCGCCCATCTCTGGTTTCGGGCACAGATAAAAGAAGCCGCGGCGAGAATGGAAGTTGCGGGTGCCGCAGAAAAGAAACGTGCGTTCCAGCCGCGTCCACGTAGCAGACGGGCATAGCTCCAATCCCAAAGACTGGCGGACGCTTGCGTCATGACCACTTCTGGTCAGAATTGACCGATGAAGACCGTGCGCATCGCGGAACTCAAATCCCGCCTGAGCGAGTATCTCCGAGCGGTTAGAAATGGGGAGACGATCGCCGTCTTCGACCGCGAGACGCCCGTGGCGCAAATCGTGCCGGTCCGAGAGCGACTGGCGCGGCGCATCCGCAAGCCTGCGGCTGGAACTCCCCTTCCGAATCGCGTCAAATGAGCCCGATATCCCACTGGTGTTCCGGAGTGGGGCGGCGCCGCTACTTTATGCGCACGGCCGTTTGCCCTCCGATGGTGAACGTGAACCCGGTGATGGCCCCATCCGTGCCCCATTGGAAATTAAGCCCTCCCTCTATCACGGAAGAAGAGAAAGAGAATCTCGTCTCGCTGAACGGGATGAGAGAAACCACGCTCCCGCCGCTAAGGCGGAGCTTCAATTGGCCTTGCTCCAGAAAAATGGCGACCATTTGCGGCCCGATCTGGTAGGCGCCGGCATACTTCGCCAGGGTCTCAGGGGACAGATCGACGGCATACTTTTGATTGTCGGAAGCCTTGCCGATCATGTGAGCGCGGTCCTTTTCGTTCTCGTTGCAGACAAATTCAAGCATCTCGGTATCCGCTGCCAGGCTCAGGTCGATTTTGAGGGTGAATGGCTTGGCATAGACTGCCGGGTCCTCGTAAGTGAGCAGGAGCTCCATGCGTCCGACGTTGAGCCGCCGGTAGCGCTCGGTGGTGCGTAGCCGTTCGGTGTGGGGATGCCCGGCGCGATCGAGCCATGTCCGGTCGTTGAATCCGGCGCTCTCCACCACCAGCGTGTCGTTCTCCCATCTGCCTACGGAATATCCCATCCAGGTCGGGTTCGGATCGCTCTCCAAAGCGCGTCCATCCATGAAGATCTGACGGTACGTGAGGTCGGCATTCAACACGGCGACCAGCGAGGGAGTTTGAATGATCCTGGCCTCCATCAGCGAAGTCGGAAAGGCAGGGCCTGCGGGAAGGCACAGAACAGGCATGTAATCTTTCGCCAGATCCTCCCCGCGCTGTTTCACCAACGCCTGTGCCCAGGGCGCGATATCCCCGGGCTTGAGATCGGCAGTAACGTCGAAAATGCCGTTCCAATTCGACCGCCAGAAACCGGATAGATCGGGGTGTCCGTCGGCGGCGCGGGGCGTGGGCGCGGAGAGGTTTGGCTTCCCATCGGCATTACGCGGGATCCCCGCGGTGGGCTGATTGAGCCATTGGCCCGCCAGCGGGGCGCTCGAGATGCAGGCAAAGAGCGCGACGAGGGACGCTGCCCTGAGGAGTTGCAGGCGCTGGTTTTCCGAGTGTGGCGCCATAGTCGTGGACAGTCCACGGCTTAGACGAACGCCGCTTTATCCGGTTAGCAAGCGAGTGGCAGGCAAGCTCTTAGTTCAACATTGCGCGCGGCTATCGACAGGCAAAGTTCCGCTCGACCCAGTTCACGGGGTCGTTCCGGCCGTCCGCGGGGCCGACGTATACGGCGCGCTGTGGATATGCGCACACCCTGCGTTGATTGTCGACTCTCCGATTGGTCAGGTGTTCGGCCACGACGAAGTCGGGAGCCGTGCCCTGTTCAACCCATTCAACGAGCGGCGCAAGCCGGTCCCACTCGCCGCAACCCGGGCCGCCCCCGCAGTGCCCCATGCCTGGAGCCATGAACAGGCGGACGCTTTTTCTCGTGGCCTCCAGATCGCCGCCGAACGTCGCGTTGACGACGGCTTTGTAGTAGTCGAGCGTCGGTTCATTCTGGCCTTCGGGGTCCGCCCACCCGTGATAGAGCAGCAGCTTGCCTTTGTTTCGATTCACGAATCTCGACAGCCTGGGATCGGTCGCGTCCGTGATCGCCGACATGTACGCGGCCGCTCCGTTGGTCACATCATCGATATTGAACTCCCACCACGCGAACTCCGGCGGATGTGCGCGCTTGTCCGGGATCTGAGTAAGGTCGACGGGATTCGGCATCGGGACGCCCGGGGATTCTTTGTAGAAGAGGAAATTGACATGGTCCATGCCGTAAATGAGTTTTGTCGGTAACATCCCGTTGCCGCGATGGGGAAACATCGATCGATCCCATCCCCATTCCGAGCCGAGATCCATGCCCTTCATGATGCGACGTCCCTTGCTGTCATGCGGGCCGCGATAGATCTCCGCGATCGCGTTCAGTTGAGCCGGAGTAAAACAGTCGTCCCGATCCGTGCCGGCCGGGCACTTTCGGTCGGCGAGATCAACCTGCGGCTTGAACGCGCAGCTCGGCGGATCGTCGATGACGCCATCCCGAATGCCGTCGGCGGCATCGCATTTCGCCAGGACGGCGTCGCGCAGGATCTCCCACTTGGTGAGGCTCTCAGGGATTCCGTCGCCGTCGCGATCGAACGCGAGATTGCCCGCAAAGTGATTCGCAAACATGCGCTGCGCCATCCACACGTGGCCGGCGTTCAAACGCTGGTAGTCGAAGACTGGAGCGCCTGCGACGATCCCGTCGAAGTCGTCAGGGTATCGTTGCGCTTCCATCAAGCCCTCGCGGCCTCCCGTCGAACAGCCTTCGAAGTAGGTGTGGGTGGCGGCGCGGCCATAGTAGAA
>Ga0134123_10001039_pt1 | contig 18271 bp, 9 predicted proteins | sample KB303_FD_96460 | JGI IMG/M metagenome (GOLD analysis project Ga0134123, IMG submission 96460) | Terrestrial soil microbial communities without Nitrogen fertilizer from Kellogg Biological Station, Michigan, USA - KB3-0-3 | ecosystem: Environmental > Terrestrial > Soil > Unclassified ...
TATCATTTAAAAAAGTAAATTGGTTTTCTTTCCCTCCCATCCTCCATATAATATTTCCCGTTGCATGATCAATTTTGGTGATCTCATTAAAATGCCGCGATGAAAGTAAAATATTTCCATCGTTGTCCATCTCCACAGCATTGCTATGTGTCCAGTCGACATTATTCGGACTGTTCAACCAGAATTCATCCACATCATCGAACTGAAAATGTGTTAATGCATGCCATTCGAATACGACATTTTTATTTACATCCAATTCCTGGATGATATTACATTCTACATCTGCATTCGGGCTGCCCGGGCTGCCGTTATGATTGAAATAATTGTAAGAGCTAAGGTCCATCGTGCTGTTTTCGACACCCAATAGCAGGTAATGGCCGTTATTGAGAATCTGCAGGTCATGTGCATCGGTATAATAGCCTGCGCAGCCTACAGAATCCACCCTGGTGAATGTGCTGTCTAACAGAAAATATTTATCTCCTTTATAATAGGATATCCTTCCACCGGGCTGTAACTTAAAGTCGCCTGCGGAAGAATTATTAAAAAAAGGTTTATAGTAAACCACTTCGCCCTTTTCATTCAGAATAAGCTGCATGGGTGTATAGCCGGCCTGGATAACACCAATCTTGCGTGGTGCAAGGAAATAATAGCCGGTTACCGTTGAATCGTAAATAACAAGATTGTAATCCGGAAAGTTTTGTGCAGTGCCCGCATCCGGAACAGTAAAAAGCGCCACCAGGAAAAAACTGAAGAAATAGTTTTTGAGCTTCACCATAAAATTATTTTATTGCTGATGGTAAAACAAATTGTGTCCCAACCGAATTTCTTTTTTACGAACCCGCTTGTTTTACTTTAAGCGAAGGTAATTTTTCTTTTTCAATTCACCAAAAAAATAACAGGGGAGGGTTTGCAGGGGCTGCGCAAATACAGAGTGAAAATTTATTTATTCAACGGGAAATTGGACGGGTGAAAAATCATCCATTTGCATTATTGCAGGTGATGGTTATTAATATTACTTTTCACGCTTTTCTTTTAAGGAAGCGATTAAAAACCTGAACATATGAAAAAAATAATATTGACCTTATTCAGTTTAGCTGTCATTGTATCAGCAAATGCCCAGGCTCCGGTACTTAGATGGGCAAAAAATATGGGAGGGACTGCAGGCTCGGGGAGTTGCTCTGCTGTGGATGCATCGGGCAATGTTTATACAACAGGTTATTTTAGCGGAACTGTTGATTTTGATCCCGGCACAGGTATTTCTAATTTGACATCTGCCGGTTTAGCTGATATATTCATTTCTAAATTAGACTCTAACGGAAATTTTCTATGGGCAAAGGCTATAGGAGGAACTTCCGATGATAATGTCTTTTCTGTTAAAGTTGACGGATCGGGCAACAGCTACACTACCGGATATTTCCAGGGAACAGTTGATTTTGATCCCGGGGCAGGCACCTCTAATTTAATCGCTGCAGGCAGCCTGGATGTATTTATTTTAAAATTAAACACCTCGGGCAATTTGATATGGGCAAAAAAGTTAAGCGGAACTTCCAATGAACAGGGGAATTCGATTTCTCTGGACGGTTCAGGCAACATTTACACAGCAGGACAATTTCTGGGAACAGTTGATTTCGATCCGGGTGCAGGGACCTCCAATCTAACGGCTTCGGGCACTCATGATATTTTCGTTTCAAAATTAGATGCATCGGGGAATTTTGTTTGGGCAAAAAGAATGGGGGGGACTAATTCTGAATGGGCAAATGCTGTTGCGACAGATGGAGCGGGTAATGTTTATACAACAGGTACATTTAATGGAACAGCAGATTTTAACCCGGGTACCTCAACATTTAATTTAACACCCGTTGCTTTTTCGGATATGTTTATTTCCAAATTAGACGCCTCCGGAAATTTTGTTTGGGCAAAGCAAATAGGCGGAAGCGGAGCCGATGTGGGGTACTCCATTACTGCAGACGCAGCAGGTAATGTTTATACCACCGGTGTTTTTGAAGGAACTACGGATTTTGACCCCGGGGCAGCAACATTTAATTTAACCTCTACTGGAAATAATGATATTTTCGTTTCAAAATTAGATAACTCCGGGAATTTTGTATGGGCAAAAAAGATGGGATCGCCTTCAGATGATTGGGGCAGATCCATTGCAACAGACGCTTTGGGTAATATTTATACAACAGGTTATTTTTTTTTCACAGTTGATTTTGACCCGGGTGCGGGTACATTTAATTTAACCTCTGCGGGTGGCACGGATGTATTTATTTCAAAATTGGATGCCTCCGGGAATTTTGTTTGGGCAGTCCAGTTGGGCGCACCTTTTGTGTTCTCCATTGTTTTAGATCCGGCTGAAAATATTTACACTACCGGTAATTTTACAGGGACAGTAGATTTTGACCCGGGTGCCGGAATATTTAATTTAAGCTCAACAGGTAATCCTGACATTTTTGTCCATAAAATGGGCAAATGCCTTCCTTTAGCCACCATATCTCCTGGCGGCCCGACAACATTTTGCAGCGGGGGAAGTGTTGTATTAAATGCAAATACAGGAACCGCTTATCAATGGAAAAAGGACGGGAATAATATTTCCGGTGCTACATTATCTAACTATAATGCTACTCTTGCGGGAGATTATACAGTGATTGTTACTTCGTCCTGCGGAACGGCAACATCTTCACCTGTAACCGTCACTGTAAATTCACTGCCTGCCGCAACCATTACAGCAGGCGGACCTTTAACTTTTTGTCCGGGTGACAGCGTAATACTCTCAGCAAACTCAGGTGCAGGCTATACTTACCAATGGAAAAACAACGGAACCAGCATCACGGGGGCCACATTACAAACTTATGCAGCGAAACAAACCGGTAACTATACCGCTGTTGTGACTAATGCACAAAACTGTTCTGCATTATCAAATGCGATTAGCGTTAGTGTCACCACTATTAGTTCATCTGTCACGGCCAATGGAACAACAAGCTTATGTTATGATGATACGGTTACATTGTCAGCCGCTACCGGAGCTGGTTATATTTATCAATGGAAAAAGGATGGCGTTAATATCAATGGGGCAACGATATCTTCGTACACTATTCATGGATCTACTGGTGGCGTCAGTGGAAATTACACCTGCCAGGTTACATCCGGCACTTGTTCCACCATTTCCAATTCCATTAGTGTAACACATACTGTCGGAGTTAATTTACCCAATATAACAATTACTTCCTCCTCAACTATTGTTTGCTCAAGCCTGGCAATCACAGCCCCTTCAGGATATACCAGGTATAAATGGTACCGCAATGGAGTTGTCGTCTCAATTACCACGGGTAACACTTATAATGTTTCGCTGGGAGGAAGTTATACTTGTATAGCCTTTGGAGCAAACTGCAGCAATGCATCTTCTAACATTTTAATGCTCTACTCTTCAAATTTCATTTTTTTAGCCAGTTCTTCGTCAGGATGCATTCTGTCGGGATGGAGTGCACAGATTAATGTGGATAATCCTCCTCCCGGAGCCCTGTTTCAATGGCAGAAATATGGAATTGATATTTATAATGAACGAAATTCCTACCTGTCAGTAAATGAACCGGGAGATTATAGCTGCGTGATTTCAACAAGTTGCGGACCAAATCTGAGCAATACCATAACTATTTCCGGTCCTGCAAGCATATCGGCTTTAGGTTCCACCAGTTTCTGTACTGGTGGTGTAGATTTGAAAGCAACTCCCGGAGCCACCAGCTACCAGTGGAATTTAAACGGAGGAACCATACCAGGAGCAACCAGCCAATTGTATCATGCCAATTCCAGCGGAAGCTATACATGTACATTAAACACGGCAGTCTGCGGAATGGGAGCTTCTAATACAATAAATGTTCAGGCAAATACGCCACCTCAAAACCCTGTTTTATCATTTAATGTTCTTGTTCCTCCGTCCAATGGAGGAGGACCGATTCAGGCTTATAACATGTGTAATATTCCCAATCTGAATGTTATAGTAAATCCGCCATCTGAGAATTCAAATTATAACTGGCTTCTTAATTCTGTCGGCAATGCAGGTTTTCAGCAATATATGCCTGCCACCACTGCCGGAAGTTATCAATGCCTGGTTATATATTCCTGCGGAACTGCTTATTCAAACATTATTGCAGTTCATAATTTACCTTCATCAAATATTCCAATTTACAATTCTACAAATCCCGGGTGCAACTCTGTTTATTTGGCAGCAACGGATGCATATTGGACCTCATACCAATGGAAACTTAACGGGACAAATATTCCCGGTGAAACTATCTATCAACTTAATGCAACTTCTTCCGGCAGCTATTCATGCCTTCTTTCAAACGGATGCAATTCACAGGAAAGTTCACCCGTTGCAGTAACGGTTCATAATCCAATTACAGCTACCATTACACCTGCCGGGCCCACTACGTTTTGCATTGGCGGAAGCGTTGTATTAAATGCAAATGCCGGGTCAGGGTTTTCTTATGAATGGTACAGATATGGAATTGCTGTAGGAAATAATACTTCTTCTCATACAGCCCCGGCAACCGGAGATTACACAGTTAAAATAACTAACGCATGCGGAATATATATATCTCCTGCTGTTACAGTTACTACCTTACCACTTCCAACTGCTTCGATAACACCAGCAGGTGCCACAACATTTTGTTCCGGGGGGAATGTTATTTTAAATGCAAATACAGGAACAGGATTATCTTACCAGTGGAAAATTGGCGGAACTGATATTTCAGGAGCAACCAATTCGTCTTATACTGCTTCTGCATCTGGCAGCTATACAGTTATTGTAACCAATACATGCGGGTCAGCAACTTCTTCTGCTGTTGCTGTTACTGTAAATCCGTTGCCAACCGCTTCAATCACCCCTGTCGGAACGACCACTTTTTGTTCGGGAGGCAGCGTTTTATTAAATGCAAATACAGGAACAGGATTAACTTACCAATGGAAAATCGGAGGAACAAATATTTCCGGTGAAACCACTTCTTCTTACACAGCAAATTCTTCGGGCAGCTATACTGTTGTTGTTACCAATTCAAACAATTGTTCAAACACTTCTTCAGCAGTTGCTGTAACCGTCAACCCACTGCCCACAGTTTCTTTTTCAGGATTAGCAGCAAGCTATAACGTATCAGCTCCTGCTGCTACGCTTACCGGCTCACCAACTGGCGGAACCTTCAGCGGCCCGGGAATATTTGGGAACACGTTTACTCCTTCTGTTGCCGGAGTTGGCGGTCCTTATACAATTGTTTATTCTTATACCGATGGAAACGGTTGCTCAAACAGCTCATCCCAGCAAACTACGGTAACAAATTGTACTGCGCCAACGCAGCCGGGAACTATTACTGTTACGGGAGGTAACGCCAAAGTATGCCCCGGTGATACAAGGACATATACCATCCCTGCTGTATCGGGCGCTACCTCATATACCTGGACTCCTCCCACAGGAGCCAGCATAACCAGCGGACAGGGCAACACTTCCATTACCGTAAATTTCACAGCGGGCTTTACCGCTCAAGGTACACTGAGCGTTGTTGCCAACAATGCCTGCGGGAGCAGTACAGCGCGCACATTAACTATTTCACGTAACAATCCTTCCACGCCAAGTGTCATCACCGGAGCAGCAGGTGGTGTTTGCCCGGGAACTTCAGGATCCTATTCAGTTACCAATGTTGCAGGAATGACCTATAACTGGACTGCACCGGCCAATGCATCCATTATGAGCGGACAGGGCACTAATTCGGTAACAGTTAGTTTTTCTGGCTCATGGGTTTCAGGCAGCCTTTCTGTAACGGCCACCAATAATTGCAGCACCAGCGGTGCCCGCACACTCAGTATTTTATCCAAACCTGCCACACCGACAACCATCATTGGCGCCTCCAACACGGTCTGTGCCGGAACTACGGGCACTTATTCTGTTACCAATGTAGCCGGTGTTTCATTTAACTGGACCGCTCCTGCCAATGCATCCATCATGAGCGGGCAGGGCACAAATTCGGTATCGGTAAGTTTCTCCGCTTTATTTACATCAGGATCGCTCACCGTTTCCGGAACAAATGCCTGCGGAACAAGTGCACTCCGCACGTTATCCATATCTTCCATACCCGCTAAACCCGGCACCATTTCAGGCCCGGGGTTCAACAACTGCAATGTAACAAGCACTTATACGATAGTAGCTGTACTCTATGCAACATCCTACACCTGGTCCACCAATATAGCTGGCGCTGTGGTAACACCCAATGGGACTTCGGCAAGCATCGCTTTCCCGGCATTTACTTCAGGAACAGTAAGCGTTACTTCAAACAATGCCTGCGGCAGCAGCGCAGCAAAAACACTAACGGTGAAGGGCACACCGGCAACACCGGCTTCCATTACAGGACCCGCGTTGGTTTGTGCCAACCAGTTTGGCGTTCCGTATTCAATAGCTGCGATTCCGAATGCAACTTCTTATACATGGACAGGCATGACCGGTTCGCATATTTCTGATGGAACAGTGACTTCTTCGGGAACAACACTGACAACCGCTTCGACATCGGTAACGGTAAACTTCGGAAGCACATCGGGAATTCTGAATGTCAAAGCCAACAATCCATGCGGGGCCGGCAGTAACAAGTCTTTGACCATCGGGTTTAATTGCAGGGAAGAGGAAAGTGAAAGTGAAAATTTGTTTAATGTAACAGTTCATCCCAATCCATCTTCGGGCGATTTTGTTTTTGAAATTTCAAACGGAACAAACGAAAAGATTTCTATTAATGTTTATGACATGATTGGGAAATTGGTTGTATCAGGAAAGATTAACAATGCACGATTCACGATTCACAATTCACAATTGGCTCCCGGAATTTACAGTGCTGAAATTATTTGCGGAGAAAATAAAAAAGATTTGAAAGTGATTAAAACCGAATAGACGCCTTTAAAATCCGGCAAAAAACGGAAACGAAAAAATTAATTATTCAACATTGAAAAAGCGGTGCGCAATGCCGAAGGCATTTAAGGTTTATAGTTATGTGTCTGTTATTTATTCTCCGACTCCTTCAGAGTCGCACATTGTTCGATGAATTCATTTCTATAAACCTGCAATTTTTTCAGAAGTAAAATCGTTTTCGGACACCGTTGCGCTTCGCGACCAGCAGGGATATGGTGTTCAGGATTTGAGTTTCCAGGCTTTCTTTCAGAGATAATTTTGCCGTAATTAGCAATAACCGTATTTTTACGGTTTAAAACCTTACCCTGCACTCAAAAATTTCCAGGAAATGAAAAAACTATATTTATTATCCGGCATATTATTTTTAATTTCAACTGCTGTTTCCGGGCAGTTAACAGTAACCCCGGGTGTTTCACCAGGAACATTAGTCAACACCATTTTGGGATCCGGCATAACCGTTTCAAATATTACTTATACCGGTACTGCAAATGCAAGCGGTACTTTTACATGGGGGAACGCAGCAGGTAATGGTGGATTTGCCAACGGAATCTTACTTACAAGCGGAAGTGCCACTGTTGCTGCTCTTACAAATACGCAGTCGGGACAGGGACAGGACAATGGCCTTTCTGCGACCGATACACAGCTTAATACTTTAACAGGAGGAACAACCCAGGATGTTTGTAAATTGGAATTCGATTTTTCCGTGGCTTCCGATTCGGTTGCTTTCAGCTACATTTTTGCTTCGGAAGAATACAATGACTATGTTAACACTTCCTGCAATGATGTATTCGGATTTTTTATCAGCGGCCCGGGAATCACAGGGCAAAAAAATATTGCAATTGTTCCGGGAACCAGTCCCGCTGTTCCCATGACAATTAACAATGTTAATAATGGCTATTCCGCTCACGGAGTTCCACCACCGGGACCATGCGAGTATTGCCAATATTACAGGGACAATACTGCGCCTGTTGCATATACCACTGCCTATGATGGTTTGACAGTTCCTTTGGTTGCAGGCTGCCTCGTTCAGCCTTGTGCAACCTATCACATTAAACTGGCCGTTGGCGATGTATGTGATGGTATTTTTGATTCAGGTGTATTTCTTAAGGGAAATGCTTTTTCTTCTTTTGGAGCAGGACATATTTTGGCTAATGGTGTTCCTTGTGCAAGCGGTGACAGTGTGTTTGCCTGTCCCGGATCCTCCGTTACCCTTTCCGGTAATCCTGCGCCAAATTATTTATGGAACACAGGGGCTACTACTCAAAGTATCGTTATCGATGAGGGAAATATAAATGCCAGTGGTATTTATCAGCTTCAAACTGCATTAGGAAGCTGTTTTACTTTTTCATCTGTCAAGATCTTGTTCCAGCCTCCTTCTGCTGCGATTACCCCTTCAGGACCTGCCACATTCTGCTCAGGTTCCAGTATAACTCTTAATGCGTCCACGGGAGCCAATAGAACATATCAATGGAAAAAAGGAACTAATCTAATTCCGGGACCCACGTTGTCCTCTTATGCTGCAACTACAGGAGGTAATTACAGGGTAATAGTAACAGCTACTGCAACAGGCTGTTCTAATACTACGGCAAGTGCAACTGTCGTAACAATGAATGCACTGCCCGCGGCAACTATAACGCCACAGGGACCAACGACATTCTGTGCCGGTGGAAGTGTTTTGTTAAAAGGAAATTACGGAGCAGGATTTACGTATCAATGGAAAAAGGGAGGAAACAATATTGCGGGTGCAACGTTGAAAAATTATACTGCAACCCTTGCCGGAGTTTATAAGATAAAGGTGACTAACAGTAATGGTTGCTCTAAACTTTCTGCGGGCGTTACTGTAACTGTTCCCTGTAAAGAAGAAGAAAACATTTTATCACAAAGCGTCCCGACAGGGATTGGCTTCTCCGTTTACCCGAACCCTAACACGGGAGCGTTCACCATTAAATTTTCAACCAGGCCTGCCTCCCCGGTACAAATTGAATTGACTGATGAAACGGGGAGAATCGTGAAGAAGCTGGAAACAGGTGAGCAAACTGTTTTAATCAGTGAACCAAATATTGCAAAAGGAATTTATTTCGTAACAGCACGAACCTGGGATGAAAAGGTGAGAAAGAAAATCAGTGTGGTCAGATAAAAGTTTATGTATCTTTTACTTTAACAAAAGTAATTTTTCTTCCCGATCCAAAAACAGAAGGGCTGCATTCACCGGCTTCACTCTTTAACAATCTTTTTAGAAAAGATAAAATTGTCAGAAGTAATTACAAGAAAATAAATTCCCTTGTTGAGGTTCCCTGTGGTGAGCTTTGTGACGAAAGAATTGCCGGTTGCATTCACTTCCGTTTTGTTAACCACGCGCCCGAGGACATCGTTGATTGAAATATTGTATAAAGATTGTTTTATTCCGTCAGCATAAATATTGATGTGATCATTAAAAGGATTCGGTAATGCTGAAATCCCGGGTGCAGGAGATTGCATATTTCCGGAGGCTGTTACAGTACAGGGAATAAAAATTGTATCCACAACGGTGACGTTCCATACTTGCTGGTATGAGGCCAGCACTTTTTTAACTTCCAGTGTGGTGTCGTAATTGACTGCCTTCACCTGGTGAAGACCGGTGGAAAACAGTGAAGCATCAAATGTGAAAGCAGTATCGTTACTGACAACAAGCGTATTGTCAACAAACCATTGTGTGCGTATCGTATTGGGAATTGTTTTAACTGATGTGACTGTGAATAGCTGTGCTGCATTTTTACAAACAGTGAGAGCATTGTTCTGCGGTGAGTATTCATCAATGAGGTTAACAAGAGTATCTATTTTACAGATAAACCGTTCAGTGCAGACTTCGCAAAACGGCTGGTTCAGCGCACGCATTTTACAATTGCATTTGGGACGATACCAGTTGGTAGCGCAATATTGCGCACCTTCATACAGCCCTATAAGATTACAATTTGTTCCTGCAGGTGTCGGGATGGGAGCTGTTGTAAGCCAGGATTTCCAAACTAAAAGGCTGGTGTCTGTTTGCTGGCTCACATTTATTTTTTGAACCGTGCCGGGAGCGCAGCCTGTTCCGTAATCATATTCATCAGAAAGGTTCGCAAATGAATGACCAAATTCATGCACAAATACTTCAGGTGATGAACTGTTCATGGAAGTAAATGCAACGCTGCCGCCACACCCGCCATAGTATGGCGTGTTTACAATTACGTTGACAATATCGTATTGAGGAAAATTAGTGTTGGCAATGGAAAACACTAATCCTGTATTGCTGGAATATACACACCTGTGTGTGCCCCCGTAATCGAAGGTGGATTCAAGATAATTATCAACAGAAGTTATAGGTTGGCCTCCCGATTCATCCGTGGCTGTACCGGGGTGGTCGTTGCCCGAATCATTGGAAATAACTTTTACCGAAAAGAAATTAAAAAAATTACGGTACTGGCTGAAAGGAGGGACGGATAGAAAATAATTAGCGACAGTGAGCGCATCCGTACGGAATTGTGCAGTATCGGAAACTGTGTAGCCGTCACCCATGATAAGAAGATTTATTCTCTTAGAAGGGTCACCGTTATATACAAGCGTGTCCACAGTAAATATTTGCGCACTCAGGTTCATTGCCGCAAAGAGCAGGATTGTTAAGACGGTTACCCTGCGATAAAAAATTTTTATTGAACGTCTATATTAATTGTGGATATTTCGATTTCTTCCGGGCCGTTTAGTTTATAGCAAACTGCTTTAATCTTTTTTACATTTTCATTAATTCTGAAACGGATATTCGCATATCCTGTTTCAGTAACAACATCATTTCTTTCCATAGTTTTATCAGTATCGCCACTTTCCATACTTTGTTTAAGCGGGTTTTGAATTTCTTCGACATGAAGTAATTCACCTGCTTCATCAAAAAATTTTAGCCGGTAAGGTTCGCTATATTCTGAAACGTCTCCGGCTTTCAGGTTTTTTACACTGCCGGTAAACGTGTTTTTACTATAAACATGCAATTGTTCGGGCACCCCGTTTTTGCCTGCAAATTTTAAAACGATTGCAACTGATTTTTGTTCTGCAGTGTTTTGTAAAATAGCCCGGGCACATCCGAATTGAAATGAAGCGAGGGACATTATAAACAGCAAGCCCGTAAAGAAATTTTTCATCAATATTATTTTATTTGTTTTTTTAGAAATAAGTCCTTTCGGGGGAAAGTAAAGACGGTACTTTTCGGAATACTATTTTACATTTCATTTACCATCCCTGCAATTTTTTCAAAAGCATCTTCATCCTTTATCACGTATTGTTCAGCGCCTTTTTGAATGGTCTTCATAGCGACAGCATACCGTTCCTGGTTCGAGAGCATGATGACATGAATGCCGGGATATTTCTTTTTTATGACCTGCAAAATTTCCATTCCGTCTGCTGCATCTTTTTGAACGCTGTTCAGGTAGTAATCAAGAATGATCACATCGGGCTCTTCGTCAAGATTTTTGAGGCACTCTTCCCCGGTGCCGAACGACCGTACTTTATGAGGAGTTTTTCTCGTGATATAATCTTCAAATGCAGAAGTAAGCATTTCATCATCATCAACAATAAATATTTTTTTCAGTTTTCCGATACTCATAGTTGCCAGATTAATTTTGTAAAAGTAATATAATGCCGGTTAATTTCAAGAATTTTTAAGCTCACCGATTGCGTCCTGTATTTGATTCACCAGGTTCAAAATATTTTCTTTTGTCTCACCATTCACTGATTTTTCCCTGCATTGCATTTCTATCTTATGTGCAAGGTCTTTGCTTTCTTTCATTCCCATCATAATCCACTTTGTTTTGTAAGCGTGAATTTGATTGGCTATTTCTTCAAATTCATTTTTTTCCAGCGCACTGTTTACTTTTTCAATCAATGAAGGTGCTGAATCAAGAAACATCCTGATGTATTTCTGCATCCGTTCTTTGTCTCCTTCACAGAATTTTTCGAGATAAGAAAGATTGGTTATAAGCCCCCCTCCGGCTCCCATCGTTGGGGGGAGAGTGGCCTTGCGCACAGGCAAGTCTCCACTGCGGGGAGATTTAGAGGGGCTTTCCCTTCCGGCTGCTTTTGCAATAGCAGAAATAAGCTGAAAAGTTTTAAATGGTTTTGGAACATAATCAATCATTCCTGCTGCCCGGCATTTATCAAGGTCACTGCGCACCACGCTTGCAGTAAGAGCAATAACAGGAATGCTATGATTTCTGACATCCGACTTCTGACTTCTGATTTGCCGTGTCGCTTCATAACCATCCATCACAGGCATTTGTACATCCATCAATACAACATCAAAATCTTTTTTGCTCAACCATTCAACAGCTTCTATACCGTTATGCGCTTCAACGATTTCTACTTCTGCTTTTGACAGTAATGTATCTTTTGCGACTATGCGGTTAAATTCATTGTCATCGGCAATGAGGATTTTTAAACCATTTAAAATACTTCCGTCCATATCTTCTGCTGTTTTTTGTTCTTCTAATCTTTCTTTTGATCCAATGGCAAAATCTATTTCAAATGAAAACGTAGTTCCCGAACCTTCTTCGCTTTCAATGGAAATTTTACCATCCATTAATTCCACTAACTGTTTGCTGATAGTTAGCCCTAAACCTGTTCCTCCGAATTTCCGTGCATCAGAAGCATGGGCCTGGGAGAAGCTTTCAAATACTGTTTGCAGCTTGTCTTTGGGAATCCCGATGCCTGTGTCTGTGACTGAAAACCTCACCCCCAGCCCCTCTCCGAAGGAGAGGGGAGTAGCCTCCGCGCGCAAACCCGTTCCCTCTCCTTTGGAGAGGGGCAGGGTGAGGTTAATGTATACACTTCCTTTCTCCGTAAACTTAATGGCATTACCGGCAAGGTTCATCAGCACCTGGTTCAAACGGACAGGGTCGCCAATTAACACTTCAGGAATTTTATTTTCAATCTCTGTCATTAAGTGCAATCCTTTTTCTTCTGCTTTATGATGCAGGGTTAACTTTACCTGGTCAATAACATCACGAATGGAAAAATCAATTTGTTCCAGCTCTATTTTTCCGGCTTCTATTTTTGAGAAATCAAGAATGTCGTTGATGATGTGCAAAAGAGTGTTCGAAGATTTTTGTATACCGTCAAGGTATTTAAAATTTTCATTGTTTTTATTTTTATCAATCAGCAGGTTTGTCATTCCCATTACAGCATTCATAGGCGTGCGTATTTCATGACTCATATTGGCAAGAAACTGCTGCTTGAATTTTTCACTTTGCTCAGCACGCCTGCGCTGCTGCTCTGCAATTTCTTTTTGCTTACGCAAATCAGTGGTCCGCTGATTTACTGTTTTCTCGAGAATTAATTTTTGTTTGCGCAGTGAAGCCGTCCTTCGTCTGACAAGCCATACCACCGTTGAAACAGCAATTAACAGGAAACCTGCGCGGAACCACCATGTCTTCCACCACGGAGGAGTAATCGTGATGCTGAGCTGTGTTCCTGTTTCATTCCACACACCATCATTGTTACATGCTTTTACTTTGAAAATATAATCTCCGGGTTCGAGGTTGGAGTAGCTTACAAATTTTCTGTCGTTGCAGAATATCCATTCCTTATTTATTGGTTCCAGTTTGTATGCATACTTGTTATCCTGGTTTCGGTAATAACTTAATGCAGCAAATTCAAAAGTCAAGCTGTTCTCTGTATGACTCAACCGGAGTAATCCATTACCCGGTGGAACTTCACGGTCAAAAACTTTGATGGAGGAAATAACAACTCCCGGGGCAGACGCTTTATTGATTTCTATTTTCTCCGGATGAATAATGTTGTAGCCTTCAACTCCTCCTATAAGCAATGTGCCGTCCTTCAGTTTGAACCCGGCACCTGTATTGAATTCATAATTCTGAATTCCGTCTTTCAAGGTAAAGTTGGTGCACGAATAATTATTGGGATTGAAGCGGCACAACCCGCGGTTGGTTCCGAGCCATAACATTCCGCTGTTGTCACACACAATGGTATAGATGGCATCATTCGGCAAGCCGTTCTCCATCGTGAAATGAGTGAAATTATTTTGGGCTTTGTTATAGCGGTTCAATCCTCCGCCATTGGTACCCACCCACATGTTTCCTTTTTTATCGAAAGCAAATGAACGCACATTGTTCCCGTGAATGCTGCTCGCATCCCCCGGAATGTTAGAATAGCGAATCCATTTTTTTTCAGAGCGCTGAAAGCAGTTCAATCCATTGTCAGCGCCTGCCCAGATATTTCCTTCAGCATCTTCAGTGATAGTAAACAAAATGTTGGATGAGATAGTGGAAGCATCTTTTTCATCATGCAGAACAGGATTGAATTTTACTGAAGCCGAATCGTCAAAATCAATTTCATTTGCATTCACCGTATAGGCTCCTCCTCCATAAGTTGCAATCCATATCGTGTTTCTGCTGTCACAAAATAAATGGCGTATCATTCGCCTTCCATCACTCTCCGGAATGAAAGTGTTATAAGGCATTTGAATGGATATATGCTTATCGTTTTTCGGATTAATGATTCTCAGCTGACCTTCCCAGCTTCCAACCCATATATTTCCAGAACCATCTTTCGCGAGGGTGCCAATGATATTTTCTTTTGTTCCGGCCTTAAACAAGTCAGCCCACTCGCTGAATTCTTTTTTCGCTGCATCGTAATTGTATAAACCCTGCAGGGTTCCAACCAGGTAACCCGATCCTGTTTCGAGGAATGTGCGGATGTTTTTAATGTTTCCTCCCGAAACCACCTTGCTTTTACTAACCGCAGGGCTCAGGCTTTCCATCAGCGGAACTACGGGCTCCATTTTCAACAGGCCATGCCCCCGGCATGCAAGCCATACCACACCTGCCTCGTCCGGTAAAACCAGATCAACCGTGTTGGAAGGAATGCCTGCAGGGTTGCCGGGTTCATTTATAAGTTGCTCAAACTTATCAGTGACCGTGTTAAAACGGAATACCCCCATTCCCGGAGTACCTATCCAGAGAATTCCGTTTTTATCAATGACATTAATGTTAACGGTTTTATCCTTTATCTCTTCTTCCGGAATTTTTGTGTTCAGGTGAATGATTTTTTCTTCACCTGTTTTCATATCCAGCTTGTAAAGATTTCCGTCAGCTGAAAACGCGAAATAATACTTGTTAAAAAAAGGCTGACCCACTATACCCCTGGCCTTTGGGTCAATCAACCTGTCGCCCAGCAAAGGAAGTTGTTGCAGGTCAAGAGCGGGAATAAATTTGTTTTGTTCTTTGCTGAAACGATAAAGATGCTTACGGCTGATTGCTGTAAAAGTGTTTTCTGCCGCTGTATAAAAAATATCAAAAACAGTTGTATCGCGCCTGCCTGAACGGTCATCAACACCCAGGCGCTCATACTGTTTTGTTCCGGCATGGAAAGCGAAAATCTTTCCCCAAAGACTGATCATAATCACACCGGCAGAATCGCTGGCGGTTATATTGCGGTTTGAACCCGTTTTTGCAGGCAGGGGAAAATAACTGCAGCCCTGGTTCTTTACGCGAATAATCTTGTCTTTTATAACAATGTAAAGTGCATTGCTGTCATTTTTCAGAATGAAAGAATAGAAGATAAACTGGCTTGAATCCCTGTAAGGAAACTGGTTAGTGAACGAAAGTTTCTCCGGCTCATACAGGCGCAGTTCCCCAAAAAGTTGAAACCACATATCACCATTTGCCAATTGCAGTCCCAATGAGCAGGAATTATTCGGAATGCTGGTGCTGTCATCAGGGTTGTGGCGGAATACTTTAAAGTTATACCCGTCAAACCGCGAGATACCTTCTTCGCTCAGCAACCAGATAAAACCCGTGTTGTCCTTAAACATCCCGAGAATGGTTCCTGAAGCAAGCCCCTGCTCTTCGGTGTAATTGGTAAAGGTGTATTGCTGCTGCGCAAAAGCTGCGCACACAGTTAAAAGTGAAAAACTAAAAGTTAAAATTTTTTTCACTGCAAGTTTATTTTTTTAATGTCTTTATTGATGAAACCAATATTTTAATTAGAATTACTATTGTTACTCATTACCGTTATATTAAGTTATAACTAAACCTTGTCAGAGTACAACTTGTTTTTGTTTTTAGGGGTGTTGAGACTTTGACACTAAGAAAGGGGAGCTTAATAAAATTATCCCTAATGGGCCAGATTTTTTCCAACCCAAAATCCCGCACTGGCTACCGCTGAAAGAATACCAAATAATATTGAAGCCAATATCCAAAATTGTTCGAGACTTAATCTACCAAAAAGCTTTACGATCGTTTCAGATTTAGGGTCGATAATCTCGCTGTTATTGGATTCTTGAATTATAGATTTAGGAGCGATATTCACACTTATCTTTGAACGTTGAATTTCAGCCTTCATTTTCCAATCACTGAAAACGCCTTTAAATTCATCGGGGTTAAAAAATGCTGTATCTAATTCCGTTAGTAATGCCCGATATTCAAGTCGATCTTTAAGCATTGCTTCCTGGTATAACCTTCTTCTATTATAAGTAGCAATGGTAACCCTAATCCAAATGCCATTGCAGATTCCAACTGATTCCAAATAGTTGGTATTTTTCTATTGTTAATCGAAGTCTGTTTTAAACCACCGGGTTGCTCAATTGCTCTCTCAATTATTTGACGGGTAAAACCAATTACTACAACTCCATCAGCCTTTTGCATTAAATTTCTTGCTTCAACAATAGGTTGAGCAGATGTATGAAATCCACGTCCGACTGTCAGTCTTTCACAACCATTTTGACTTAAGTAGTTTTCAAAAGCCTTGACAAAATCTTCTTGTTGGGTATTGTAGGTTGCTCCTACACTAAGAAATACTTTCATTGAGATTTAATTTACATTTTTGATATGCCTCAGGAATTTCGCCATCGTGAGTGTCCGCACACACGATTTTATTTTCGGAGTAGTAAATCTGTTCCTTTTCTGAATACAATTTTCCAAACCGTGTTTTCTTTCCGTGTAGCCGGTTGTTTTTATTTTTAAGCGAAAGTAATTTTTCTTTTTTAATTCAACAAAAAATAAAGGGGAGGGTTTTGTTTTTTAAGGATGCCACAGATTCACAGATTATTTTTTTATCTTTTGGCTTAAAATCTGTGAATCTGTGGCACCTGCATTTTCGAAGAAGAAAAGCTATTCCTTTTCCGAATCCAATTTTCCAAACCGTGTTTTCTTTCCGTGCAGCCGGTTGTTTTACTTTAAGCGAAAGTAATTTTTCTTTTTGAATTGAAGAAAAAATAAAAAGGGAGGGTTTTGGTTTTTTAAGGATGCCACAGATTCACAGATTATTTTTTTTATTTTTTGGCTTAAAATCTGTGAATCTGTGGCACCTGCATTTGTCGAAGAGGAAAAGCCGTTCCTTTTCAGAATCCAATTTTCCAAACCGTTTTTTCTTTCCGTGCAGCCGGTTGTTTTACTTTAAGCGAAAGTAATTTTTCTTTTTGAATTTTCATTATCAGATTTTCGTCACAGTTCCTATGTTCATCAATTAACCATATTTTTAAATTAATTTTGGCCTCACTAAAATCTCTTACTCTATGTTAAATGCTGATAATGCCGGCCGTAACGCCACTGACCCTGCTGAAAAAGAACCGGTTAAAATTTTACTGGCTGAAGATGATAAGGATGACCAGGAATTTTTCAGCGAAGCCCTTGATGCATCAAAGGTCCCATCCGAACTTACTACTGTTGACAACGGTCAGGAATTGATTGAACACCTTAAAGATCCTGCAGAACCAAATCCTGATATCATTTTCATGGATATTAATATGCCCGGAAAGGGAGGTAAAGAGGCGCTTGCAGAAATAAAAAAAGATGAAACATTAAAGGAAATACCTACCGTAATGCTTTCTACTTCCGATCATCCGGCAGATATTGAAGAAACTTTTGAGAAAGGAGCCAACCTGTATGTTAAAAAACCCAATTCCCTTTACAGTCTGATTAATATATTGAAAAAAATATTCACCCTGCACTGGACAAAAGCATTATGCGCCCTATCAAAAAAGCAATTCTTTATCAATGAACAGAACATAGCGGATGAAAAAAATACCGATTAGTTATCGTGTGCCGGCACACACGGTTTAATTTAGAAGAAGTAAATCTGTTACTTTCCCTAATACAATTTTCCAAACCGTGTTTTCTTTCGGGGCAGCCGGTTGTTTTACTTTAAGCGAAAGTAATTTTTCTTTTTGAATACAGGAAAAAATAAAAGGGGAGAATTGCCATCGCGCACCCTTTCGCACATGCCGGCTCAAAAGTCCACCGGACTTTTGCCCTCCCTAAAGGGAACCACCGCGCGTTTGCACCCTTTAGGGCATGGGTGCGGGAAGGA
>Ga0134123_10001041_pt1 | contig 18247 bp, 21 predicted proteins | sample KB303_FD_96460 | JGI IMG/M metagenome (GOLD analysis project Ga0134123, IMG submission 96460) | Terrestrial soil microbial communities without Nitrogen fertilizer from Kellogg Biological Station, Michigan, USA - KB3-0-3 | ecosystem: Environmental > Terrestrial > Soil > Unclassified ...
CCGACTTCCTCCTGGTGTCCGAGGGACGGGTGCGCCTGGCCTATCCGCTCTCTGCCATGCCCACCGCCTTCGCGGTGGCCTTCGCGGGCGGCCGCCTTTGCCACGCCTGCTGCGCCGTCGACGCGCTCGGGCTACCCGCGATGATCGGGGAGGCCGCCACCATCCGGGCGGCCTGTCACCACTGCGGCGAGGCCTTGAGCCTGCGGGTTGGGCCCGACGGGCCGGCCGACTCGCATGATGCGATGGTGTGGGTGGGCGAGCGCGGCGATCTGCGCGGCAAGGCGAGCGACGCGCTTTGACACACCCTCAATTTCTTCCGGTCGGAAGAGCATGCCCGCGCCTGGTGGGCGGCCCGGCCCGGCGTCTCCGGGGCCGCCGCCACTCTGGCGGAGGGGTTCCGGCTGGCGGCGCGGGTGTTCGGCGACCTGCTCCGGCCCCGTTGACAAGCCTCCCTCCGGTCGAGCAAAGTCTACGCACCTGACGCAACTCCCCTTGCAGGAGGTACCAGCATGCTGGCTTCGGTCGTGATCCGGAGAGCCCTGATCGCCCTCGCCGTCGTCCTCGTCACCGGCGCCGCCGGCGACGCCCTCGCCCAGGTGAAGGGCGGGGTCATGCGCGTCGGCAATCTCGGCGAGCCGCCCTCGCTGGACGCGCACTGGACCACCGCCAGCATCACCGAGACCCTGACCAACCACATCTACGAGGGGCTCTACAGCCTGGACAAGGACAAGAAGCCCATCCCCATGCTCGCGGACTCGCACACCGTGAGCCGGGACGGCCTCGTCTACACCTTCAAGCTGCGGCAGGGGATCAAGTTCCACAACGGCAAGGAGATGACCTCCGAGGACGTGGTGCCGTCGCTCGCCCGCTGGGGCAAGCAGTCCATCTACGGCAAGTCGCTCTTCGCCCAGGTGGACACCTGGAAGGCGATCGACAAGTACACGGTGGAGATGAAGCTCAAGGAGAAGTCCGCCATCGTGCTCATCTCGCTGGCGGTGCCCAACAACTTCGGCGCCATCTATCCCAAGGAGATCGCCGAGAAGTTCGAGCCCGCGGTCAAGGCCACCGAGTACATCGGCACTGGGCCCTACAAGCTGGCGGAGTGGAAGCCCGACCAGTACATCCGCATGGTGCGCTTCGACGAGTACAAGTCGCGCGCCGAGAAGCCCACCGGCTACGGCGGGGGCAAGACCGCCTACGTGGACGAGATCCGCTGGGTGCCGGTGCCCGAGGTGGCCACGCGGGTGGCCCAGATGGAGACGGGCGAGCTGGACTTCGCCGACGATCTCAACCTCGACGCCTTCGATCGGCTCAAGAAGAACGCGGCCGTCCGTCCCATCGTGTCCAAGCCCTACTACTGGCTCGTCGCGGTCTTCAACAAGAAGGAAGGCCTGATGACGAACCAGAAGCTGCGTCAGGCCTGGCAGGCGGCCATCGACATCGAGCCCATCATGAAGACGGTGGCGGGCGGCAAGGCCGAGTTCTATCGGATGGACAATAGCCTCACCCCCGTCGAGATCACCGCCTGGCACACGAATCTCACCGGATTGCCGTGGAACGAGCGGAACAAGGACAAGGCCAAGCGGCTGCTCCAGGAGGCGGGCTACAAGAAGGAGCCGATCCGCTTCATGACCACCCAGGAGTACAAGTGGATGTACGACTTCGCGCTGCTCACCAAGCAGCAGCTCGAGGACGTGGGCTTCAACATCGACCTCCAGGTGGTGGATTGGGCGACCCTGGTGAAGCGGCGGAACAACTCCAAGGAGTACGACGCCTTCACCACCGGGATGGGAGCCTTCTACGACCCCACCCACCACATCTATCTCACCTCGAGCTGGCCGGGCTGGAACACCGATGAGGACATCCTGACCCTGCAGTCCGAGCTCGCGCGGGAGACGGATCCCAAGAAGCGGATGGCGCTGTGGGAGAAGCAGACGCGCCAGTTCTACGAGAAGGTGCCGGTGATCCGCTACGGCGACCTCTTCGGATTGCGGGCGGCTCGCAAGGCGGTGAAGGGGTTCGACGAGAGCAACGAGCGCATCCGTTTCTACAACGTGTGGCTCGAGAAGTAACCCGATGATCGGGGCGGGGCCGGTGGACGCCGGCCCCGCCCTCCGTCCGTGACCGCGTACGTTCTCCGCCGGATCCTGGCCGTCATCCCCGTGATGGCGGTGGTGGTGACCATCGTGTTCTTCCTCATCCACCTGATCCCGGGCGATCCGGTGTCCGTCATGCTCGGCCCCGACGCCTCGCCGGCGCAGATCCAGGCCACCCGGGCCGCGCTGGGCCTGGACCGCCCGCTGCACGAGCAGCTCTACACCTTCTACCGGCGCGTGCTCACCGCCGATCTGGGCCACTCCTACTTCCTCGACCGTCCGGTCACCCGCGCGCTGGCGGAGCGGGCGGAGCCGACCATCGTCCTCACGCTGTGCGCGCTCTTCGTGGCGGTGGTCATCGGGGTGCCCTCGGGCATCGTAGCCGCCGCCAACCGGGGCTCGTGGTGGGACCGCGGCCTGATGTTCTTCTCCTTGCTCGGTGTCTGCGTCCCCGGCTTCTGGCTGAGCCTGAACTTCATCTTCCTCTTCGCGGTGCGCCTGGGCTGGCTGCCCGCCGCCGGCTATGCCTCCGTGTTCTCCGATCCCCGGGCCGCGCTCACCTACATGGTGCTGCCGGCGGTGTCGCTGGGCATCAGCCAGTCCGCGCTCATCGCGCGCATCGCGCGCTCCTGCATGCTGGAGGTGCTGCAGCAGGACTATATCCGCACCGCCCGCGCCAAGGGCCTCGCGCCGCGGGTGGTCACCTACGTGCACGCGTTCCGCAATGCGCTGGTGCCGGTGGTGGCGGTGATCGGCATCACCACCGCCATTCTCATCGGGGGCGCGGTGGTGACGGAGATCGTCTTCAACATCCCGGGGCTGGGGCGGCTCATCATCTCCGCCATCCTGCGCCGCGACTATCCGGTGGTGCAGGGGGTGGTGCTGGTCACCGCCGCCGCCTACGTGGTGATCAACCTGGTGGTGGATCTCCTTTATGCCTTCATCGACCCGCGCATCCGCTATGAGTGAGCCCAAGGCGGGCGCGCGCACGGGCTGGGGCACGCTGCGCCGGATGGTGCGGCACCCCGGCGTCATCACGGGAGCCTCCATCCTGCTCGTCTTCGTGCTCGCCGCCTTCCTCGCCGACCTCATCTCGACCCACAATCCCACCCGCCTCGTGCCGGGCAGCCGGTTGCTTCCCCCCGGGGCGGGACACTTTCTCGGCACCGACGAGTTCGGACGCGACGTCTACAGCCTCATCGTGCACGGGAGCCGCGTCTCGCTGCTGGTGGGGGTGACCACCATGCTCCTGACCTCGCTGGGCGGCGTGGCGGTGGGCCTGGTGGCGGGCTTCAACCGGCGGCTGGAGACGGTGGTGATGCGGGTCATGGACGGGATGATGGCCTTTCCCGCCATCCTGCTCGCCATCGCGTTCATGGCCGCGCGAGGCCCGGGAGTATGGAACGTCATCCTCGCCCTGTCCATCGTCTACATGCCGCGCACCGCCATCCTCATCCGCAGCACCGTGCTCGGCATCCGCGACCTCGACTATATCCAGGCCGCGCGCGCCCTCGGCCGGCGCGACCTCACCATCGCTTTCCGCCACATCCTGCCGAACTGCGTGGGCCCGCTGCTGGTGCAGGGGAGCTTCATCTTCGCCTACGCGATTCTCGCCGAGGCCATCCTGGGCTTTCTCGGGGTAGGCGTGCCGCCCTACGTGCCGTCCTGGGGCAATGTCATCGCGAGCGGGAAGAACGTCATCCGCGAGGCCTTCTGGGTGAGCCTCTGCCCCGGCGTCGCCCTCACCCTGGCCGGGCTCAGCCTGAACCTGCTCGGGGACGGCCTGCGCGACCTCCTCGACCCGCGCCTGCGCGTGCAGTAGGAGGCTTCATGGCCCGCGCCCTCACCGTGCCCATGCCCTTTCACACCCCGTTCTACGCGCCGCTCGTCGCCGGCGTCGGGCTGGGGCACTTCGCGCAGGAGGATCTCGAGGTGACGGTGGTGCCCGCGGCGACCTATCCGCGCGGGACCATGCAGGCGCTGCTCGATGGCGAGATCGAGATCTGCCTGGGAGGGCTCATGCGGAGCTTCGAGCTGGCCGATCGCACCGGGCGCGTGGTCACCCACTTCGCGGAGGTGTGCAGCCGGAGCGGCTTCTTCCTCCTCGCCCGCCAGCCGATGCCGCGCTTCAAGTTCCAGGATCTCATCGGCAAGACGGTGATCGGGTTCGCGGAGGCGCCGACCCCGTGGCAGTGCCTGCTCACCGTCCTGCGCCGCGCCGCCGTCGATCCCGCCCGCGTGCGCATGGAGCGCGAGCGGCCGCTGGCCGACGCCATCGCCGCCTTCCGCGCCGGCGAGGGGGACTTCCTCGAGACCACTCAGCCCGCGGTGGAAGAGCTGGTGGCGGCCGGCGCCGCTCACGTGGCGGTGTCCATGGGCGAGGCCACCGGCCCCGTGCCCTTCACCTCCTACATGGCCACGCCGGACTTCCTCGCGCGCGAGCCCGAGCTCGTCCGCCGTTTCGTCCGGGCCGTCTATCGCACCCAGCGCTGGCTGGCCGCCAGCGACCCCGCCGACGTCGCGCGCGTGGTGGCGTCGGCCTTCCCCGCCATGCGGACGGGCCTGCTCGAGCGCGCCGCCGGCCGCTTCATGCGCCAGCGCACCTGGTCGGCCGATCCGCTGCTGCGCCGGCCGGGCTACGCCTATCTTCAGGACATTCTCATCTCGGGGCGGTTCATCCAGCGCACGCATCCGTACGCGGCCCTGGTGAACACCGCCTTCGCGCGTGACGTGATGGCGGCGGAGATGGGGCCGGACGAGGGACGCTGAGCCGCCACGGCGGGCGTTGAGCCCGTCGGCGCGCTGGAGTACACTCGCACTCGCATGCCCACCGCGCGCGTCAACGGCATCGGCATCTTCTACGAGGAGTTCGGGGCGGGAGTCCCGCTCGTCTTCGTCCACGAGTTCGCCGGCGACTATCAGAGCTGGCACCTGCAGGTGCGGTACTTCGCCCGCCGCTACCGCACCATCGCCTACAATGCCCGCGGCTATCCGCCCTCCGACGTGCCGGAGAGCCCCGGCGCCTATTCCCAGGACCAGGCGGTTGACGACATCCGGGGCCTGCTCGACGCGCTGGGGATCGACCGCGCGCACATCTGCGGGCTGTCCATGGGCGGCTATGCCACGCTCCACTTCGGCATCCGGCATCCCGAGCGCGCGCGGTCGCTCGTCGTCGCCGGCGCGGGCTACGGCAGCGTGCCCGGTGAGCGGGAACGCTTCAAGAAGGACGTGGAAGAAACCGCCCGGCGCTTTCTGGACGACGGCATCGTGGCGGTGGCGGACTTCTACACCAAGGGGCCCACGCGGGTGCAATTCATGGACAAGGATCCCAAGGGCTGGCAGGAGCTGTACGACCAGTTCGTGGCCCAGTCCGCGCGCGGCCATGCGCTGACCATGCAGGGCGTGCAGATGACCCGCCCATCGGTGTACGAGCTCGAGCGCGCGCTCGAGCGGCTGGAGGTGCCGACGCTGATCATGACCGGCGACGAGGACGAGCCCTGCCTCGAGCCGGCGCTGTACCTCAAGCGAAAGATCCGGTCCTCCGGGCTCCTGGTCCTGCCCAAGACCGGCCATGCCATCAATCTCGAGGAGCCCGACGCCTTCAACCGCGGGGTGCTGGATTTCCTCACCGCGGTGGACGCCGGCCGCTGGCCGATGCGGAATCCCCACTCGGTATCCGGCTCGGCCATCCTTCCTCCCGACCAAGGAGCCCGGACATGACGCTGCCGCTCGCGCCCTATACCGTGATCGACCTCACCCGCGCCCGCTCCGGCCCCACCTCCGTCCGCCAGCTCGCGGACATGGGGGCGAAGGTCATCCAGATCTCCGCGCGCGAGGATGTGGAGGGCGACTTTCCTCGGCGGGGCTTCGACAGCCAGAATCTCCACCGCAACAAGCGGTCCCTCACCCTCGACCTCAAGTCGCCGCGGGGCATCGACATCCTGAAGCGGCTCATCGTCAAGGCCGACGTGGTGGTGGAGAACTTCCGACCCGACGTCAAGACGCGCCTGGGCATCGACTACGAGACGCTCTCCAAGCTCAACCCGCGGCTCATCTACGGCAGCATCTCGGGCTTCGGCCAGACCGGGCCCTACCGCGACCGGCCGGGCTATGACCAGATCGCCCAGGGCATGGGCGGGCTCATGTCCATCACCGGCCTGCCCGGCCAGGGGCCGGTGCGCGTGGGCATTCCGGTGGCCGACCTCACCGCCGGCATCTTCCTGGCGCAGGGCATCCTGGTGGCGCTGCTGGAGCGGGAGCGCTCGGGCAAGGGCCAGTGGGTGCACACCTCGCTGCTGCAGGCCATGATGACCATGCTGGATTTCCAGGCCGCGCGCTGGCTCATCGCGGGCGAGATCCCACCCCAGGCCGGGAACGACCACCCCACCGCCATTCCCACCGGCGTGTTCCAGACCAAGGACGGCCACATCAATATCGCCGCCTCCGGGCAGAACATGTTCCGCCGCCTCTGCGAGGCGCTGGGGACGGAGCCGCTCCTGGACGACCCGCGCTTCAAGACCGCGCCCGAGCGGTCCAGGAATCGCAAGGCGCTGGCGGTGGAGCTGGAGAAGGCCTTCGCGTCGCGCACCAGCGCGGACTGGGTCGAGCTCCTCAACGCCAAGGGCGTGCCCTCCGGCCCCATCCTCAACGTCAAGGAGATGTTCGAGAACGAGCAGGTCCAGCATCTCCAGATGGCGGTGCCGGTCAAGCATCCGGCGCTGGGCGAGATCCGGGTGCAGGCGCCCCCGGTCACCTTGTCGCGGACGCCCGCGTCGGTGCGCCTGCACTCGCCGGATCCGGGCGAGCACACCGACGAGATCCTGGGTGAGGTCGGGTACACCCCGGAGGAGATCCGGTCCTTGAGGGCGGACAAGGTGGTCTAGGGAGTTTGACTTGTCCCCCCCGCTCTGACACGATCGGCGCGGACGCCACGATTCGTCGCCGGGAGGCCTGGATGAGAGTCACGAGACTATTGCTCGTCGCCGTCGTGCTGGTATCGGGCTGCACCTGGAGCAAGATCCGGGACCTCGACCCCCCTCCGGCGCCCCCAACCCACGCGCTGATCCTGGGCCGCGTGGAGCTGCCGAAGGAAGCGTTTCGCGCTCCCTGGAAGGCCACCTGGCGGTCGCACGAGCGGACCTTCGAGAAGGGGCTTCGTGACTGGCTGGCCCGGAACCGGAGCGACTGGGCCTTCGCTACCATCGACGAGCTGCGGTTTCCCACCTCCCTTCCTCCCGACCAGGTGATCCTGACCGGCACCATCACGAACATCACCTACGGCGTGGCCGCGCTGCGGTTCCTCCCCGGGTTCGGCGCGGGGCAGGAGAAGGTCTCGGGCGACTTCGAGCTCCGCGCCGCGGATGGTCGGCTCCTGTCCCGGTACCACGCGCGAGAAGCCTATCTGGGCGGCTTTGCGATCGGCGGCCCTGACATGATCAGCATGGATCGGCTGATCCGACGCTTCGCCGAGAGACTGGCCAAGAAGACCGTCGACACGGTGACCCCGGGGGAGAGGACGGCCGCGCGATAGCCGAGAGGAGGACCGCATGCGTGGAGTCGTGCTGGGCATGCTCATGCCCATGGCCCTGTCGATCACGATGATGACGCCCACCGCCGCTCCCGCTGCCACCTTCGTCTATGTGGGCAACGCCGAGAGCAACGAGGTCTGGGTCCTCGCGCTCGACCGCCAAAGCGGCGACCTGGCGCTCGTGGAGAAGGTTGGCATCCCCGGCATCACAAAGCCCGGCATCTCGACCCCGATGGCGGTGAGCCCGGACCGCAAGATCCTCTATGTCGGGACGCGGGGGGAGCCGAAGATCGTGGCCGGCTTCGCCATCGATCCCGCGAGCGGCCGGCTCAAGCACCTCGCCAGCGGGCCCTTGCCCGACAGCATGGCGTACATCTCCACCGACCGCACCGGGCGCTACCTCCTCGGCGCCTCGTATCCGGGCCACAAGGTTACCGTGAGCCCGATCGGCCCCGCGGGAACCGTCCAGGCGGCCCAGCAAATTCTGCCCGATCATCCAAACGCGCACGCCATTCTGGCCGACGCCGGCAACCGGCACGTGCTGGTGCCCACGCTGGGCAACGACAAGTTCAATCAGTTCGACCTCGATCCCACCACCGGGCAGCTCTCGCCGTCCAGCCCGCCGTCGGTGAGCGTGAAGGAGAAGGCGGGCCCGCGGCACTTCGTCTTCCATCCCAACGGCCGCATCGTCTATCTCCTCGGCGAGCTGGACGGGTTCGTCTATGTCTTCGACTACGATGCCGCCCGGGGACAGCTCAAGCAGAAGCAGAGCATCAGCGCCCTTCCGCCGGACTTCCAGGGCAAGCCGTCGGCGGCGGACCTGCACGTGACGCCCGACGGACGCTTCCTGTATGGGTCCGAGCGCACGTCGAGCACCCTGGCCGGCTTCCGGGTGAATCCGTCCGATGGAACCCTCACCGCCATCGGGAGCGTGCCCACCGAGAAGCAGCCACGCGGCTTCAATATCGACTCCACCGGGCGCTATCTGCTCGCGGTGGGACAGCTCTCCCACGCGCTCTCGAGCTATCGCATCGACCCGGAGAGCGGGAAGCTGACCAAGCTGAAGGAATACCCGATGGGCCAGAACCCGAACTGGGTGGAGATTCTCGACTTCCCCTGAGACACCGGCTCCCCGGGGCCGCGAGCCTCAGAGCAGGCGGTAGACGTCGAGCTCCACGTGGCGGGCGTGCCGGGCCGCGGTGGCGATGCCGATGATCCGGTTCATCCAGCCGAGCGGGACATCCGCGGTGGTGAAGCGCAGCACGGTGCGGAAGTAGTATTCGCCCGCGAGCACCTCCTCGCCGCGGGCCAGCCGATCGAGCACCTCCGGCGGCCCGGCACGCAGGCCCTGACTCCGCACCTCGATGAGCGCCCCGCGCCGCTCGCGGAGCGCGTAGTGAGCGTCGATGGCAAGGGTGCCGTCCGCCCAGCGCCACTGCCAGTCCGCCCCGCCCTCCAGCACCGTGCCTTCGAGCCCGCTGCCGGCAAAGGTACCGCCGAGTATCGGCACCACGCGGCGCTCCCCGGCCGGCGCCGAGCCCAGCGAGCGCACCTCGCCCACCTCCGCCGCGATCTGGAACAAGGGCGTGACCTCGATCATGTGAAGCGGGAGATCATGCGAAGTGGGGCAAGACCTGCTCGCCGAAGAGCCGGATGGAGCGCAGCACGCGGGCCTGGTCCAGCCCCGGCCACTGGAGCCGGAAGATCATGGACGTGACACCCAGCCGCTCGCGATAGCGGGCGATCTCCTCGCGCACGCGGCCGGGGTCGCCGATGATGAAGCGGTCCCGGGCCAGCTCCGCGAAGGCGCTGCTCCAGGTCTCCCCCTCCGGCAGCGCCTTTTCCTGCTCCCACTGCCGGTAGGCCTGGTACTTGGGCTCGACGTAGGGGCGCACCTCCTCGAAGGCCGTCGCCGCGCTCTCCGCCACGTAGCACTCGCGGATGAGCGGCACTTCCGCGGCGGGGGGGCGGCCGGCGACGCGGCGCTCGGCGTGGAAGAGCGCGAGCTGGCGCTCCAGCGTGGGAAGCGCGGTGTGGGGATTGATCAGCCAGGTGTCGGCGAGACGCGCCGCCCGCTTCACCCCCACATCGCCGTTGGCGGCCAGCCAGATGGGCGGGCGCGGCCGCTGCGCGGGCGGCATGGAGATGCGGACATTGGAGAGGCGGAAGTGCTTGCCCGCATAGTCCACCGGCTCGCCCGACCACACCCGCTCGAGCACCTCCAGCCCTTCCACCAGCCGCCCCACGCGATCCTTCGGCTCGAGTCCCAGCGCGAGGTTCTCGGCATCGCGATAGCCCAGCCCCAGCCCGACGACCAAGCGGCCGTCAGTGATGACGTCCAGGGTGGCGAGCTGCTCGGCCAGCTCGACGGGATGGTGGAGCGGCAGGAGGATGACGCCGGTCCCGAGCGTCATGCCCTCGGCCTCGGCGGCCACGCGGGCCAGGGTGGGGATGGGCTGGAAATAGGTGAAGGGATCCGAGAGATAGTGCTGGCTGGCAAAGATGGACGCGAAGCCGAGCCGGCGCGCGAGCCGCACCTGCTCGAGGTGCTCCGCGAACCGCCGCGCCTGCGGCTCCTCCGGCCGATGCTGCACCGACAGCCCGATCCCGAATCGCATGGCGAAGCCTCCTGGGGGCCTAGCGAGCCACGCGGCCTTGGCGCTGTCAAGATAGAATGGAACGCCATGCAAGGCGCGATGACCGTCCTCGAGCGCGTGTCCCTCGCGTCCCGGACCACGCTCGGGGTGGGCGGGCCCGCGCGGTGGCTCGTGAAGGCCCGCCAGGAGGCGGAGATCCTCGACGCGCTGGACTGGGCGGCCGCGCGCGGCGTGCCGGTGCGCGTGCTCGGGGGCGGCTCCAACGTGGTGGTGGCGGACGAAGGCCTCGAGGCGCTGGTGATCCAGGTCGCGCTCCGGGGCCGCGAGGCGCGCGAGGCCGCGGGCACGGTGGACCTCACCGCCGCCGCGGGCGAGCCCTGGGACGAGCTCGTGGGCCATGCGGTGGAGCGGGGATGGGCCGGCCTCGAGTGCCTGTCGGGCATTCCCGGGCTGGTGGGCGCCACGCCCATACAGAACGTGGGCGCCTACGGTCAGGACGTGAGCCAGACCGTCACCGGGCTGCGCGCGGTGGACCGCGCGAGCCGGCGCGTGGTCACGCTCGCGGCGTCCGAGTGCCGCTTCGGCTATCGCGACAGCCTCTTTCGCAGCGTCGAGCCGGATCGCTTCCTGGTCCTGGATGTGACCTATCGCCTGCGCGCCGGCGGAGCGCCCGCGGTGCGGTATGCCGAGCTGGGGCGTCACCTGGAGGGCCGCGGCCTCTCCGCGCCCTCGCTGGCGCAGGTGCGAGAGAGCGTGATCGAGATCCGGCGGGCCAAGTCCATGGTGCTCGATCCCGGCGACCCGAACCGCCGCTCCTGCGGCTCGTTCTTCGTGAATCCCGTGCTGGCCGCCGCCGACGCGGCGCGCGTCGCCGCGCTGGCCGGCGACGCCGGCATGCCGCGCTGGCCGGAGCCGGACGGACGCGTGAAGCTCTCCGCGGCCTGGCTCATCGAGCGCGCGGGCTTCCGCCGCGGCGAGCGCGCGGGCGCGGTGGGCCTGTCCACGCGGCATACCCTCGCCATCGTCTGCCACGACGGCGCGCGCGCGGGCGACGTGGCGGGCTTCGCGCGACGCGTGCGCGACGGGGTGGCGGAGCGCTTCGGCGTCCGCCTCGCTCCCGAGCCGGTCTTCTGGGGTCCGGTGAGCCTGGACGCGCCGGCGTGACGGGGCCGGGGCTCGCGCGGCTCACCGCGGTCTTCGCCTGGGTGGGGCTCGCCAGCCTCGGCGGCGGCCGCAGCGCCTATTTCCACGACGCGCTGGTGAGGCGCCGGCGGTGGCTCTCCGACGACGAGTTTCTCCAGGATCTCGCCATCAGCCAGATCTTGCCCGGGCCCAACTTCTCCAATCTGGCAGTGGCGCTGGGCTATCGACTCGGCGGCTTCGGGGGAGCGGCCTGCGCGCTCGTTGCCCTCGTCCTGCCCGGCGTCGTCATCCTCCTCGCCCTCGCCGTCGTCTACCTGCGCGGCGGCTTCACCGCGGCGGTGGCCTCCGCGATGCACGGGATGGGCGCGGCGGTGGTCGGGCTCATCGCGGTCATGTCCGCGCGCATCATCCGCGCGGGGCTGCGCGACCGGCCGGCCCTGCTGCTCGCCGCCGCCACCGCGCTCGCGGTGGGACCGCTGGCGCTGCCCACGGTGTGGGTGATCGCCGGCGCCAGCGCGGTGGGGCTCTGGCTCCACTGGCCGCGGGCCTCCGAGGCCCTCACGCCGCGAGGCGGCGCCTGATGGGTCTTCTGCGCATGTCGTGGACGTTTCTCTGGCTGTCCTTTCTCTGCATCGGCGGCGGGCTGGGCATCATCCCCGAGCTGGAGCGCCAGTCGGTGACCGTGCACCAGTGGCTCACCGCGCGCGAGTTCCTGGACGGCTATACGCTCGCCCAGCTCACGCCGGGCCCGAACATGAAGGTGGTCGCCTTCGTGGGCCATCGCGCGCACGGTCTCGCGGGCGGCCTCCTCGCCGCCTTCGCCATGTTCGTGCCGCCCGCCATCGTCACCGCGGTGGTCGCGCATCGCTGGCGCCGGATTCGCGGGCGCCCCTGGGCGATGGCGGTGGAGCGCACGCTGGCCCCCATCGGGATCGGGCTCATGGCGGGCGGGGTCTATACGCTGGCGCGATCGGCCATTCACGACACCTTCACGGCCGGCATCGCGGTGGCGGCCGCGATCGCGCTCGTGCTGCGCCCGGTGCCGCCGCTGGCGGTGATGCTGGCGGCCGGGCTCGCCGGCTGGTTACTTCGATAGAGGAGGTGCCATGGCGACCACGCTGGGCTTCATCGGGCTGGGAGTGATGGGGGAGGCGATGTGCCGGAACCTCGCGAAGAAGTCCGGCGAAACGGTGGTGGCCCACGATACGCGGCGGGCCCCGCTGGAGGCGCTGGGCCGGGACGGCGTGACGGCGGCGCCGTCGACGGGGGACCTCGTCGCGCGCGCGGAGGTCATCTTCCTGTGCCTCCCCGGCGAGCCGCAGGTGCGCGCGGTGTGCCTGGGGGCCGGTGGGCTCGCTTCGCTCGTGCGGGCGGGCCAGACGGTGGTGGACATGAGCACCTGCCCGGTGGCCCTCGCGCGCGAGCTGGCGGTCGCCTTCGCGGCGCGCGGCGCGCAGTTCGCGGACGCGCCGGTGGCGCGGACGGCCCAGGCTGCGCGGGACGGCACGCTCAGCATCATGGTGGGCGGCGAGGCCGCTCTCTTCGCGCGGCTCCGGCCCTATCTGGCCTGCATGGGCGCCGAGATCACCCACTGCGGGGCCGTCGGAGCGGGGCAGGCGGTCAAGCTCATGAACAACATGGTGGTGGCGCAGACGGTGGTGGCTCTGGCGGAGGCCCTGGCGGTCGCGCGCGCTTCGGGCGCGGTGGATCCCGGGGTGCTGCTGGAGACACTCGCCAAGGGCTCCGCGGACAGCTTCGTGCTCCGAAATCACGGCATGAAGTCGCTGCTTCCCGATCGGCACCCGACCGAGGGCGCGTTCCCGACGAGCTACATCATCAAGGACCTCGCCTATGCCTTGGGGCTGGCCGAGTCGGCGGGCGTCACCCTGGAGCAAGCGCAGACCACGAAGCGCCTCATGGAGCGCACCGCCGCCGCCGGCTACGCCGATCACTACTACACCGCGGTGCTGCGCGTGATCGAGAAGCCGTGAGGTGGCGCCGGGCCCGAGCGCTCTTCTTCGGATGGGTCTTTGCGGGATGGCTCGCCGCCCCCGCCGGCGCCGCCGAGGTCACGGTGTACAGCGCGGGCGCGGTGGAGGCGGGGCTGGAGCCCCTCATGGAAGCCTTCCGGCGCGAGTCGGGGCACGCGGTGCGACTCACGGTGGCCGTGCCCAATCTTCTGCGCCAGCGCGTCGAGGCGGGAGAGACGCCCGACGTGCTCATTGCCCCCGTACCGGTGATGGAGGCGCTCGCCCGTGCCGGCGCGCTCCGGGACGCGCCGCGCGAGACGGTGGGCAAGGTCGGGGTGGCGGTGGTGGTGCGGGCGGGAGCGCGCGCGCCCGACGTCGCGACGCCGGAGGCCCTGCGCCAGGCGCTGCTGGACTGCGAGTCGCTGGTCTTCAACCGCGCGTCCACCGGCACCTACTTCGAGCGGGTGCTGGATCGCCTGGGCATCGCCGACGCGGTGTCCGCGAAGACCACGCGCTATCCCGACGGCGCCGCGGTGGTGGAGCATGTGCTCCGCGGCCGTGGCTACGAGATCGGCATCGGGCCCGTGACCGAGATCCGTCCCTACGAGGCGAAGGGAATACGCCTCGTGGGGCCGCTGCCCGCGCCCATCCAGAACTACACGACCTACGTGGCGGGTGTTCTCACCAGGAGCGCGGCGCCGGAGCCGGCGGCGGCTTTCGTGCGCCACATCACGGGCCGCGCGGCGCGCGCGGTGTTCGCCGCCACCGGGGTGGAGTAGCCGGCCGACGTCAGCTCGCTAGGTCGGAAGACGGGCGGTCAGCTCGGCGAGGAAACCGCGGATCCGCTTGGCGTTGGCGCCGAGATCGCTGCGCCCCACGCGCGACTTGGAGCGCATGTCCACGCGGCTGCCCGTGCCCGCGGGCGTGACGCGGACCACCACGTCGTCCTTGAAGCCGAACCAGGGCGTGGTGGCGGTGGCCTCGAGCCGGCCGTCGGCGGGCGAGACGGCGACGACCTCCATACTCTGGCGTCGCGCCACCGCTTCCGCGGCGGCGAGCACGCGGTCCGGTGGCGCGGAAAGCGTCAAGGGGCCGAGGTCCGGATAGCCCTTCTTTTGCTGGGCGGCGACCTCGGGGCCGTCGTAGGCGGCGGGATTCGGCGCGCCGCGCCGCCGCTCCGCGATGGCCACGAAGGCGGGCGGATTGTCGGTATCGGTGCTGATGTCGTGGATGGGCGGCACGCTGCGGCCCATCGCCTGGAGATTGCGGGGAATCCACACCACGGTGAGCGCGATCGCGAGCGCGACCACCGCGATGACCAGCGCGGGCCAGCGGCGCCCCACCGCGGCGAGGCCGATGCCGACGAGCGCCACCGCGGCCACCCCGAGCGCGGCGAAGGCCGACACGCGCAGGACGCTGAAGCTCGTGGCCACGCCCCACCAGCTCCAGCGGTGCCCGAGGCCGCCGAGCGCCAGCGCCAGCGCGCCGGCCAGCGCGAGCGCGAGGCTCGCGCGCGTCACGGCAGTGGTGACCATGGCGGCAGCATACCCCCGCGCGCGCGGCCTATGCTAGTCTTCCGCCCATGTCCCCATCGACCGATCCGCGCGCGGTGCCGACCGTTCAGCTGGACAACGAGATGGTGCGCGTCACCGAGTGGCGCTTCGCGCCCGGCGCGAGCACGGGCCATCATCGCCACGAGTATCCGTACGTGGTGGTACCGATGACGACGGGGCGACTCGCGCTCACCTCCGCCGCCGGCGCCGCCAGCGGCGACCTCGTCACCGGGCAGGCCTATTTCCGCCCCGCCGGCGCCGAGCACGACGTGAAGAACGCGAACCCCTACGAGTTCGTCTTCATGGAGATCGAGCTCAAGGCTCTCACCCCCGCACCCGGAGGAATCCGCTGATGCCCATCAAGAGCCGGTACGTCTTCAGCGCGTCCATGGACGTGGAGCCCGCCAAGGAAGCGCTCTTCAACGAGGTCTACGACACCGAGCACGTGCCCAATCTCCTCAAGGTGCCCGGGGTGATCGCGGTGGCGCGCTTCAAGACGGAGGAGCTCACGCTGTCCATCGGCGGCGAGCGCAAGCGCATCGTGATCGAGAACGAGCCGCGCTACGGCGCCCTGTACGAGATCGAGAGCCCCGAGGTCCTGGTGTCCGACGCCTGGGCGCGCGCGGTGGAGGAGGGACGCTGGCCGGGCCAGGTGCGGCAGTACACCAAGAATCGGCGGCATGTCCTCTACGGCCGCCTCGGCGGCTGAGCGCTCGCGCGGCGTCGTTCTCGTCGCGGCCGCGGCGCTGTGCTGGAGCACCGGCGGGCTGCTCGCGCGGCTGGTGGACACCGACCCCTGGACCACGGTGTTCTGGCGCTCCATCTTCACCGCCGCCTTCCTGCTCGTCGTCATCTTCATCCAGGAGCGCGGCTCCGCCTGGCCGCAGATCCGGGGCATGGGCTGGCCCGGGGTGGCGATGGCGCTCTGCTTCGCCATCGCCTCCACCTGCTTCATCAACGCGGTGGCGCGGACCACGGTGGCGAACACCCTCGTCATCCAGAGCACCTCGCCCTTCATCGCCGCGCTCCTGGGCTGGGCCTGGATGGGCGAGCGCGTGCAGCGCCGGAGCTGGATCGCCATGGCGGCGGCGCTGGCGGGCGCCACCGTGATGGCGTCCCACTCGTGGGGCGCCGGCTCCATCACCGGCGACCTCCTCGCCTTGATCACCGCGATCGCCTTCGCCGGCGCGACGGTGATCGTGCGCCGGCACCGGCATCTGCGGATGACCGCGGCGGCGGGGCTGGCCAGCGTGTTCTCCGCCATCTTCGCGTGGCGCCCGGCCCGCCCGCTCGACGTGGCGCCCGACGACCTCGCCCTGCTCGCGCTCTTCGGCGCGGCGCAGCTCGGACTGGGGCTGGTGATGTTCATGGCGGGGGCGCGGCTCATCCCGGTGGCCGAAGCCTCGCTGATCGGCGTGCTCGAGAGCGTGCTGGGCCCGGTGTGGGTCTGGCTGGCCCTGGGCGAGACGCCCGCGCCGGCCGCCCTCCTCGGCGGCGCCATCATCCTCACCGCCCTCGTCGTCCACACCGCCCTCGATCTACGCGGCGCCGCGCGTTGACCCCGCGGCGATACTTCTACCGGGACGTTCTTACCCGGTTGCACCCGGTTGCGCTCAGGCAGGAACGACGGCCGCCGAAGAGCGCTGGGAATTCGCCCGTTTCCGGCTCGGCCGTGCGCTCTCCCTCCCTGGGAACGCGAGTTGCACTACCGATGCCGCAGGGAGGGACAAAGCCATGAGCAACATCTTCTACATTATCGGCGTCGTCGTGGTGATCGTCGCGATCCTCGGCTTCCTTGGGCTGCGGTAATGCCGTTGCCCCGGGTGCGCGCGCTCGTCACCGTGCTGACCCTCGTGACGGCCCTGGGAGTGGTGGGCTGCGAGAAGGGCCCCATGGAAAAGGCCGGCGAAAAGGTCGACAAGGCCATCGACAAGGTGACGAAGTAGGTCAGTCGACGCGGAACACGTAGTCTGGCTTCAGCCCCTTGACGCTCGTTTGACCGGATAGCGCGAGCGTGGTGGAGAGCTCCTCCCGGAGAATCTCCATCACGCGCGCCACTCCGCCGCCGCCGCCGGCGGCGAGGCCCCAGAGCGCGGTGCGGCCGATGGCCACCAGGCTCGCCCCGCGGGCCAGCGCCTTGGCCACGTCGGTGCCGCGGCAGAAGCCGCCGTCCACCATCACGGTGGCGGACCCCGCCACCGCGTCCACGATGGGGGGCAGGGCGTCGATGGTGCTCTGCGTGTGGTCGAGCTGGCGGCCGCCGTGGTTCGACACCCAGATGATGTCCACCCCGCGCTCGACGGCGCGCCGCGCGTCGTCGGGCGTCATGATGCCCTTCACCCCGATGGGCAGGCGCACGGTCTTGCGCAGCCACTCCACGTCGTCCCAGGTGAGGCGCGCCTGATAGGTCTGGTCCGGCCCGCGCGGGTTCGGGGCCTTGGACATGGCCTCGCGGGGGATGAAGCGGTTGAAGATGTCGCGCTCGCGGCGCCCGTACCACTGCACGTCCACCGTCAAGGTCACCGAGCTGTATCCCGAGGCCTCCACCCGCTTCATGAGCTCGCCCACCCAGCCGCGGTCGCCGTGGTGATAGAGCTGGAACGCCTTCGGCCCCGCGGCGGCCTTGGCCACGTCTTCCACCGGCCAGCCGGTGGCGCCGGAGAGAAATTGCAGCGTATCGCCCTGGGCGCAGCCGCGCGCCATCTCGCAGTCGCCCTCCGGATGGAAGAGGATGAGCCCGCCCATGGGCGCCACCGCCACCGGCCAGGACAGCGGCTTGCCGAGAAAGGTGGTGGACAGATCCACCTTGCGCACGTCCACCAGCACGGACTGCCGGATGGCGAGGCGGTCCAGGTGCTCGCGATTCCGGCGCAGCGTGGTCTCGGTCTCGGCGCCGCCGTCGCCGAAATTCCACGCGTCACGGGGGAGCTTCTGACGGGCGGCCTCGCGAATCTCGGGCAGGGTCACGTAGGTGGGTGGCGTCATGCGCGGAACAATACTGCGTCTGAAGCGACGTGGCAACCGCCTTGACAGGGCCCAGGCGCGCGCCTAGAGTCGCCCGGTGATCGCTCGCTTCACCAACCCACGCCGGGTCCCGCGCCGGGGACTCCGCCCATGGAGGCGCCACCAGCCATGATCTACGAGCTCCGCACCTATCATGCCATGCCGGGCCGCCTGCCCGATCTCAACCGCCGCTTCGCCGAGATCACCATGGACTTCTTCAAGAAACACAATATCCAGGTGGTCGGCTTCTGGACCAACGAGCTCGGCGGCTCGTCCGACCAGCTCATCTATATCCTCGCCTACGACAGTCTGGCCGACCGCGAGAGGAAATGGAACGCCTTCGTCTCCGACAAGGAGC
>Ga0134123_10001043_pt1 | contig 18231 bp, 15 predicted proteins | sample KB303_FD_96460 | JGI IMG/M metagenome (GOLD analysis project Ga0134123, IMG submission 96460) | Terrestrial soil microbial communities without Nitrogen fertilizer from Kellogg Biological Station, Michigan, USA - KB3-0-3 | ecosystem: Environmental > Terrestrial > Soil > Unclassified ...
CGGGTAATTTACCGGCACTCTCTTTTTTCCAGCGGTAAATCATTTGATGAAGCTATAGTACGTTATGATATTTCTCCTGTTGAGATTATTAAATTGAAAATTAAAGCAGAAGATTTCCCGGTATGTTATGTAAGCTCCCTGTCACGGGCTGTAGAAACTGCAAAAATGATTTATAATCATAAATTTATTAAAACGGACCAGCTTATTGAAGTGAAAAGCGCTGCTATATTTATGAATAACACAAATCTCCCTTCTATCCTCAGAAGTACGATGGGAAGGATGGCATGGTTTTTCAATTATAAAAAAATGCCTGAAACAAGAAAGGCAAGCACAACGCGGGCAAATAAATTTATCAATCAAATGTTGGAAGAAACAGGCCAAAATACTTTACTTATAACACATGGATTTTTTATGCATTGTTTAAAAAATGAATTAAGAAAACATGGATTTAAAGGACAGTTGCCGTTTTTTCCCAGGCACGGTGTTGTTTATATATTTGAAAGAAAGAACAATGAAACATTAACCTGAAAGTTATTCGTTCCTTATAGGTAACGCACCCGTCTTGTGTCGTCTTTCTTCGGTAACTTTTCCTACAGGTCGCAGCGAACTCTGATGAAGCGTATACAGATCAATTCTGCCACCGATGCCAAGCAAAGGTGCACGCGTGATATAATCATATCCACCGAACACTGTAAAGGAACTGAGACCGATAAAGGCCCCGGTAAAAAAACCGGTAAGCTTATTCAGGCTGAAATCATTTTGTAACGATACATCAGCCATTAATCCGAAGAAAAATGATGGGTCAACACTAATTTTATCAGTTTCATTAAAATAAAAATTACCAAAAAACCAGGCGTAGCCATAGCCTATGCTGATGGTAGGTGTAACTTCGTATTTGCCATTTACCAAAACTACTCTGCTGAATGAAATGGGAATGGTGGGCGAAGCCAGAAGCTTTGAGTGATAAACTGTGTTATAATACAATGTGTCAGGCCATTTTTTGTTCAGGACTGTATCCTGTGAAAGTGAATCCGTAAATACATACTTTCTTTTATGCAGAAATTTAAAGGTGGGGCTTTTTTTTTCCTGTGCTTTCAGATTAGAAATAAAAAAAATGAAAATCAGAATAAAAGCCAAACTATTTTTCATGAAACTGCGAACAAAAAAATTATGCCACAAAAAACTTCCTGAACGGGTGCGGCAAACGCCTGTTATTTAAAAATCCTGAATTTTAAAGAAAGTTTCTTTTTTTGTATCAGTGTACGCCAATCAATAAATAAAATGCCTGCCATCATCAATAACCCAAGTATTAAGCCCGTTACGCATTTCCATGAAGTAAGATTTTCAGTTAAGTCACGTGCATTTTCAGAAGCAAGTTTACCGGTAAGCACGGCTGCCGCATCGCTGATAAATTTACCCAAAAGAAAAGCCGGAAGAATTTGCAATGGCTTTATTTTAGCCATCCCTCCGGCTACAAACAAGGGGGTTGACGGTAAAGGAAGCAGCGTATATGCTAAAATAATAATCTGGCTTTTCCATCCCTTTTCTTTCATTTTTCTTCCCAGGAATTCCACATCCTGGTTTTTTGATGCCTTGAAAATACGCCCGGATATTTTCGGAATATATAACATGAGAATATATCGCCCCGTAACCGAACCCATCACGCCTGACACTATCACAAGCCAGACATTCAAATCAAAAATAATCTGTAAGGCCGCCATAGCTGTAAAAGCAGGAGGAAGCGGAAATGGAACGATATCAAATAAGCAGGATAAAATAAAAACCAAAGCATATTTCCCTATCATACAATTTTAATTGTTCAATTGTTATACCTCACTAAGATACAGGTAAAATCCGATATTCCTCTCTCCTGCTCTCTTATGGCATATATTTTTATTTTACGGATGTAAGAAAATAAGAATGAAGAATCGGCTGCTTAACCAGAGTAAAAAAATAATTGCTCTTTTTTTAATGGCTCATATTAATATAGGAAACATACTTGGGCAGGGTTATGATACATTGAATTTATATTTTGATTTTAATAAGTACAAACTTACCACTGAGCATCATGTACAGCTTAATACTTTGCTTGACAAATACAGTGAGGTGAACTACATTTCCATTTGCGGGCATGCCGATACAACGGGAAATGCACTTTATAACCTGGAATTGTCACGTAAAAGAGCGGTCTCGGTTAAAAATTACCTGTTTGAAATAGGATTAGATACATTGATAAGGAATTTTAATTATTACGGTGAAGGGATGGCCGTGATACCTTTACAAAAATCATTGAAAAAATATTCACTCGGAGCCAAAATTTACTCTGACAGGAGAGTGGAAACAATTGCGGGCGGCAAGCGGTTTGATTTAAATCCGGTAATGCCGGTGGCGATAAAAAACCCGGGGCCCGATAAAATTGGCAATGATAATATACCACCTGAAATTATTACCATACATATGCCTGTCACAAATCCCCCGATTACATCAATGCTGGATAATGGGATTGAAATTACGTACCCGAAAGGAACCTTCAGCAATTACATCCAGGGAAATATAGACCTGGGAGAAAGCGTTATTAAAGTAATTGACGATATAGATCAGATGGAACAAAATCAAATGTTAAGTGTATGCGAAGATGGGAAACGTTTGTCATCTATGGTGATTATATGTTTTGATACTATTGTATTTACCAATTTCAGGCCGGATTCAGCTATTGGAATAAAAATACCTCTCAATAATTTTATCAATTGCCCGACAGGCAAAATGAAAGTATACACTTCTGTAAAAAAAGAATCGTATTATGACTGGAAGGAAACTTCTTCAGATTATGGAACAGAGCAAAAAGATGGCAGCACATTCATTACTATAAAGACAGATTCTTTTAAAGGGTGTATGAATTTTGCTTATCCCGTTGATACACCCTGCTTCTCTCCTGCAAAAGCAATTTTAAAACTAAAAAGTATTACCCTGTCGCATATATATGGCTTTATTACTAATATCAATGTGACCTATATTCCCGAAAAAAAAGATGAGCATACGTATGAGATTTTTCAAAACGAGAATGAAACCACGCGTCTTCTTTTTAACATGGTGGCAAGGGACAATAAAAACAAAATATATAACCTTCGCAATTTTCCGCTGAGTTTATGCAAGTATGATGTAACAGACAATTCTTACCTGTTGACTAAAAAAGACTTACTTAAATTTTTAAAACTCCGCTGATGAGAGTTGCGTGAAGATATTGTAATAATGAAAAGGTTCTGATACGGCCTCCCTAAATCTGAAAGATGGCGGGTGTCTTAAGAGCTTTGTTCTGTACTCACACAAATTTCTGTTTCTTAAAAAATATGAATAAGAAAATTTTATATACTATATATTTATTTTTAGTGACTTTGCCGTGTTCAAGGTGCACGCATAAAACTGAAACTCCTCATTACTTTGAACCGCAGTATTTAAATGAATTTATAAAGCAATATCCTGCTGTAAAAGCGCATAAAAACAACCTGCAAATATTTTACACCGGCAATCAATACTCTTTTGCATGGTTTGACCATGACGGGCTTAATGATTACGCTGAGAATTTTATACAACGCATTCATCATGAAAAAAATGCCTTACCTGATTTTTATTCGAATCGCCTGGATGATCTGCATAATACTGTTTCAAAAAAGAAATACAAATTTAAAAACACGGACAGTACTGCCTTGCAATTGGAATTATTCCTTACATCCGGTTTTTTTGAATATGCAAAAAATAACTGGGAGGATATGGGTGATGGAAATTTTAAAAAAACAGGCTGGCTGATACAATGTGAAAAAATTGATTACCCTGCAGTGCTTGATTCTTTACTAAAGGCGGACAGCAGGGAAATTGCAGAGTTTGAACCGTTGTGTCCTCAATTTAAGCTATTAAAAAGGTACGCTGAGAAATACGCTGAAGCAGACAGCAACGGGGGATGGCCCGTTCCCGGATTAAAAACAACTGTTCTTAAGAAGGAAACCAGCAGCCCGGAAATAACCGGGATTAAAAAATTATTGTTCCTGATGGGAGACTTGCACACAAATGATGGAAGTACCTTATTTGATGATGCACTTGAAACGGCCGTGCAAAAATTCCAGAAAAGGCATGGGCTTAAACAGGATGGAATTATAGCCGGGAAAACGTTAGCTGCCATGCGGGTGCCGCTGAGCGAGCGAAGAAAACAAATAGCGTTTAATATGCAGCGGTGCCGATGCATGCCGGTTAACATGACGGGTGATAATATCCGGGTAAATATTCCGGAATACATGCTTTACGTGTATGAAAGTGATAACCTGCAATGGGCTTGTGAAGTAGTGGTAGGCAATGATTCGAACAATACTGCAGTGTTCAGCGATTACATGGAAAAAATAGTTTTCAGCCCTTACTGGCATGTTCCCAAAAGCATCCTTTTTAAAGAAACGATTCCGGCTGTAAAAGAAAATCCCAACTACCTTGCTGAGCATAATATGGAGGTGACGGATGAGGCGGGAAATGCAATTGATCCTTCGCAGGTAGACTGGGATGTGCCGGAAGAAAATTTTCATTATATGATCCGGCAAAAACCGGGAAGCGATAATTCGCTGGGACGTGTAAAATTCCTGCTGCCGAATTCGCACAGCATTTACCTGCATGACACACCTGCAAAATCTTTATTCGGTGAAAACGAACGCGCTTTCAGCCATGGATGCATTCGTGTTTCGGAACCGCTCAAGCTTGCACAGTATTTATTACGGCATAATACGGAATGGAGTACCGATTCTATCCGGTCAGCTATGTATGGAGAAAAAGAAATAACGGTTAAGCTGCCGGAGAAAGTCCCTGTTTATATCACTTATTTTACTGCATGGGTGGATGCGAATGGCGACCTGAATTTCCGTGAAGACATTTATGAACATGATGAAAAAATGAAAAAACTTTTGCCGCTTTAATTTAATCGGATTTTAGTTTTTTTGAAAGAATTTTTTTACTAAATTTACAATAAGCGAACACATTCCAATATCCCGATAATCCATGCATTTATCAAAGCCGGTTTTGACCGGAACTCATGCCCTGTGGCTGATATTATTTATTGTTTTTACACTTGCAGGAAATTTAAAAGCCGGTGGAAATGACCCGCATATGGAATTCACGCCTGCAACTGCTTCTTTGTATGAAAAACTGGGGCTTTCAAACACCGGACTTTCTGAAAGCATTTTTCAAAAAGCTCTTGCCGGCTACGATGAACTGAAAAAGCAAAATAATCTGAAATCTTCAGTCCTTTCCATTGTGGATTTTACTCAATCATCTAATTCCAGGAGGTTATATATAATAGATGTGGAAAAGAGCAAACTGCTTTTGCAAACCTGGGTGGCTCACGGACGGAATTCGGGTGATGAGTTTGCAAATTCATTTTCTAATGCTCCAAACTCGTATAAATCAAGCGTGGGGTTTTATGTGACCGGTGCTACCTATACGGGTAAGCATGGACTGTCCTTACAGTTAAAAGGAATGGAAGCTGGAATTAATGATTGTGCTGAAAAACGCGCAATTGTGGTGCACGGAGCGCCCTATGTATGCGAAGATTTTATCAGGAGATATGGACGCCTTGGACGCAGCCAGGGATGTCCCGCAGTTTCAGAAACGCTTTCTGTACCTATTATTAATCTTATTAAAGATGGATCGTGTTTTTTTATCTATCATCCGGATGGTTCTTATTTGCAAAAAACTGCACTTTTAAAAAGTAACTCACGTGAATCGTGATCTTATCCACACCGTTTTTGTCTTCACAAAGATCTGTTTCCATGATTAATCTTTCCCGATCACCGGGACAAGATTCAGATATTAATCAAATTAAAAAATTTATTTTTACCCGTATTCCTTATATGTCTGGACACAAATCAGGACGAAAAAATCTATTAATAAGAGGGTAATTTTCCGGAGCTAAGTAAGTTAGTGCCGGAACCAATTTGAACAAGATATATCCCCGGTTTTAAATTTAACTGAACCGATGATTTACGTGCATTAAAAGTTTTTTTATAAACCTGCTGTCCTGCTGAACTGTATACCCGCAACTCACAATTCATTTTCAGATTTTCAAATAAGTAGGTTGCAGAAGGAGTTGCAGCGTTGGCAGCTATTGAAATACTATTTACATTTTCTTCGATCTTAGAAATATTTTTTTCAAAAATAAAACCGGCATCCGTTTCATTGAATGCCTGCGTACGAAGATTTGCCGGAAACTGGTACTTTGAAATAACAGCGCTCCAAACATCGTATGCAGGATTGACATTCGTATTTTCCAGGTAATAAACTGCCGGGCTGAAATCTGCATCGAACCTGCCGTTATAAGTTCCGCATAAGTAAATATCATTTTGATTCCCTGATAAAATTTGCGTATACCATGCTGTACTGTCATTCGAATTGGAAATCTCATCATAATAAAAAGCATTGAACATGGTGTCCATTTGCACTATGATTTTTTTTCCATGTGCACTGCATTCCCCTATGCTTGGAATACCTGCCGGAGCCAGTGCAGTCGAATCACTAAAAATTGCATAAAAAAAGAATTTATTATTTTTTGTAATGTGAAAGTCATTGATAAAATTTTCCTCGCCTCCGGTTATAAATTTAGAATATTGATAGGCGCCATTATTATTGAATTTCGCAAGTAAAAAACTGCCGTAATAGCCATTTGGATTAATAATGACAGTATTATTATTTGACGGATCAATATCTATTGGTGTATCGAGAGCGCCATAAAGAAGTATATTATCATTCCCGTCTATTTTCAACCCCATTCCAAATTGTGTATTAAAGAATTTTTTGCGGTACATAAAATTACCTGATGAATCCAGCTTTTCAAATATGTAGTTGTAGTTCTCGTTTTTTGAGGCATAAGCGGCATGAACCAGGTTTGTATCCGGGCCCGGGTCTACATCGTAAAGCCCGTTTAATTCGACAGAAAAAAGAATGTTGTCTTTTGAATCAACAGCTAAATTAGTTGCATATATATCTGCAATTACTCCGTTGTAAGGCCCGGTATATACATAGTGAAGCACTTTAATAAAAGTGAGATGACCGGCAGGGTTCATTTTTGTTATAAATGCATCGGGACCAATTGCGGTAAATAAGCTGACTCCGGGCCCGGGCGCTAGATCCTTGGTTACAGTTTCCATGTATTCTCCGAAATACCCGCTGATTATAAGGTTGTCATGATGGTCAATAATTGCATCGCTTAATTCAACATCGATGGCCATTTTTTTTACACTTGTACATTTACCGTTACTGTTATATTTTAAAATAGAATTTCTGAATTTAAATATGGGTAATGAATCATAAACTGTTACACCTGATTTTTTTTTAATTCCCATTCCTGCATACTGACCGGCCGATACGTAAGCTGCATCAAAATATAAAATGACATATGCATTTCCGTAATTATCGCAAACAACTTTCCATGCAGCTGCTTCGGGATAGGTTCCCCACATGGTATCAGGAACTGCACGTGCATAAATAAAATTTCCTGCCGAGTCATATTTGGCAAGAAAAGAACCAAATGCAAGAGTATTACTGGTTAGTTTATAAACTCCTGGACCGGGATCAAAATCAACACTTGTATCAGCCGATCCGGTAAAAACAACACTATTATCCTGGCTCATTGCTGAAGCACTGATACGGACATGATGGTTAGGTTGGTTAACGTTACTTCCTATACTCTGCGCCCAGTTAAAAGTGAGTTGCGCGAAAGAACTATGCGAATACACCACTATATTTAGAATCAATATGAAATTTGCAGGCAGTTTTAGTAAATTCATAGAGTTGTTTTTTTGTAAAGATAATTTTTTTTAGAAGCCTGAAGGTTGGTGTCCTCATAAACAATCATCCTGCACATCCTCTGATCCGGCCCGTTCCACCTGTCCAAATTTACCCGGATTAAGGTTAATGGCACAAAAGTTTATTCTTATTTCGCTGGTATCATTTTTTTATCTGAATATATAAAACAAGTTTTATGAAAGACACAACAACTTCCGGCAAAAAGAAAAGAAAAAGCGCTGCTAAAAAGAAAACAAATAGTATCCCGTCAAAGAAATTAAAGAAACCGGTGAAGAACAGAGCAAAAAGTGTTGCAGGAAAGAAAGCAAAAGAATCCGCTGAAAAGAAAACAAAAAGCGTTGCAAAGCAGCAGGTAAGAAAAACGACAGCAGGCAAACCAAAACGTGCTGCGGGGAAGAAAACAAAAAAACCTTTTAAAGCAAAAACAAAAAGTCCCGTAATGACACCGCTGGTTGATGAAAAAATAATTCATGGAGAAGACCTTCATTTAATTCCTGTTGAAGGTGAAATACATCCGATAGATACAGGGGAATCCCATCGCATTGAAAATTTATTTCAAAACAGGGAGGAAGTTACCCTGCAGCAGGAAAACCGAAAAGTGAAAGATGCATTGGGCTCACGCAAAAACTTAAAAAAGAATTTCCGCATTACAAGACACAGGTAACAAAACATTAAAATGAGCTGCCAATCAAGCTCTCTTTTCCTTTTAGTTGGATTTTGCAAACTTAAAGGCCCCTGAAAGGAATTGTCACCGGTTGCTGTTTTACTTTGAATATTGTTAATTGTATGCTTTTTTGAATACTATTTTATAAACCATGTTTTCTTTCCGGGAATCCGGTTGTTTCAGTTAAGCAATTCTTGCCTCTTACGCCAGCGGATGTCTTTTATGTAATTTTGTAAAAAGATTGCGAAAGTGTATGCCTATATACATGGATATTCATACAATACCGGGAGTGAAAGCAAGGAATGTTGCCGAAGCTCACCTTAAAGATCTGGCGATCCAGGAAGATTACGGCTGCAAATGCATGACGTACTGGATAGACGAAAAACGGGAAAGTGTTTTTTGCCTGATAGATGCTCCCGATAAAGATGCAGTGGAAGAATTACATGGAAAAGCTCATGGGCTGATACCGAATAAAATAATTGAAGTAAGCAGTAAAGTTGTTGAATCATTTTTAGGAAGAATATTTGATCCTCCGGAAGCAACAGTTTCTGAAACCGGGTTAAAAGTTTTCAGTGATGCTGCTCTCCGTACCCTTTTGGTAACAACCATTGAAGACCCGGTGCTGCTGGAATTGCGGGCAGGAAAGGAAAAAGCAAATGAATTGATCCAACAGCTGAATTTAGTTGTCCGGAAAAAAATGACGGAATTTGAAGGAAGTGAGGCGGAGCATAAAGGAACCGGGTTTATTGTTTCATTTACTTCTGCCACGCAAGCTGTTTCATGTGCGTTATCATTACAAAAAGATTTACCTGCAAAGGTTTCCAAAGAAGCCGGGTTGAGGATTGCTCTCCATGCCGGTGAGCCGGTTGCAAAGAGCCCTGTTCTTTTCGGAGATACCATTCAAATGGCTTCAAACTTATGCGCTGTAAATAAAAGCGGGCGCATTGCTATTACATCAGCAGTACAGGAAATTGTGTCAAGAGAAATTTTCTTAATGAATAAAAAAGAATTTTTTATGTTATCACCGCAGGAAGAAAACCAATTGTCTTCTGTTTTCAGCATCCTTGAGACAAATTGGGATAAGCCGGAGTTCAGCGTGGAAGATTTCAGCCGTGCCATGGCTATGAGCACATCGCAATTGTATCGCACATCGGTAAAGCTTACGGGGCAAACGCCTAATGCACTTTTGAAAGAGTTCCGCCTGGAAAAGGCAAAAGAGCTGCTGAAGAAAAAACTTTATTCTGTTTCGCAGATTACTTTTGAGTCAGGTTTTTCAAGCCCGTCATACTTTACAAAATGCTTTAAAAAGGAGTATGGGCTGCTGCCGGTAGATTATCTCAACCTTCTTAGCCGATAGCCCGGTTCCTATCGGGACTGAACAAATTCTTCAAAAAACTATAAAGAATGCTGCTCCCGATACGCTATCGGGATTGAATGAATTTTACCATTCACAGAACGATTTGTTCTATTGCACTTGCTATTTGTTGAATGATTTGTGATAGCTCCCTGCTGCAAAGTGAATCTACATTTGCGTCATAAATAATCATAAAAATAAAAACAATGAAATCAACAAAAAAAACCGGCACCATACTGATGACAGTACTGATGCTGATGGGTTATGTTACCTATGGACAAAAGACAGATGCAAATTCAAAATCAACAACATTAAAACAAACAAACATGAAAACTTATTTGATTGAAAGACACATTCCCAATGCAGGGCAATTAACTAATGCACAACTTCAGGCGATCGCAATAAAATCGTGTGATGTAGTAAAAAGTATGGGATCACAGATTGAATGGGACCACAGTTATGTAGTGGGCGATAAACTGTTCTGTGTTTATCGCGCAACGAGCGAGGAAGTGGTAAAAGAGCATGGAAAAAAGGGAGAATTTCCTGTAAATGAGATTTATGAGGTTGCAGCAGTCTTCAGCCCTGAGTCGGCAAAAGGCGTGATACAAAATACCAGGTAAGAACTGGCAATTAACCGGCTTGTTTCCCAACCGGGTCTCCTTACAGGGACCCGGTTGTTTCATTTAATCGAAAGTAATTTTTCTTCCCAATTCACGAAAAAAAACGGCAGGGTTTTGTTTACCGCTGTTCAATCATCGTGAAACAGTTGCAAGAGTTATTGCCTTTCCGTCAATTCCGATTTTCCGGATTCTAGGTATCCAGGCTTCACGGACTTCCAGGTTTTCACGGGCTACATCATGCCATTCCAGCACAAACACTTCACCGTGAAACACCGCAACGCCTGTCGGTGTCCATGGGCTTGTTTCCGGGAGGATGGTGGTTATTTTACCCTGGGGCGTTATTTTGAGAACACTCCGGCTTCCCGTTGCAGCCACATAAATTATTCCCGATGAGTCAACAGCCAATCCGCGGCAATAGGAAGGTACTGTTTCTAAGGGTAAATCATTGCCGCTTTTTCCAACGAAGGTGGCAATGACAGACATGGCCCCGTTCATTGTAATCTTCCGGATGGTATTCGAACCAGGATTACTTGCCTCAGAAATATAAAGGGAGCCATCAGTGCCGGCAGCCATCCCATTGATGAATTCAAATATTTTATTGCTCATTAATACCGATTCTTTTCCGCCAGGCGTCCTTCTCATAATTTTTGCCGAAGCGGGGCGGGTATCAGCATAGTAAATGTTTCCGTCATTGTTGACAATGAGGTTAAAATCGGAGCACTGAATAAGAGCCGGCTTGCTGCCTTGCGGTGTTGCTCTTTCAAAATAATCTCCGAAACTTTTTTGTGATTCCGAGAAGTAACCGTTCGGGTCAATAGCCATCCAGTGAAACCTCGAAGAAGGCATGTAAGTGAGTTTACCCTGCTTATCAAGCTTCCAGACTCCTTTGCCGGTATCGGTAAAGTAAATCTGTCCATACTTATCAACCACAATCCCCGAGCCGGGATGAGCAGATGCCGTGATTGAAATCACTGCTTGCAGGCAAAGAGACAAAATCAAAATTAACAACGTCTTCATTCCTGTATTGCTTATTATCCCGGAAGTATCTCCTTTTTGATGTCTGTCATTCTTAAAACAAAATTAATTTTTCTTCTTTACTTTTCAAAAACTTTTTCGATTTATAAACCTTTCCCAACAGGGCCTCCTTTTCAGGGAACCCGCTTGTTTCACTTTAAGCGAAAGTAATTTCTTTTTCAATTCAGAAAAAAATAAAGGGGGATGGGTTGTGTTTTTTAATTTCTGACAATCATCCTTTATTATACCGACCGTGGCACAATAATTTAATACTTTTTTGAAAAACAGTATTATGCAAACCACTAAAACGCGTACTCAAAAAAAGAAGGAAGAGGTAAAGAACAGGATAGAAAAACTGGATCCGAATAATAACAGGAATATTCCCGAACAGCGGCTGATTGGGAAAAAAGGAAAAAAAATCAGGGATGATGGTTTTGAACATCGCACGAGCAGCGAAACTTCTGTTTAAAGAAATTTCGATATCGGTTTATATTTCTTCTTTTCCATCTGCTTCATAGTCTTCACCATCTCCCTGTCCGTCATATTCGGGGCCCGTCAAAAAAGAATAACTTGTATTTTTCAAATAAAAAGACGATTCTGGCTAATTATTAACATTCAGATAATTTCAGATATGCTATTTTTGATAAACTGGATTTTGAGCTTTTCTTATCTTCATAAAAGACACGGGGCTTTTTAAAATAAATTTTCATCATGATGAAAAAAATTTTAAGTTTACTCAGTTTATGTTTTTTATATGGTAATGCAGATGCAGATTCATGGACACAGAAAGCTAATTTAGGAGGCTCTATCCGCGGAGCCTCTGCAGGTTTTTCTATCGGCACTAAAGGATATATAGGAACAGGCATTAATTTTTCATCCGTTCCCGCCTTCTTCAATGACTTTTGGGAATGGAACCAGGCCACAAATACATGGATGCAAAAAGCCAATTTTGGAGGCACAGCCCGTTCAGGCGCTGTGGGGTTCTCAATTGGCTCAAAAGGATATCTCGCCACCGGTTATGACGCTAATATTGTGACGCGGGATCTCTGGGAATATGATCCCTCTTTAAATACCTGGACGCAAAAAGCAAATTATGGTGGCATTGGCCGTGATTATGCAGTGGCATTTTCAATTGGCACTAAAGGATACCTTGGAACCGGGTATAACTCGATAAGTACAAATTATAACGACTTTTGGGAATACAATCCATCCGGTAATACATGGACTCAAAAAGCAAATGTTCCCGGAGGACCGCGCAGCAGTGCCATTGGTTTTTCTATAAATGGCAAAGGATATATTGGCACAGGCTACGATGCAGGGCCGAAAGATGATTTCTACGAGTATGAACCGGCTTCAAATATATGGACCCAGAAAGCGAATGTCCCGGGTGGACCACGAAGTGACGCCTCTGCTTTTGCAATTGGCCTGAAAGGTTACGTATGTGCGGGAGTCATTGCCAGTGTCACTCAGAAAGATTTATGGGAATATGATCCTTCATCTAATACGTGGGTTCAAAAAACTAATTTGACAGGAGCTGCACGTGAAGATGCCGTTGGTTTTTCAATCGGGAGCAAAGGATATATAGGCACGGGCTATGATCCTTTATTTAACCGGTTAAAAGATTTTTGGGAATACGGTCCCGATGGAGCTCCTCTTCCGGTCGAGTTAGTTGAATTTACTGCCCTGAAACAAAATTCTTCGGTGCTTGTTCAGTGGACTACAGCTGCTGAATCAAACAATGATTATTTTACTCTTGAAAAGAGCCGGGATGGTTTTAATTTTGAAACGATCGCTGAAATAAAAGGGCATGGAAGCTGTTCCCAGGAGAATAGATATTTTACAACTGATGACCGTCCTTTTGAAGGAATAAATTACTACCGCCTGCGCCAGGCTGATTTTAATGGTTATAGCACTTATTCAAAGACAGTTAGTATTTGCATGGTTAGAACGGATAATCCTTTTAAAATTTACCCGGGTTTATTTAAAGATGTTCTATATTTTGAAACGAATGAGAATGATCTTATAAATATACAGTTAATAAGTCCTGGCGGAAAAATTATTGTCAATAAAGACATGACGGTTGAGAGCAAAATGATTAGTAAAATCAATATTCCCGATGTAGCTCCGGGCTGGTATATAATAACAGTTAAAACAGCGAACGATTATTATTCCCAAAAAATAATCCGGCAATCAGATTAAATTTTATATCGCATCAGGGATTTTTTTTTATTCCTGTGATGAAGTTTTTTGTTTTCCGATTCCCCGCAGGTGGGGATACGTGAGGGCGGTATTCTAATTGAGAGAAATAAACCAGGGAAACACAATGTATGCCCCATCATGATTTTTTCTGAACCGCCTCCGCAGACCGGGTGATTTATGATACCTGTTAAATTATTAAAGTAGTTCACCAGAAACAAGGGTATTCTGCGATCGGGATGGAGTTAACTTATTTTAAATTCCGATTATTCCGATGCAAAAAAATCACCATAATATTTTCTGAATGGAAATTGAATTTACGCTTTGGTCCAGGTCAAATCTTCATAATTTTCCTTGTCTTCGACTGCCCGTCAACCGTAACCACTACAATGTAAACCCCTCGCTGAAAAGAAGCTGTTTCAGAAATCTCGAGGTATTGCGGTGAAGATCCCCTGAAAACATTGCCTGGTAAAAACACATTATCATAATTGGCAATCAGCAGCTCATCATACATAATTTTTCCAAAAGAATTATAAATCTGCACCACTGCGCTGCCGCGGTATTTAACATAGATCGCGATTCGGCCGACAGAACTCGTCAGCGCAGCAGGCACATCGGAGATCAGTGTCGGGCGGAATTCAAACTCCACGTAATCACAAATCGTAGCGCTATCCTGCATCAGGTTAGCGCACTTGAACGCTTCACACTCGGTACGGTAATTATTTCCATCGCAACCGCAAACGGGAGCGAAATCCAATCCGAAACATTCTGCACAATTTCCGTAATAGCCATTTGTATCTACACACTGCGCATAGATTTGTAGAGAAGGAAGAAGAACAAGAAGAAGGAAAATTATTTTTTTCACATAACAAAGGTAGGAAAAACCGACCAGGGGCATTGGTCATTGGCTACTGTTATTAAAAGGTATACCCGATCCCGGTGTCAAGGAAATCCGCCTGGCCTAAATTGGTTTTAACATAAATTGCGGCAAACAGGTTATGCCGGTGCTTAACACTTGAATCAAACAAATAATAATGATACCCTAACCGCGCTGGAAATATTGTTTTCAGTTTTTGTTTGAACGATGTTACATTATCACTTTTTAATTTGTCCCTGTAAAATGGATTATAAAGATAAATTCCACCCTGCGCGACAAGGCTGAAATGCCCGACAAGGAATTCATGCCCGATAAAAAAAACAACAGCAGCCGATTTTATTTTTTTATGATCATCATAATAATCCTGGCTCGTAATATAATCATATACACCTGTATTGTACCATCCTTCAATGCCTGCCTGCACTTTATTGACGGCAGTAAAATTTTTAGTCACGAAAAAGGAAACCAAATAAACAGGATATTTTGGTCCGTGGGATGGGCCGGTTGCTCCCCCCTGTTCATTCATGCCTAATCCTAATCGCAAATTGAGATGTATTTTTTTATCAATAATGAAACCTGAATCTCTTTTTATGATGGCAGGTTCATCGTGCAGCAGGTACTTCACTCCTGCTCCAACCACCGGGAGGTTCATTCCGACATTCGGTAATGCAGAATGAGCATTAGAACTATGGTAGATCGCAGGACGAAGCATCACTGAAAAGTTTTTATTGATCATGTATTCCATACTCAGTGCGGCCATTGCAAAAAAAGTAATATGAGAACCAATCACAATGTTTTCAGCATTTGATACCTGCCGGTAAGGTTTGTTAAAATAAGAAATACCCAGTCCAGCGGATTCGGAAATTTTAAACCGGTTCGAAATGCGGTGAGGAAAAATCATTTCGGGAACGAATCCTGCGAAATTTCCAAGCACATCTTTATTTCCAATAGTGCCATAAATAAAATGCAATCCCAGTGTGGCATAGTTGTAATCTTCGTGCCAGGGTTTTGTGCCGTTCAGCTTATAACAAAGATGAATTCCTCCGGAGAAAGACGGGTTATTTACCTCCGGAAACTGCGGATGGTTTTTGATTATATATCCTGCGTTGAAATCAGGTTCAATATAATCAGGTTTTAAAAAATTTTGAGAAAAGGAAGCAAATGGTATTATTAAAAAAATAAAACAGTAAATTTTTTTCGACATATATTTTTCACGCGAAACTTCACAAACCTACATGATTTTTGTGAAAAACTCCTTTGGTTCTTTACTGCCGGATCAATTTTATCTCTAAAAATTTTACACTGCCGTTAAATGCAACTCAAAACCGGGCCTAGGCAAGGGCAATTATGATGGGAAATAAAAAAATTAAATCAAGAATAATCGCAGGAAAAACAGCCTTATATCGGCAATAGCAATTTACAAATTGCGCATTAGTTTTACCGATTTAACTTCATTGGAATACATCACATTCAGGTTATAAACACCATATACAAGGTAGTGAGCTACGGGTAAGGTAAAAGTATTAGACCCTTTACCGGCAGAAATAATTTTCGAGTAAACCACTTCCCCGATTGCGTTAAAAAGGTTCAATGTGACATCACCATTTTCAGGAACCGTAAAGCTGACTTTAAATTCATTTGCAAATGAACTAATGTGTGCATGAGCAATATAAAACGAACCGTTCTTATTATTATTTATGGTGTTCCACTCTGAATATGAAAACTTACCATCAAAATCTGTTTGCTTTATCCGGTAGAATGAGACACCCGAATAGGGATTTTTATCCACCGTATTATATTCATTTACCGAAGCAGAGGATGCAGCTCCGTTGATTGCACCAATGGATTCTATGTTATTTAAGTCTTTCGATCGCTCTATAGTAAAATAATCACTGTTTGTTTCACTTGCAGTCACCCAGTTTATGTCAACGATTCTCTGACCGTTCAGTGTTGCTTTAAATGATAATAAGTTCACAGGAAGCGGAAATGCCGATTGGGATAACGTGAACGGGCCAAAGGATGTCACATTAGGTGTCGTTACAGTATTTAATCCTGCATTGGCTGACTGAAACGGTGCAGGCGCTTCCCAGTAAGTGGAATAAAATCTTTGTGAAACAAGTCCTGCCTCACCATTAGCAGGCTCTTCACCAGCGGCATAAGTAAATGTGATGGTTATAGTTCCGTTTGCGCCATCGTCCTCATCTATCTCCCAAAACCGGTCAACCACATTTGCGCTGTTATCATTTCCCCAGGCATCATTCATATTTGTAACGGCATACGGGGTAACGGGATAAGGGGTGTTATCAGCCGCAGTTAAATAAGTGGAAGTAGTTACATTTCCAGGTGCACCAGATGTAAGATCAAGTGTTAAAGGAATAATTGCACCGCTTGCTTTACCAAACGGAATAATATGCGCCCCGGTTGTGCTTCCCATGTTCCATTGCAGCACACTCGAATTATCGGCTTGTTCTGATATTAAATATCCGTTAGTATAAGCAATGCCGCCCACAGCCGCATTTCTTATTGTGATTTTATGGGAGTTAAGATTAACAGGGCCGCTTGTTAAAGTAAGCACATTGGAAACATCAGCATCCGTATTTACTGTAACTCCATTGGCTGGCTTATTGACAGTAGCATTATAAAATATAGTTCCGCTCGAGCCGCTGATATCCTGTGCGCTGCTTCCCCAAAATGTTACTTTTCCTGTCCCTGTAACATAGGCGCCATCATTTACCCAACTTCCTTTTAAATAGAAATCCCCATTATTCTCCGTGCTTCCAGTACCCGATGTTGTAAACGAACCTTCATCCGCAACAACAGTTCCGGAGGAAATATACATGGTGCCTGTATTAATTGCATTCTCCTGTGCATATCCTTTTCGGATAAAAAAGAAGGTGACTAACAGAGAGGATATAAGCAGGTTCCGTTTTGTAATTTTCATACATGATATCAGTTATACATTGTTATATAAAAAAGATCTGATTTCTGAATCAGGTTATAGAACCAGTGAAATTATTCTCCAGAAAGATCCGGTGTACATTAATGTTGCGCCACCGTCACCCGTAATAGTTACTGCAGCTCCGCTGCCCGTAATGATACGGTTGGCTGCAGCGCTACTCCCACTGTTATTGTTTATCGTCATGTTTCCTCCTGAGTTGGTCAGGTAAACAAGCATCCCTTCAACAGGAGTATCAATACCATTTAAGGTTTTTGCGCCTGCGTTGGAAAAATACAAATTGGTTCTTCCTGTGCGTGCATAGTCATTCAGTATTCCGGTGCCTGCACTGTTGTTATTTGGAGTAAAAACTATATCTCCCTTTATATGCAGTTTGGCTTCGGGAGCAGCCGTTCCTAATCCGACATTAATGGGATACAATGCGGTATCTCCTAATACCATGCTGTTACTTGTACTTACTTTTGCACAAAATCCGATTGCAGTTGCAGTGGTGAGTGCAAGGGTGGTAGTATTAGAACTGTCACCTATAAAAATATTATTAGAGCCTGTTGTATTCAATGCGCCTGCCCTGTATCCCAAAGCGGTGTTATTGTTTCCGGTCGTAGTGCCATTCAGTGCCGATCCGCCAAATGCAACATTGTACGAACCGGTTGTATTAGAAACCGAGCAGCTTCCTCCATATGCACTGTTAAAGTTTCCAGTAGTATTATTTTGCAA
>Ga0134123_10001044_pt1 | contig 18230 bp, 18 predicted proteins | sample KB303_FD_96460 | JGI IMG/M metagenome (GOLD analysis project Ga0134123, IMG submission 96460) | Terrestrial soil microbial communities without Nitrogen fertilizer from Kellogg Biological Station, Michigan, USA - KB3-0-3 | ecosystem: Environmental > Terrestrial > Soil > Unclassified ...
TAATTATTTAAAGTTGCTAAATTATTCTCCTCGACAAGGAATTCTTAAATTGCTAATAAATTGTAGCAAAGGAACTTACATTCGTAGTTTAGTGAAAGATATTGCCAAAAAGTTAGAGACCATTGCTACCGTCAGCCAGTTGCGAAGAGTTAGTTCTGGCAATTTTAATTTACAAGAAGCAATTTCTTTAGAAGAAGTAAGTCAGGAGAAAATAATTTCTTTAGAAAAGCTGACTTCTCTTAAGCAATAATTTTAGTTATTTTTGGATTGTTTTAACTTATATTTGAGCCATTGTTTTGAACAGTATATATTAATCATTCAGTAAAAATATTAATAATGAATAACACTTACTTTGTTAAATTTCCTGCTAAGTCTGCGCCTATAGTTCAGCGGACAGAATGTCTGACTTCGGATCAGAAGGTCGGGGGTTCGAATCCTCCTAGGCGTACCAGATTAAATAAAACTTATTTATAATGAGTGACGATAATACTTATCAATTAATTAAAAACTTAGCGGAAAGAGAAAAAATCGAAGAAGGTCAAGTTATTGAACTTTTTATTTCAGCTATCCAAGAAATTTACCAGCAAAAAGAAACTGAGTCAAAGGCATTGAGAGTGATTTTTGATTCAAAAAAAAAACAATTTTTGGCTTATCAAGTTTATCGAATTGTGGAAGAAGTTAATGACCCAAACCAAGAAATTACTGCTGAAAATGAATTGCTGCAAAACAAAAAAACTAAAACTCAGGACAATTGTTTACTTTTACCATTAGACTTAAAAAAAATAGTTAATTATGAAGAAATTTTGCGACAGTTTCGTCTTTCTTTACAAAAGAGCCAGCAAGGAAAATGATACAAGGAATTTTTACCCTTGCAAGGAAAAATTGTCGAAGGAATAGTCCGCGAAGTTCATTCGCACTATTGTTTAGTAAATTTACTAGGAGACAAAGGAATTGGTTATTGAAGCAAAGACGAATGATTAACTTGAGAAACTCCCAAAGTAGGTCAGCAAAGAAGATTTTTAGTTAAGGAAGTAAAAGAAGATAGTGAATATGCCATTACTTTGGCTCGTCGAGATGAAGAATTTTTACGTAAGTTGTTAGAAATTGAAATTCCCGAAATTAAGCAAAAAAGAGTGATCGTCCAAGATATTTTACGCCAGCCAGGAGTAATCAGCAAAATAATTGTCCGGAGTAAAGATCCAGAAATTGGTCCATTAGGTTCTTGTATCGGAAAAGGAAATAATCGAAGCAAAAATATTCAGCAAGAAATGGAAAGAGAAAGAATTGAATTCATCGAATGAAAAGAAAACCAAAGCGAATTGCTGGCCAACCTTTTTTTGCCAGTAAATGTTCTTTACGTTTGTAAATTACTAGGAAAAAAAGAATTAGCGGTTGTTATTAACCCAGAACAAAAGAATTCAAGTCTGGCTTCTGAAGCAAGGGCAATTCAATTAATCGAAAATTATCTAAAAATTAAAATCCTTATCCATACCCCCGAGGAAATAGAGAAAAAAAGTTCTATTACTCTTTGAACCTCCAACAAAAACGATTGACCAGAAAGGAACAAAAATTATTCAGAAAAATTACAATATGAACCAAGATAACAGTCAACTATTATTTGAGTTGCTGCAAAAAAAACCGTCTGCTAAAAATTGGCAAGAAGTAAGGAATGAAACTTTTTTTTATACTGGAAATTTAAAATTAATTGATTTGAGTGAAGCCTTGCATGTTCCAATTAAACAAATTATCACTTTTTTTTGAGACCAGGGAATAACCATTAGCCAAGAACAAAATCTCCCTCCAAAACTAATTGAAAATTACTGCCAGAGCCGAGGAATAAAAACTATCAAGCAAAAAGACTCTTCCTTTAATTCAATTATTGAAGAATACTTTCAACGAATTAGTCCCTCCGCAGAATTAGTTGCCCGCCCGCCAGTAGTTAGCGTAATGGGACACGTTGACCATGGCAAAACTACCTTTTTGGACACCATTCGCGGCAGCCAAATTCAAAAAGCTGAAAAAGGAGGCATTACTCAAAAAATTAGCATTTATCAAGTAATTTTTCATGAAAAGAAAATAACTTTTTGTGATACTCCGGGACACAGTGATTTTATTAAAATGCGTCAATGCGGAATTTCCTTAACCGACTTAGTGATATTGATAATTGATGCCAAAGAAGGTATAATGCCCCAAACTAGAGAAATTATTAATTATCTCCACGAATATAAATTACCAGTAATTGTTTTTTTCAACCACAAAAAACCTGCTGAAACAGATAACGAAGCTAATTTAACTAAATTGAAATCTCAATTGCAAGAACAAGGCTTATCTCCCATGGATTGAGGCGGCGATACTTTAATTATCTCTGGTAATGCTCGAGAAAAAAAAGATACCAACCAAGTTTGTGAGAATATTCTCCTAATGAGTGAAATCCATGAATGAAAAGCTAATCCACAACTGCCAGCCTGCGGTTTAGTTATTGACAGCAAAATAAATACAAAATTAGGAAAAATTGCTGTACTTCTAATTCAAAATGGCACTTTACGGACAAAAGAATTACTTTTTACCCATGGAGAAATAGGAAAAATCAAAAGGATAGTTGATTTTCAAGAAAAAAATATTGACCAAGCACTTCCTGGCGATCCAGTGCAAGTAATTGGTCTAGACTTTCTCGCTGAAGCCGGAGAAAAATTTTTAACTATTCCGAACGACAGATTTGGCAAAAAAATCAGCAAATTATTAGCCAATTATCACCAACAAAAAGAAAGTACCGATTTTTCTAACCACCAGTCGGCAAATTGGCTTAATTCGGCTGTTGAAGAGCAAAAGATTATTAATTTGCTAATAATTGCCGATACCCAAGCTTCCTTGGAAGCCCTTGCTGATTTAGTCAAAAACCAAGCCTCTGACAATTTGTCTTTTCAAATTATTGCCGGTTCGGTCGGCAACATCCACGATCAATTAATTAATTTAGCGAAAATTACTCGGAGTTATTTACTCATTTTTAATTTGAAATTAACTAAAGAAATTCGTCAAAAATTCAAAGAGAACCAACTTAAATGGTTCCAAAGCGATATCATTTACGAAATAGAAGAGAAACTTGAAAAATTAGTTCAGCGAACAAAAGAAAAAAAGCAAGTAGAAAAAATCTTAGGAACTGCTGAAGTAAAACAAGTATTTTATTTTTCTAAAGTCGGCAATATTGCTGGTTGTCAAGTAGTTGACGGAACAATTGAACGTAATAATTTAATTTATGTTTCTCGCCAAGGTCAAAGAATTTTCTCCGGAAAAATAAAAAGTTTAGAAAGTGAAAAAATCAAAATTAACGAAGTGAGGAAAGGTCAGGAATGCGGAATAGTATTAGAAAATTTTGATGACTTCCAAGAAAAAGACCGAATTGTTAGTTATCGTTGGGAAGAAGAAGATGTCGACTAAAATTAATTTTCACCAAGCCAGGTTAGAAAGTTCGTATACCAAGGAAATTTCTCTCATTTTACAAAAGTTAGCCCAGCAAGAAGAATTACCCTTTTTCTCCGTTAGTTATTGTTCTTTAAGCACCAAAGCCGAAAATTTAAAAATCTACTTAGTCTTTGCCAACGAGGAAGACCAAAAATATCCTGAAATTATTAATAAAAACTATTTGCCATTCATTAAGAGGCAACTGGCAAAATCAAAAAAGTTTGCTCGTTTGCCAAAGATAATTTTTCTGCTCGACCAAAAATTAAAAGAAATTAATGACCTAGAAAAAATCATTCAAAAAATCAAATAATGGAAACGCAAAAATACGCTCAACTCTCAGAAACTAACCCAGTTTTATACGTAATTGGGGTTATCTCTTTTATGCTCCTTTTTCTTTTTTTAGCCGGCTTTTTAAACTTCATTTCCACTCTTTATTCTGATATTGATATTTCCAAAATTGACTTGTCTCGGGTTAGCCGAAGAAAGAAAAAAGTCAAAGCAGTTATTTATATTATCAAAAACAATTATTTTCTTTTTGTAGGAACCTCTATTTTGTCTGTAATTTTAAACATCGTCAACTCCCGGATACTCATTGATTTTGGTCTATTAAAAAATCGCTATATTGAGGTATTGTTAATTTTTATTTTTGTTATAATTACTGAGCTTTTGGTTCGTTATTTTGCCGAACGAGAGTTTTCCAAAAAACGAATGCTTAACCCTTTTTTGCTTAATTCAGCATATATAATTACTAGAATTGTGGCTTGACCCTTACGCCGGGTAATTAAAGAAAAAAAACTCTCTCCTTATCGCGAACAAGACCTTATCCGCTTGATGGGAAATTTAGAAGCCGAAAATGTCCTTGAAGCCCAAGAAGTTCGCTTATTACGAGCCGCTTTTAACTTTGATGAAGAGACAGTGGAAAAACACTTCAAGCTTCGTAAAAAGGTAATTTTACTTTCCACTGACATGACTTTTAAAGAAATTCTGCAAATTTATTACAAGTATCATTATACCCGCTGCCCTGTTCTTTCTGAAGAACGAAAATTAATCGGCATTTTAAATTTTAAAACGCTTAATTTAGAAATGAAAGATAAAAATGATGATTGACAAAAATTTATTGAAAAAAAAGTTAATTATTTAGACTTAAATACTAAATTAAATGTCGCTTTTGAAACTTGCCAAAAATCTTGCCAACACTTAGCCATTGTGGTTGACAAACAAAAAAAATTCATTGGCATTATTACTCTGGAGGACATTTTAGAAAGTTTAGTCGGCAAAATTGAAGATGAAAACGAAGTGTCTGTTAAACACGAAAGAAAGCAAGGCGAAAATTCGTAATCTTTAGATCAATGTACTACTTTACTCTACTATCACGAAAAATATAATCAATTTTTTTAATAATCTCTTGTAGCAACTTAATTTTTCTTAATTATTCCCTTCGCTTGGTGGCAAATGTAAGTGCTAAGCTTGCATTTAGTTGGCATCGGTGAGAGTTCCTCAATCGCTACTTGTAGCTCTTGTTGGAGTTGAGTGATTTGCTGTCGCAGAGAAGTTAGTTGGTTTTGAAGTTGTTGGCTTAATTGCTGAAGAGGAATAGCAACCCTTTCTGTTTCAAATCCACCACATCGCGTTGTATAAGAAATTTCAATTCCTTCTATTTATTTTTCTTCACTATAAATTTCTGTCTCTGTGATTTTTATATTGATTCATATTTTTTGTTGTTTAGGAAATATTTTTTGAGTAGGGAATGATTAGTTGTGCATATTATTTGTCTTTCGATTTTACTTTAATCAGTTTTGGCTTTTTTGATTTGAAGTATTTTTATTTTCTCATTTTTTTCTTTTCTTCTCAAGCCATTACATTAGAAATATGGAGAGGAACCAAAATATCTTTCGACTGACTTTTTTTTTTAACATCAGGAGATTTGTTGTAAATTTTTCTGGTTGCTTTGGCTAAGTAAACTCTTTCTTTTTTTAGTTCTAAATGATGAATACTATCCACTAGACCACGAAATTCACCAGTAATTACTTTTACCAGATCGCCCGATTTTAATCTTAACTTGGCCATATTAAATTACCTCCTTCGTTAAAGAAAGGAGCTTCTTATAACCTCATTCTTCAAATTCGCGCAAAACCGGCACTAAGATTCTCGTACCAACTAATTGCTGGTCTTCTTTTTTTACTAACACAGCATAATTCTTACTAAAACTAACAAAATTACCATTAACTCGGTGAATGCCTTTTTTGCTAGTAATAATTAAAGCCATAACTATTTGTCCTTTTTTGATATTAGTAGCATGAGGATCTGCCTTTTTTACAGTGGCAATTACTCGGTCTCCTATCCGGCTAAATTTACGATTAGAGCCTCCTAAACAACGAATAATTAGCAGTTCCTTGGCTCCGGAATTGTCAGCTACCAACAAACGAGATTCATTTTGAAACATATTATTATTTTTATGTGAAGTTGACTTAATTAAACTTTGTTTTTTGCCGCTTTGTTTTTATCTATATGGCAAATATGAATGAGTGAAAATTAGCCTTAAATGACCAACAGTTGGTGAGCACTGAGGTAAGAGCCACTGGGGAAGTTCATCCTGTCAATAGAAACGAACAAAAAAGGTTAAAAAAATCCTGTACTGGTTGCGGTGATACTTTCACCTGTTATCAGCAAAACAATTATGATTATTGCCGGAACTGTGCGATCAATGGTCATATCGTTACCGTCCCAGGAGATATAAGCCTAATCTTTGTGCAGAGTGTAGCGATAGATCAAGGAGTAGTGTAAAATTTTTTCACTAATTTTTTCTTCCAATAATTCTAATGCTCGATGACGATGGTAATTGTTTTGCGATGAAAAGTTAATTTTTCAAGTTTTTTCTTTCATTGTTCGCGATTATTTTTGTCTAAAGAGTTCCATGCTTCATCTAAAATTAAAACTTGGCTTTTTCTCTCTGGGTCAACGAGAGAATAGTTTCTTTTCAATATAGTTTCTTCTAATTCTTGGATTTGTTTTTCTCCTTCGGATCCTTCTTTGAGTAAAGTTTGATTAGAAACATAAGCAATTTGTTTTCTTCAATGGATTAGATCAATTTGTTTTAAGTCATAGCGGTTGTTAATAATGATTTGTCCTTTTTGGGGTTCAATCAATCCTAAAATAAGCAAAATAATGGTAGATTTACCAAAGCCGTTTCTTCCTTCAATTTTAGTGATTTTACCATTTGTAAATTCTTGATTGATATTTTGTAAAAGATATTTTTCTTGGCTAGGATAACGAAAATAAATGCTTCGTAATTCAATTCTTTCAATTGGTTCTGTAAGACAAATTTTAGGGATGCCTTTTTTTGGCGGTAATTTAGTTATTTGATAGTAGTTATCCAAGCGCTGGCTAGAAGCCAGAACAGTTGGTAATCCTCGCATTGCTACCAAAACACTTTTTAATTGTTTGAGAGAATCATCAGTAGGCTTTACTGCTTGAAGATCCAAAGTAAAAGCAAACAAAATCATTACTACCGCTCGAGGTATTAAATAATTAGGATAAATTCCACTAGCTACAATTAAAAATTTATCTTTTTCTCTTTTTTTGATATTTTTGTGTATTGTTTGTTGAATTTCTTTTAAAAAAACTGGACTTAATTCTTTCTTTTTTAGTAATTCAATATTATCTAGCAAATTATCAATTTTTTGATTTTCTTGGTCGAGAGATTTCTTAAACTTTTTTTCTTTTTTTACTAATAATCATTGAAAGAGGATAACAAATAGCATAGTAAAAACAATTGCTCCTAAAAGAATGAAAATGCCTCTTTCATTGCCGTTTCTTTGCAAAATAGTAATTGTCATAGCGACAGACAATACGACATCTGCCGTTTGGTAAAAAATTTGGTTAAAGTCTTGACCTTTGGCTCCGCCAGCGAAAGAATAACTTAATAGAGGAATATCTAACAAAAGAATATTTCGTAATTTGCTCTTCATTACTTGAGCTTCTAAATAAGGAAGCTGGATGTAGCGTTTAAGCGACATTTGGACTAAATGCTCACGGATTTTATCTTCCAAAGTCCACCCTATATACATATGGAGATAAGATAAATGAGTTTGAACCACAACGGCTAACAAATAAGCAACGACAAAGCTTCGGAAATCTAGTTGGTAAGTTTTTCATGGCAAGTGAAAATCGAAAGTTTTATTTTGAACAATTTCTCGGTTTTCCGCAAAACTTTTTCCAACTGTTATGCCTTCAAAAACCTGCAAGCCAGTGGCTACTAAAAAAATTTTTCCTAACAGAGCAATTCCGGCGGTCATTCAATGAGCGAATACCCGCCACCGCAGTTTTTTTTGAATGAGCCGAAAAACAAAAAGACTATTTAGACTGGAAAGAAACAAGCAACCTAGAAAAAAGACGAAAATTGTGGCTAAAAGGAAGTTCATCTTCAATTGCCAAAACTTTTGTGCTTTATTTGCTTATTTGGGCTGCCTCCCATATTGATATTTTTACTTTTATTTCCTTGATTTTAAAGAACAAATTGAATTTAAATTATCAACATAGAAGCTAAAAAAGTATTCTGATAGATATTATTTATTCTTCCTCGACGACTTTTTCTTTCTTAATTTTTGCTTTAAGTGGTTCAGAAGAAATTAGTTTTCGAATACTAATCAGAGATTGTTCTATAAAATCTATTATTATTAATAAACTATCTTGGGGACTGATGCTACCGTTAGTAGTAATTGTCAGTTTTAGCCTTTCTCTTTGCTTAACTAAATTATCAATAACTGGCTTAACTTGCCAACTTACTGTCTTGATTGGACAATAATCACTAGGAAGAAAAATTATGTTTTTTTTTTCTGGAAGAAGATATTTTTGTTCTCTAGCTACGGATGAACTTCAATGATAACGACAATGCAAGTCAATTTTTAATTGCGAGCCAGCTTCTACAGTAGCTAAATAAACTTCTGGATTAACTACTTTTAAATTTCCCTTAATATCTTTTCCAGTAACTACATAATTTTCATTTTTTTGGGAGTTATCAATATTTATTTGAAGAGTACAAATTGGTGAATCTGAATCCTGTCCTTGTGAAGAAAGTTTTTCCTGAGGAGATTGGAAAGCTAACTTTTTGAGATTAAAAACTAAGTACAAGGGGATTTCTACAACACCCTTTAATTTTTCGAATTCGGTGGCAATAGTGTTTTCTTTATCACTAATTTTCACTGCAAAAATAGCTCAACCAGGAACTTGAGTGAGTAAAAGCCGCCGAAAAGTATTTCCTAAAGTAGTAGCCAAACCATTTTCTAAATGTTCGAAAATAAATTCGGTAGTTAAAGGAGATTTAATTGTTTTTTTGATTTCCATTGCTGGAAGGGAAAATAATTCTTGATTCATATATTTATTTGCGGGGTCTTTTTCGGGGTCGACAACCATTAAAAGCGAGAGCAGTATTATCGATTATTCTCTCCACTTGGAGACCAGTTGTATTACAAAATCCTTTGAATTTGTTAAGAACAGCATCTCGTCCATTACCAATTCCCCAAACAATAATTTCAACTACTGAAATGCCAAATTCAGTCAGTTTGGCTAAGGCTGCCTCAGCAGCTTTTTGAGCAGCAAAGGAAGTAGATTTTGCGGTACCACGGTAGCCAGTAGCTGTACGCGAACTAATTTGTGCCAATTTGTCTCCATTTTCTTGGGTGATAGTGATAGTAAGATTATTGAAACTGGAATGAATGCACAAGCGACCCCGACCGCTGGGGATTTTTTTGATCTTTTTTGTTTTTCCTGAATTTTCTTTCGTCATTATTGATTATCCTTGGGTTGGTGCCTTTTTCTTACCGGCAACAGCTACTCTTTGCTTGGTGAAACTAACAATTCCGCTTGGCCGAGTGCGGTTATTGTGTCGAGTCGGTTGGCCTCGCACTTTTTTCCCCATGGAATGGAGCCGACCTTGCAAGCAGTTGATTCGAATTTTTTCATCAATATTCTGCTTTTTTATTTGTTTTAAATCCCCTTCCACTGCGAATTGTTGAATTTCGTGATTAATTAAGTTAATTTGTTCATCAGTAAGATCTTTAGTTTTTGAGAAAGGATTAATATTTAATTTTTCGAGAATTTGCCGAGCACGAGATTTTTTTCTAAACTTTTTACCGATTCCATAAATACCACTTAAAGCCACATAAACATTTTTGTGGACAAGAATATTCACATTGCTAATTCGAATTGTCCGAACCATATAATTTATTTTTACTAACCTTGCCGTTGTTTATGTTTAGGATTAACTTTGCAAATAACTCGCAAAACTCCTCTTCGACGCACAAATTGACAACCTTTTTTACAAATTTTTTCTACCGAACTGCGAACTTTCATATATTATTAATTTTAACACTTTTAAAAAATGAAAAAGCTAGCGAAGTACTAAAAAGTATTTATTATATAAGGTATAAAGATTTATGAAAAATGTTCAAACATGATTAAATGAAAACTATCCTCAAGAACAAAGAGCAAATGTTCAAAGAATACTAATCGTCTTTACTGAACCGCTCGAGGGACACTTAGATTTACGAGATTTTGCGAATCTAGAATTATTAGAATTTTGGGAACCAGGAATAACTAGTTTAGATATTAGCCAATGTCCAAAGTTAACCAGGCTTTTTTGCCCAAAAAATTTGTTTGATTTGTATTCTGCTCAATTAGAAGAAAATGCAAAAGTTAAGTTTCGTCAAGAGTTTCGTTCGGTTGGCGGAAGAGCAGCAACAGCTTCAAATCAGGTAATTGATGAGTGATTTAACAAATTTTCTTTTGATCGTATTTATTTTGCGAATCCATTGATTGTTCAGCCCAGCTTTCGCCCTTTTCCAGCTGGCATAGATAATCTTTTAGACTACTTAAAATATTTGCCGAAAGACACAGAAGTTGCTTTTGGAAAAGGTGACCAAACAGACGAAATGATAAATATCTTGTGACATGGTTTTCAGGTGAGGAATTTACCGGCTTCTTTAATAAATCAATGAGAAAGCCAAACTATCCAAGATGTCGGAGAACTACAACGAGCATTTTTCAGGCAAGATTGAAATGAAAACCTCCAACAAACTAATTCCATTAGTGTCAATATAATAAGAAATTTGCAACAACAAGTTGGTGCTTTGCAAGAAGAATTAAGGCAATCCAGAAGCGAACTTATAAATCAAAAAATAGACATAAAAAAAGAAAGATTAGAAATATTTATGCAACAATGTGAAATTGATCGAGAGCAAGTTAGGAACCTGCAAAGTGCCTACGAACAGTTAGTCCGTTTCCGTCGAGATTATGACCAAACAGAATTTAATATAGCCAGGGATAACATTGATATAATTGAACAAGAACTTTTGGATAGAGGAATTAGTTTAGAAAATGTTAAAAAAGTTTGTCACAAATGCGAAAAGATTGCTGGGTTAAAGTGAGAGATAAGCCAAATTAATCAACAGCAATTTGAAGCACGACAGGGGGCGGCTCCTCCGCAAATCTATTAAGGTAAATTTATCTAATAAATATTAGAATAGTAAGTCTATAATCTAAAAATTAATATTATGACTAATTGAAAAACATGCAGAATAGTAAATAGAAGGAATGAACCAGATGGTAACAGTTGAATTAGATTTGATTTAGACGATTACATAAGTTATAGAACCCATATTGGAGGAACCTGTAACGAAAAACACATTTATTGTGTTAACCGTTCACCTTTTGACGATTACTGCCCAGGAGATTATTTAGAAATTGATCTTGATGAAACGAGTTCTCATAGCAGTTCAGTAAGAAGAGTTACTAATCCTACTTCTACGGCTTTAGTCAGAGTCCAAGAACAAAATTCTAGTTTGTAAAGCCAAAATTACTATTTACAGCAAAGAACATCTAATTTAGAGCAGGAAAAATCTAACTTGCAGAGTCTAATAGCCGCAGGTCAAGCGGAATTAAACAATAAAAACAGCCAAATAGCCACGTATAGTGCTCAGCTGAATGCTGCCCAAAATCAATTAGCCACAATTCAAAATCAGTTAACAATAAGGAATAATGCGTTTGATGCTCTAACTCAACAATTTAATGCTTTGCAAATTGAAAGCAATAATAAAAATAATGAATTAGAGAAACGTGCAAATAAAATCAGAGAACTTAAAGAAATGCTAGGTAAGTCGCAAGAAGAAGTTCTTAATCATAAACTTGGTATTAAGGAGGGAGTGTTAGAGATACTTATTCAGCAGTTAGAAATTGACCGCACTCGAATTTTGGCTTTGCGGAATGCTTACCAGGAATTAATTCGAGCTCGTGAGAATTATAATCAAGGCAATATTAATAATGCAGACAATAATATCGAACAGATTAAAGGCGAACTTTTAGACAGAAGGATTGGTGTAGAAAACATGCAAAAAATCTGTCGTAAAACTGAAAAAATTGCAAAATTAAGAATTGAACAAGAGAAATTATATCAAGAACAGTTTGAAGCAAGACAACAAGTCTTGCCTTACAATGATGGAGGTAGAAACTAAAATATGTCAGACAATTATTATAATATCTTGGGAGTATCTCCTGGCGTTTCTGAAACCGAACTCACAAAGGCTTATAAAAAAAGGTCTTTTGAATGTCATCCTGATAGAGCAGCAGCTAATGGTTTAACTGTTGAAGAAGCAACGGAAAAATTCCAAAAACTTCAAGAGGCTTATAAAAAACTTCAAGAAGAAATAAGAAAGCATTCTGATACTTCTTCTCACTTTAATTCTTCCAATCCTGACTTTTGAACTGAGCCAATCAGTCCAGAAGAAAGAAAAAAAACTAGCGAAGAAGCAATACAAAAAATCGAATCTCATTTTGCCTCTTTTGGAGTAACTTTCGACGACTTAGAAATTCAAGATTTTCCGCTAGCATTCTTTCACTCAGACTGGAAGACAATGATGAAAAATTGTTTTAACAGAAGAGAATTTAATGTAAAATATAACCAAATGCTTGATGCTATTGAAAAAGCAGCAGCTAGAAAGAAAGACAAAAATTTTCAAGCTAGTGGTGAAGAAGAAAAAAATGAAGAAAAGAAACTAAAAGAGGGTTTGCCACCAAAGAGGAAGCTGATGAATATAGCAGACAAAAACAATCCATCCGAAGATAGAAATCAAGGCGGCAGTGATGGTAAAGAGGAAAAACAACCCTCTCATTCAGAAACTATTTTTTCATCTTCAAATAACCAAGAAAACAGAACCGTTAATAATCCAAGTTTAAATTTAGAAAATAACAACCAGAATTTAAGTAATAATGGGCAAAAAAAAGAAGTGGTTAATGATAAAGGGAATGATAAAGTTGATTTACCAGACCTGGTTCTACAAGGAAATTATTGAGAAGAACAAAGAGAAAAATTGGAAAAATTAAAACAAGAATTCGCTGATCTTCAAAACCAACAATCCGGTTTCCAAAATGAAATTAGTAAGCAGTCTACTGACAATAATCAACAATCAAATAATAATTTCCCTTGATTATGAGTAGTCATTCCAATGGGAGCAATTATTCTAATTTTCGGAGGAATTATTTTGTTTCTTTTAGATAAGAAAAAAAACTAGAACAAAACTTTGCTTTTCTCTCTAATTTTTTGCGCATATTTTTTATTTAAGATAAAATTAGTTTTTTTTATATCATAAATTAATTTAAATGTTTTCTAATTCTCTTTTTTTCTAAAATCTTATATTTTGTACAAACGTCAACTTATTCTTTTTTGCAGTTTTACAAAAGTATTGATTTAACTTTCTTTAAGCCAACTTTTCTACTTTTACTGAATTCTTTTTTAATTTAATCGAATAATAAGTTAAAAGGCAATAGATTAAATAAGTAATGCTGAATACCAAAATTATTCAAAAAAATTGTTTCAGTCAAGTACTTTTATAAGTATCTCTTTTTCAAGTAGGTTTTCCAACGCAACGATTAAAAAAAGAAAAAGGATAGTCTTTTGGATAATGATAAGGCTTGGTTTTAAATCGATAACTATTTTGATAGTCAACTAATGGACGGAGAAAAATGTAAAACAGTCAAATAGTAGGATTAAGCAAAGAAATAAACAAAGTATTTTTTATCTTTTTTTTTAATAAATCAGTAGCACCGAATTTCCAAAAAAAATAAATTACTAAACAAGGAGCAATAACATGCCAAGCAAGATTATAAATTATTCAGCAATGATAAGCTGATAATTGAAAAGCACCAAAGCTAACTAGTGTTTTTTTAAGACTTGCTAATCCCTCTTGGGGAATATTAGTCAATAGTTTTACTTTTCCGCCAGTAATTATGTTCAGTATTCAACCAGCAGTGAAAATAACGCCGCTAATAACGTTAGAAACAAGAACATTCAAATCAAAAAATTGGGTTCAATAAGAATTATTATTATTTTTTATTAGCCGGTAAATTACTCAAAAAAAAGTAAGCAAAGAAGTTCAAGCTGACCACCAAGCAAAAAATCAAAATCAATAACTAACATTTGTTTTGCTAGCAAAGTAGTTGCCTGGACGTTTTTCTAATTCTCGAGCAATATCCTGGAAAGCACAAATAACAATTGAAATTAAATGAAAAAAAAAGATAGAAAGTAATAGCAAGTAGTATTTGTTTTTTTTGACAGACATTTAATAAATTTTTAGAAAATCAAAAGTGTTGGATAGGATGTGAACTATACCCACCACTTATAGAAGTGGGGGCTTCTAAAAAGAATTATCAGATTTGACCCTGACTATCGAAGTTGGTTCCCAACTCCGTTATTTGGGCTTGGTATAAGATATTTTTAGCCGCATTGACATCTCTATCCTCCTTATACTTACAGCAAGCACAAACAAAAACCCTATCACTAATAATAAAAAGAAATATTATGGTTAATTGAACAGATATTCATCCTAAATTTACAGAGGAATTACAAAACGAATGGGAAGAAAAAGGCTTTGGCTACCAAATTACTAAGCAATGAAAAGAAATTTTAGGGGAAGTCTTTGAACCTAAAAGCAATTGAGCCTTTTGTGTTTGATTAAGAGATGAAAAAAAATTAAATCCTTTGCAAATTCAAGAAACAGGTAATTTAGAAAATTTAAGAACAGAATACAATAAGCTTTGAGAAGATACACATGAAGGTTTTGTTGAAATAACACGTTCAGGTAGACTCAAACGACTAGTCTGAGAAGCAATTGGTTTCACCTACCCAGAAGCTCAGCAATGAATTCAAGCTGGCTTCAAGCCAAATGATTTTTGAAAAGTTAAGCAATGAAAAAGCTTTGGTTTTACCCCCCAACAGGCAAAAGCTTGAAGAGAGATTGGTTTGACTGAATTAAACGATCTTGGATTGGCGACTTATTTGAGAGGAAAAAATTATCAACCTAGTCCAGATTTAAATTTAGAACAATTAAGAAAGGAACACAACTCTTGAGAAAAAAACCCAGTTGCTCAAGAATATTTAGATATTATTATATCCTAAAAAGCAAAGAAAAGAAATAACTGAATTATATATTCATTCAAAAAAAACTCCAAGGAGATTTAGATCTTTCTGATTTTATCAATTTAGAGAAATTAGATTGTTCTGATAATCAATTAACTTCTTTAAAATTGGACAATTGTTTGAGACTAAAGAAGCTCGATTGTAGAAATAATAATTTTCCTGAGCAAGATTTGTCTATGTTTAGTAATTTAGTTAACTTGGAAGAATTAGAGGTTGGTAATGATAATTTTAATCAAGGAATTTATAATCGTTTTGTGGGTAGTCTAAAACCTTTGCAGAATTTAAGTAGATTAGAAAGATTTGATATTAGAAATACTGAGCTAGATTCTGGTCTAGAATATTTGCCAGAGAGCATTAAAGTTTTTAAATACTCAGCAGACAAAAAAAAAAAAAAAGGCAAAAAACTAAACAATATATAATCTCTTTGCTAACGAACAAGGAAAAATAGAAACAGATGAGAACGGTTACATCAAAAACTTTCCCCAAAAACTTCAAGAATGCAAACAAAAAACATTCAAAACTCATCAACTTCAAGAACTTTTCAACCTCCTATTTCCTAACCAATCCTATGATTTCAACCAGCTCGAACAAGAAATCACTCGTCTCAAATACCAAGAATTAGCTCCCCGAACAAGGGAAGAAAAAGCCAAATTTGAGCAATTACTTGTTAAAATTAAAAGCAAAGCCGGAAACTCAGCAAAGACAATTGATTTGCTTCTTGAAACTTACCAACAAAGAGAGCAAGCTACTAAAACTTCTCAAAAAGACAAACTAAATGACAAAATTGAAGCTTACCAGAGTATCTTGGAGGGAAATCTTACTAAAGAAGAAATTCAAACTCTCCTTAATAAACAAGCCGAACTCTACCAATTAGAAAAACATTTAGAGAGTTTGCAACAAAATCAAGAACAACGAGCTCAAATCCTCCACAAAGAGCCTTTGTGTATCCCTGGATCCAGCCAAGGAGGAAATAATTAATATGAATTATGAACTAGACACCGAAAAAGCAGAGAGAGAGAGAGAGAGAGAGAGAGAGAGAGAATTCCCCTATGCAGCAGATAAATAATCTTTTTCAACAAATTCAAGCTGCCCAAGGAATTAACTCTCCTCAATATCAATTTCTCCAAAAAGAACAACAAAAAGCTCTTACTATTCTCGAAAAGTCTTCTTCGGGAGAACAAGCACAGTATTTGGGTTTAATTAGGCAAATTCAGGCTTTCTTGACTAAGACTGCTGATTTATCTGCTGCAGAACAGCAAAGAATGCTTAGTCTTAGTCAGGAGGCTGATGAGTTTATTGAGAAATTACAAGAAAAGAAAGTAAAAGTAGAACAGAGAGCTGGGAATATTAAGTGAGCTTGGGGGGATCGGGGGTAGTTTAGCAGGATTAGGCTTGATTAGCTTAGTGATTTGGCTAGTCAGGAGGAAAAGGAAAGAATAATGACTACTCTCCAAGAATTCTTAAACAGCCAATATCCTACTCACCAAGAAAAAGAACAAGTAAAAGAAATAAAAATTGGTTATTATCCTCCCACAATTCCTAGAGAACAATCCATAAAACTAGCAGGAAACCAATTAAACTTATCTGAATATTCTAATTTAGAGAAAATAGAAATTAATGGAAGTGCCCTAAAATCCAAGCTAACTGAATTAAATGTAAGTGGTTGTGGTAAGTTGATTGAAGTTAATTGTCTTGGTAACCAATTAACTAAATTAGATTTAAGTGATGACGTTGATTTAAAAACATTATGATGCTTTGACAATCAACTCTCTAACTTAAACTTTCTGAATGGTTTAAATCCAGGGAAATTAACTAGACTTAATATCAGCAATAACAACATCACCAGTGATTTAAATCCTTTAAGGAAATTGGTTAATTTAGAATTATTAGATTTAAGTAATAATCCTTTCTATGGTTCTTTAGAACCTTTGCAAGGAATGGTTAAATTAAAGCACTTAAATATTAGTGACACTGATTTAGATAAGGGATTAGAATACTTACCAGAGAACATTAGAGATTTTAGGTGTTCAGTAAATAGAAAAGACGCCAAAGTAAAAGCGATCTATAACTTATTTGCTAGTGACCAAGGAAAAGTAGAAACAGAATGAGATAATGGACCAATAACAAACTTCTCCCAAAAGCTTTGATTCTATAAAGAAAGTAAAGATTGAATAGACGCAGGAGCTAAAATAGATGATTATAAATTTGTTGCTTGACTGCAAGACATCAAAAACTACGGACCGGAATGAATCGCCAACTACCAAGAAGACTACCAAACACTAAGCAAAAGATTTAAAAAATATGGACTATGCAAGGAATGCAAACAACCCAACACTGGATATGAATGGTGTCAATCTTGCAACATTCCCCGTTTAAAAAAAGATTTCAATAAATGAACCAGTAAAAATCAAGTTGTTGATGAATTTATTAAAAAACACCAATTAAAAGCACTTCACGGTGCTCAAGTGTTAGAATGAATTCCTTATGAAAAATTCATAGATATCGAACATCTAGCCGATGGTGGTTTTAGTAAAATTTATAGTGCGCGATGGCTTGATGTGGGAAACATTGTAAATTGAAATATTGAGAAAAAACAGTGAAAAAGAAATATTAGCTTTGTTGAAGACGGAGCTGATTGCGGCAAGGTTATTCTAAAAAGCTTAAACAATTCGCAAAATATAACTACTGGGTTTCTGAAAGAAATTGCTTATCATAAATTAATCGATAATGGTTTAATTGCAAAGTGTCTTGGTATATCACAAAATCCATTTACTAAGAATTATCTAATGATAATGGAGCATAAAGGAGGTAATTTGAGACAATCTTTGCAAAATAAATCCTGACTAAGTTTTGAGAAAAAACTTTTACAACTAAGCAAGATTGCCAGTGGCTTGAATGCTATTCACGAAAAAGGATTAGTTCATCGAGATTTTCATGCAGGAAACATATTAATTAGGAGAAGTTTTGATTACAGTGATTGTTATATTACTGACTTAGGTCTGAGTCGACCAGCTGATGAAAGTGACAGAGGAAAAGTTTATGGTGTTTTGCCTTATGTCGCTCCTGAAGTTTTAAGAGGCGAACTTTACACTCAAGCTAGTGATATCTATAGTTTTGGCATTGTGGCCTATGAGTTGTTCGCTAATTCGTTTCCCTATCGAGAATATGCTCATGATTTTCTTTTGGCTCTAAGAATCTGTGAAGGATTGCGACCTAACTTGGATGATGTCAAAATACCACAATTGCTAAAAGACTTAATTAGCAAGTGTTGAGATACTAATCCAGAACAACGACCAATGTCCGA
>Ga0134123_10001045_pt1 | contig 18228 bp, 18 predicted proteins | sample KB303_FD_96460 | JGI IMG/M metagenome (GOLD analysis project Ga0134123, IMG submission 96460) | Terrestrial soil microbial communities without Nitrogen fertilizer from Kellogg Biological Station, Michigan, USA - KB3-0-3 | ecosystem: Environmental > Terrestrial > Soil > Unclassified ...
AGAAGAAAAAATCCATCGTAAAGAGAGCAGCAGCGATTCAACTTCTGCTGCTCCTTCCATCGTACACGATGTCTTAAGTGCTGGTGGAAGATCAATGGATAGTGAAACGCGTTCCTTTATGGAACTGCGTTTCAATTATGATTTCAGCAATGTAAAAATTCATGATAATGATTTAGCTGCTAAAAGCGCAGGTTCAATAAATGCGCTTGCGTATACATCTGGTAATAATGTTGTTTTTAATTCAGGACAATACAACACGAATTCAGATTCAGGAAAAAGATTGCTGGCGCATGAATTGACACATGTGGTACAGCGGAATTCATCAAAGGAAAAAATCAATTCGAAAAATATTATTCAGCGCGATCTTGCAGTAGAGCCCGTTGTTGATGCGGAACCGGTGGATGCCCTATCACGAAGAAAAATGGTTGGCGCCCTCGAGCATAACCGAAAGCTGCACAAGGATAATGAGCTGATCAGCGTGCTGCGGGATGTTCTGGGAATAAGCAAAACACCAAAAGTCGTTGACGAAGATTTTGTGAATGCTGTTGTGCGCTTCCAGGCCACTCATGGAATGGTTCAGGATGGTCGCATCGGCAGAATCATGGCGGTTTACCTTGCAGAAGAGTTGGAAGCCGAGGGGCTTTCAGCTTCTGCAACCATGCTTTTAAAAGCGCATAAGCTGGCAGTGGATCTAACAACTGATGCCTGCGGCTGTGTTTCAAAATTTGAACGCCATATTGCTTTTGATGAGGAAGCTGCAAGGCTTTACCTGGCCTGCGGCAGTAAAGACACTGTTCATAACGGTGGTGAAGTGCAGCAGTGTGTGATTGATACTTTAACCGCACGCGGTGTTACAGTCACTGTTGGAGGAACCACCAGCAGCGCTGGGAACATTACCGTTCGTGATTTAGGGACCGATCCATGCATGAAGCTGTTGCAATCATCAGTTTTCGCACACGAATGGCAGCATTTTATGACACGGGAAGGACTGGTAGCGCGATTCGGAGAAGGCACAACCGCGTTTCGCAGCAATTGGAATAACAAAACAAATTGGGCGAATGACGAGGCCCGGGCGCATACTATCAATGTCCATTTTATGAAATGGATCAACCAGCGCTTGAATTCCATCTGCACCTGAAAATTTTAGCCAATCTAAAGCCTCATGCTATGAAAGAAGTTATTTCAAATAATATTCAGGTTCCTATTGCGGCTGCTCATTCCAGGATGAGCTCCGGGGAAAACTCACATGATGAAACGAGGCCTCATCAGCAAATAGCCATTCAGGCAAAGCTCACTGTCGGAGCAGCCGATGATCCGCTTGAACGCGAAGCCGATGAAATGGCCGACAAAGTGATGCGGATGAAAATGCCTGAACCAATTAATTTTTTAAAGTCGGATAATTCTATCAACAGAAAATGCGCCCACTGCGAGGAAGAAGAAAAAGAAGTAAGCCGCAAAGAATCAGGAAATGAATCTTCTTTCAGCGCACCCTCCATCGTAAATGATGCTTTAAGTTCAGGCGGCAAATCAATGGATGCTGAAACAAGATCATTCATGGAATCGCGATTCAGTTATGATTTCGGAAATGTAAAAATCCATGATGATGGCCTGGCTGCTAAAAGTGCAAGCTCAATTAATGCGCTTGCTTACACTTCGGGAAATGATGTTGTTTTCAATTCAGGACAATACAATACAAATTCTGATTCGGGAAAAAGATTGCTTGCGCATGAGTTGACACATGTGGTGCAGCAAAGTGACTTGCCAGTGAGAAGACAGGAAGAAACTCCTATTACTGAGGAACCATTGTTAGGAACACAGCCTGCCAGGTTTATTGTGGAAGATGATGAAGAACCCGGAGAGGGCCAGGTGCGTAAATCAGAATTCCTTGATAGGCTGAATACAGAAATTTGCGCCACTGTGGATGAAACTATGCAAGGCACTCCATTCTCATCTGCTAATTGTCCTTACATACGTGCAGCATTTGCCCGACATTATAATAGCAGCCCTATTCAAATACAACAATTACTTGAACGATATGCACCATTAACTGCTTTTGCACAAAGTATTGATGAGGTAATAGCATCAGTTAAATCGCGCGTTGCTATTGCGGCTTTCCAATGGTTGCAAAATGGTGGCAATCTTTCCGAGTTGACTGATGAAGCATCTTCACTTGTTCCTGATGGCGGTGAGGAAAATCCAGGAGGAATATTTTTAAAAGAAAATTCTGGTGGCGGACAAGCATCAGATTCTCCTGCATCAGTCATAAGTAACCTGGGCAAAGGAAGCCCGTTAGATGGAAGTACAAGAGGAAAAATGGAAAGCGCTTTTGGCACCAGTTTCTCTGATGTTGAAGTACATACTGACAGCCATGCATCATCGTTGTCAAGCAGTATGAATGCCCGGGCTTTTACAGTGGGTAATCATATTGCATTTTCTAATGGTGAACATCAACCAGGGTCTTTAATTGGAGATGCTTTAATGGCGCATGAGTTGGCGCATGTTGTGCAGCAGAAAGGAGCAGGAGGTTCAGGGAGTTATTCTGAAAACGCGTTGGAAGAAAATGCTGATCAAACAGCAATAGCAGTGATGACAAAAATGATGTCAGGAAAAGATATTGATTTATTCAGAAAGGAAAATAAAGGATTGAAGACGGGGTTGAGGATCAGTCGTTGCCCGAAACCATCGTGTCAATTGAAGATTTCAGGCCCCCAGGAAGTTGATAAGTATTGTGCAGCGTATGTACCAAGTGATGCAGCTTCCTGTGGAGTTTTTCCCGCACCTAACATTGCCCTTAATGCTACCGGATCGGCAGCGGGAGCATCTCTGGCCTGGAACATTTTTCAAGGTGGAACCAAGGCTTCCATTGTAGGACCAATTGACACAGGAAGTGTAACAATTAAAGGTGACGATGCTAGTTCAACAAGAGAAGATGTAGAAGTTAGAGTGACAGATGGAAAATGTATCTCAAGTCATAAACTTACTGTTCGAAAACCAACAAGTATGACGGCTACAGAAAACCCAAGTTCCGGGGCATCATTTATCCAGGATTTAATTACTTATACTGTAAATGATCAATTTGGAAGTGCTATGGGTGCAGGTATTTGTATAGATGAGACAATAACAATTTGTACTTCCAGCCACAGTGTTTCACCAACTTTTGGAGATGCTCCGACCGACATAAGCGGACAAGCAAAAGACAGATTAAAAGTTTCTTCTCCAAGTGGCCCGCTTCCGGCTAATTTTTGCATTAAATTGAACCAAAGTATTACTGCAGGGGGGTGTGGGCCATTATTAAATAATACTATTCTTTATAAACCAAGTGGTATTTCCCTGGTTCATGGGTCCAGTTGCAGTGTTGGAGACCCATGCCCCTGATACATAGTCAATAATTTTTTATTTAAACCGGTTTATGTAAAATGAAATCTCCATTAACCATCAAATTATTCGGGATTAGAATTCGATCCTTTCATTTCTTTGGAATTCTTGGTTATATCTTGGGCACAGTACTTGGAATTTTTTTGTGCAACATTTTAAACCTGCAACCCGGTATTATTTTACTAATGACTTTAATTGGTGCTGCTACTTTTTTTGCATTGGCTTTTCTTGCTAAATGGATTACAGGTGACGAACAAATTGTTTATTACCATCATGAAATTGCAATATTGATTTTTTGTTCAATTACTTTAAAGATTTTGAATTTACCTGTGTTAAATTATATGGATATTACCATTCTCGGCATTGCAACATTTCTTGGATTTGGAAGAATAGGTTGTTTTTCCGTTGGATGTTGTCATGGCCGCCCGTCAGCAAAAGGAGTAAAATATGGTCATCAACATGGGGAAGACGGATTTCCACATTATTTAGAAAACGTTACGCTCTTTCCTATTCAGCTTGTTGAGTCTGCTTTTGTTTTCCTCGTAATAATTTCAGGTTCTGTCATGCTTTTTCAACAGTTGCCGGCCGGTTCTGTTTTGATTTTTTACACCGCTGTGTATGGCGCGTTTCGTTTTTTGATTGAGTTTTTCAGAGGTGATGCCGAGCGCCCCTATTTTTTGGGTTTATCAGAAGCGCAATGGACTACCTTAATTTTACTTGCAATTACACTGGAGTGCAGCGCAATTGATTTAGTTCCATTTTATTATTGGCACCTGATTATTTTTATTGGCCTGTTCATAATTTCATTGGTTACGGTTATTGAAAATAAAAAAAGAAAAAGTATTTTTACTCCTCAACATATCAGCCAGATTGCATTGGGATTGATTGAACTGGATAAAAAAATCAAAAATTCAAAAGTTGATAATAAAATTAATATGTTCAGAACAGATTTGGGTTTTATTTTTTCAAAAGGACAATTTGTAAATAATCAATCATTGTTAACTCATTATACAATTTCATCAAAAATAAAAATGCAATTAAGTTTAATAGAAGTAAAAAAGTTAGCTGAACTGATAAGCCGGCTTCGTCATCATAACGCTTTATTTGAAATCAAAAATAATTCTTCGGGGATATTTCATATTTTATTTGATGAATTTCAAATAAGCGAAAGTAAATCAGGTAATAAAAAGAAACATGCAAACATATTCTGAGAAAAAATCAAACCCAATTGCAGGCTATCCGCATAATTTATCCCGGAAGGAAAAGGGGAATAGTTCTTTTGCCAAAATTAATGATACGCTTCTGAATCCAATCGCTTTCCAGCCAAAACTGGCAATAGGCGCACCAGATGATCTGTACGAAAAGGAAGCCGATGCCATGGCAGACAAAGTTATGAGAATGCAAATTCCTGAACCTGTTAATTTTTCATTTGCAAAAAATGGGATAAACAGAAAATGTTCTGAATGCGAAGAAGAGGAAACCCTGCATCGTAAGGAAAGCAGCAACGATTCAACTTTAGCTGCACCGCCAATTGTTCATGATGTAATCAATTCTTCCGGAGGTAAATCATTAGACGCGGACACACGTGCATTTATGGAACCTCGTTTTAATTATGATTTCAGCAATGTAAAAATTCATGACGATGAGTTAGCTGCCAAAAGTGCAAGTTCAATAAATGCACTTGCTTACACGTCAGGGAATAACGTTGTTTTTAATTCGGGACAATACAATACAAATTCTGATTCAGGAAAAAAATTGCTGGCGCATGAGTTGACGCATGTGGTGCAGCAGAGAGGAGAAAATAAAAACATTCAGCGGGTACATCCTGCAATTATTGTTGGAGCCGCAGTTTTAGCAGCGGTTGCCTGTGCTTATCCATTTTATTCATATGCTTTAAGTCACTACAGCAACAAGGGTGATAAATGGATGCACTGTTGGGTGTCCTGTAAGATTTCATTTTATTGCGGTGGTCCTGGAATCGGAAGTGTAGTAGCAGTTCTGATTGGTGCAGGAAAAGAAGTTATTGATGCAGCATTAGATCAACTGGGTTATGAAGCTCACGGGGAATTTGCAGATTTTGTTGCAGACTTAGAAGGAATTGGTTGTTTGTTCAGTACCTGTGTAGATTGTTGTGACGAGCAATATCCGGTAAATTGACATCTTCAGGGTTTTATCTATTTACTAATGGAAATTTATAAGCTAATTCTTTAATTCAAACGGGGTATGAAAATGTTCACATCATTAGCACCCAAAATGTCTGTATTAACTTCATCTGTCAATTCTCTTCTGCAAAAAAAAGAATTAAACAATGATTTAGCAGAACTTTTGAAAACCTGTCTATACACAATTGAACGTGATGAATGCACGGAGACTCCGGATGGTACGGGTGGGATCATTTGCACAAATAATGTTCTTGCAAGTCATACCGTAAAGGGATTGGAAAGCTTCAGTACTCCGGATGAAGGTAAAACTGTATTTAATAAATATGCCGGCAACTTTGGTTATGCACCTCTATGAAATTTGTAAAAAGATTTTTCTTATAAAGGAAATTAGAACATAATTTTACAATGGGTACCTGTTCAATGCAAAAGAATAAAGTGACTTCACAGCTTGCTCCTGCGGCAAGCACATCACCACTTCAAGCCACGGATACCCTGTTGTTAAATATGGAGGCGCCTGCACCCATTATTTTTTCACCATATAATACTGCTGTTCAGCGAAAATGCGCTGACTGCGAAGAGGAAGAAAAATTTCAAAGAAAAGAAAGTGGTGGCGAAACCCCATTCGTTGCTCCTCAGAGTATTCATAATGTTCTGAATTCGGGAGGAAGATCAATGGAGACTGATACACGATCCTTCATGGAATCCCGCTTCAATTATGACTTCAATAGTGTTAAAATTCATAACAATGACCTGGCCGCAAAAAGTGCCGATTCGATTAATGCTCTTGCTTATACTTCAGGAAATAATATTGTTTTTAATTCGGGACAATACAATCCCGATTCCGATTCAGGAAAAAGGTTGCTGGCACATGAGTTGACGCATGTGGTTCAGCAAGAAAAAAAAATCGGGAGATCCACTGTGCAAAGAAATCCCAAAGCGCCATTACCAATGGATGAGCCGGCAAAAGTGAAACCGGCAGACACTTGCCTGACCTTGATTTCTCTCGATGCAAATGTAAAATCGGATTCTGCCGTAAGCGATGCATGTAAAGGATATTGCAGGATGGAACTGGGTTGCTGCACCACTGAAAGGGGAAAGTGCGGCTCGTCTCCCGGCTCCGGTTCAATCATTAAAGCCGAAGTAGAAGCTCCAAAAGATTGTGCCGGAGAATTAGGGTTTATGCAAAATGTAATGAGTACGGATCGCAAGCGAACTTTCGAAGACAAAACGAATGAATGCATGACAGTCAGCGAAACGCGGGCAGACGGTGGAGTGCCTTATAAAGGATGCAAATTGGAAATATCAGCACCCGGAAAGTATTCCATTGAAACGGACGATTGCCCGAATATCCGGCTTGACGACAAAATGATTTCCGCAAGTGCGAACGATTCATTCAAAACTTTTTTGATATGGAAAGCAAAAGGTTCCCCTTCCTGGAAACCGATTGCAAATGTTTCCTGGAACTGGATAGCATCCACTTCTCGGATTAAAGGTGCCGATTGCGCATCGAACTGGAGCAAACCTGCAGGCAAATCATCGGGTGGTGCCGGAAAATCATCAGGTGAAATTCCGGACCGCTCTGCTGATATTAAAGACGAAAAATGGAGCAAGTGCGTTAAGCAAGGTTAATTGTTTCAGGTCATAAAATACGATCAGGAGTTAAATATATTTCATTCCTGATTTGACTTAATAAACTTACTCTTAAAAATCTTTTGCTCACTTTTTATTTTTATAGTATAAAGACCCGGAGAAAAGTTTTTTACATATACACTCAGAAAATTATTTTTATCGGGACCGTTTATTTCTTTGGCCAGGACCTTTTGGCCCGAAGAATTAACTATAGTTACCGAATATTTTTCTTTAACGGATGAAGGCAGCATAATTTTAATAAAAGTTGAAGCAGGGTTGGGAGCAATCGAAATTGTTTGTTCCGGGGTATTATTTTGAGAGATGCCTGTAGTAATTCCAAAATCAGAAAGAGGCCTGCGCCAGACTCCGTCACGATAAGTGCCTGCATATACAAATTGGCTGTCGCGGGTTAATCCCTGTACAGCATTATTCGGATAGGGGTCAAACCCCTGGTTATATGGTGTCCATGAATTGCCATAATTATTTGAAAAATAAACTCCGTCATTGTTTCCTATAAATGCAAAATTGTTCCAGGCAAGAATTGAAAATGCAGCGCCCAGCCCCAATCCATTCCATGTTAATCCGTCATTATAAGAAACGTAGGAAGTAAAAAGCTCACCGCAGTACATCGTATGATTTCCGCCTGTTGCCATTGTTTCAATATCAAGTATGGGGTCAGCCAATGTCCATGTGATTCCGTAATCGGTGCTACGGTAAACACCGGTTTGCAGGGGGAAGCCTATGATACCCACACAGGCAATATTTCCGCGCACGGCAAATCCTCCTGCCTGCAAAACACCTGTCCCGGTGAGGTTAGTTGCATTCCAGTTTATGCCGCTATCCACAGAATAGAACACCCCGTTAGTCATTGCGCACAATAAATTCGGACCGCATTCAGCAAGCGTTTTTACGCATGTAAAATTTCCATTGTCCGGTGGAAGACCCGATGTTATATGCGTCCATGTACTGCCATTATCGGCTGAACGGAACAATCCGGTTCCGCAGCCTCCTGCAAAAAGGATGCTGTTGCCCACATGGAGCATATCAAAAATCACTTCATTGGATAAAGTATCTGCAGGCACCGGTGTTCCTATTTTTGTCCACGTATTTCCCTGGTCTGTTGTTTTGTAAACACCATTGGTATGAGTGCCTGTATAAACGGTTCCGTTATCAAAAATCATAGCATCATCAATATTGCTTGCAACGGCAAAATCACTGAGGGGAGTCTGCTGCCATGTTATGCCTTTATCCTGCGATTTATAGACTCCGATTTCTTCATAGGCATATAAAAAATTGTTATCGCTGATAACAAAATCATCAAGCGACCGCGCTCCGTGACGGAGATCGGAAGATAATGTAAATGTCCAGTTCAGTCCATAATCAATGCTGCTGAAAATTCCATCGGGAGAGCCTGCATAAATAGTATCTCCTGTATTATCAAACCCGATCATTGAATGAGTCATTATGTCGGGAGCGCTCCAGTTTACTCCGCCATCGGTGCTGCGAAACAGGATAATACCGGTAGAAGCAAGGAGAGTATCTCCATGCTGAAAAAAATTATCTATCACATAAAATTGCGTGGTACCCTGGTCAACATACCAGCTGTTACCATCATCGTAAGAATAAAAAATGTAATTGTCGGCTTCTACCATAAGCCGTGAATCCTGGCATACCATTGCGAGAATATAAGAGCCTCCCAATGCACCTCCGTTTGCATCTGCCCATGTATTTCCATGATCAGGAGAACGGTAAAGCCCGTTTCCGACAGTTCCGGCAAATAAAAACCCGTCAGCTATGAGGAGGCAAACCACTGCCTGAGTTTGTATTCCTGTATTTGCAGGCAACCATGTGTATCCGTTATCAGAAGACCTGAACACTCCTTCACCAAACACGCCCGCATAAATATATAATGAGTCCTTCGCAAAGCAATCCACCCATTTATTTTGAAGTCCGGAGTTGCTCACTGTCCATGAATGGCCATGATCATAGCTTCGATAAACACCTTGTGCGTAAGTTCCGCACAGCAGGATGGTATCTTCATCAAAAAAAGAGGTGACATAAATTCCTTCAGGGCCGTTTGTTTTCTGCCATTGGGCCTGAGTTGCTGAAGTGATAAGAATGATGATGAATGTGAATGTAAGAATTTTATTCATGATTCAGACATTTAAATATTATTTATTGACTGCAAATTATTTTTCGCATGCTTTGAAAATTTAAGCTTTAACTGACATTTTATGCCGGAAGTAAATTTAATAAAATGAAAATTTCATACCAACTGAATTAAAAAAAAATACTTTGTGTAAAGTTAATTATTGCCAATCCGGTATGCGGAAATATTTACACCATCTGCATTGGAAACCTGGCCAAAATAAAGTTTCATGGTTTGTAAAATAGACTTTCATCATCATTTTCGGCAGAATGGTTTTTAACCCAACTGCGATTAAAAAACAAGATTAAATTTGCATATTATACTAAGCAGATAGAAAAGATAATTCATCCAAAATATAAATGACAAAGGAAACCTTAAATAAGAACGAATTATTTGTTTCAATTGATAAAGTAATGTCGCAGGTTATTGAAATGTTCGCAGCCCTCGATGAGAGTAAAATAAACATTGTACCATTCAAAGACAGCTGGACAGCGGCTCAACTGTTGTGTCATATTACTAAATCAACCAATGGCATGGCAAAAGCATTGGGCACGAAGTCACCTCCTGCTGCGAGAAGCTCTGTCGAAAGAGTGCCGGAGCTGAAAAAAATATTTCTTGATTTTTCAAAGAAGTTTAAATCCCCTGAATTCATTGTTCCGGAAAATGAAACGTACGATAAGGAAACTTCCATCCGGGAACTTGAAGCATCCGTCCGTGAGCTTAAAGAACATGCTGAAAAAGCAGATCTTGATGAAATAACTGATAAGCTGCCTCTTGGTCCGATAACAAAGCTCGAGATACTTCATTTTGTTTTGTATCACACCACGAGACATTTGCATCAGTTGGAAAAAATTTGCGATGCTTTAAAGGCTCAGGCATAACTTTCAGAGCTACACTGATTAGTCGTCTGCCTGTTTCATTCAAGAAAAACATTTGAGCAGCGAGTGAAGGTAATTGACATTATTTACCATTCGATTTCTCTTTTATCTCTCAAAAATTTTCCTGATAATTTCTGCGGAGCTTCAGCGGCAAGCCAGACAGGGGTTTCAGCCCCTTTTTCAACCGGGCGGTTAGCATTTTTGCCGCCCATATCTGTCCGCACCCAACCGGGGCACACAGCGTTCACCGCAATATTTTTATCCATCAGCTCATAAGCAAGCTGTCGGGTAATGGCATTGAGCAATGTTTTGGAAACACAATATGCCGGCCACCATCCTCCGGGTTCGTCAGACATAGCACCGCCCCCGCTCGAAATCATAATGATCCTGCCGGGAGATTGCATAAAAGGCAAAAATGCTTTGGTAACCCGTAAAGGTCCGTAACTATTGGTGAGAAGCGATCCGGTTAAAATATGTTCGTCATCGGAGGAGAGGCTTGTATCACCTTTTATTCCTATCCCGGCATTGTTTACCAGCACGTCAAGCCTTATGTTAAGCTTTGAAAAATTTGCAGCAGCTTTTTGGATGCTGCCGGCATCGCTTACGTCCATAAGCAATGTATCAGCGTTCACGTTTTCTTTTCCAAGCTGCCTTAATGCCTGCTGCAGTTTATTATCATCACGCCCTGAAATAATCACATGCATATTTTTCTGCGCACACTGTTTTGCAATTTCAAAACCGATGCCCCTGTTGCTTCCTGTGATGAGTATTGTTTTCATAGCGTATTGATTTTACAAAATTCGTGAAAAGAAAATACCGGTATGCTACTGTTGTTTCTACAGAGTATCTTTTTTTAACATAACATTTCCCGGCTTCTTTTTCTCCCGTTTACGAAGGCTGTCCAAATTTTCCCTGCTTCTGTTGTCTCTTTTGAATTCCGCAGTATCAGGAATAATTTTCGGGTCATCAAATGTTCCGTGAATCACAGGCGCATCGGCATTATGATTCGGTGTGTTAACATACGGGTAGGAAGCGGAATCTTTTCCGGGGCCTGTTGTATGTTGTGCATAACCCGGCATGGAAAACGAGAGGGAACCGGCAACAGTAATTAAAAAGATTTTAGTTTTTTTCATAATGTAATTCTTATTAAAAACCAGTGCCATGAATGAATTCTTAAATTTTCAATGGCATAATATTTTATTCTGAATAATCCATTCCATCAATTAATGAAATCTTTACTCTATTGGTTTTAATTATGGAATAAATAAAATTCTTAAATTATAAATGAAATAAATTATGCGCTGGAGAGGAAGAAGAGAAAGCGGAAATGTAAGTGACCGGAGAGGATTTTCAGGACGAGGAATTGCAGTGGGAGGAGGTTTGATTGGTGCAGTCATTTATGTTATTAATCTCCTTGTCGGAGGAGGTGATTTGTCACAGATCACTCAGCAGGTTTCTTTAAACAACAGGGAACTTACTCCACAGGAACAGGCCGCAGATGATGAGCGGGCTAAGTTTGTGAAAGTGGTGCTTGCAGAAACCGAAGATGTATGGCATGCACTTTTCAGAGAGCAGGGAAAAGAGTATGCTGAACCCACGCTTGTGTTATTCAGGGATGCAGTGGAGTCAGCCTGCGGAAATGCAAGTGCGGCAGTGGGGCCGTTCTATTGCCCGGGGGATCAGCAGGTATATATTGACCTGTCTTTTTATGCAGACCTTCAGCAAAAATTAAATGTCGAGGGTGATTTTCCGATGGCTTATGTTATTGCTCACGAAGTGGGACATCACGTTCAAAATTTACTTGGTATTTCTGAGAAAATGGATCAGTTACGTCAGCAGGTTAGTGAACGAGAGTATAATCGGTATTCTGTTATGCTTGAACTGCAGGCTGATTTTTATGCCGGTGTGTGGGCGCATCATGCACACCAGATGGACACCATCCTCGAGCAGGGTGATATTGAAGAGGCGCTCAATGCTGCAAATGCCATTGGAGATGACAGGTTGCAAAAGCAATCACAGGGATATATTGTGCCGGATGCGTTTACCCATGGCACGTCAGCCCAAAGAGTATATTGGTTTAAAAAAGGATTTGACAGCGGGGATTTAAAACAGGGCGATACATTTAATGCAGAAAATTTATAAAGCTTTTTCACTCTTAACAGCAGCCCGCAAATCTTTTAAAGAATGAAAGCTTATCAAAACCTGAGCGGCAATTCAGGAGTTACGCATTATAAGACCGGGAAAGATTTTATTGAGGTAATGTTCAGGGACAAACCGGACATTTATATTTACAGCTATACAAAGACCGGGAAAGAACACGTTGACAGGATGAAAATTTTAGCAATGAGGGGAAGAGGCTTGTCCGCATACATTACGCAACACCCATCGGTAAAGAAAAATTTCAGCAGCAGATAATACAATTTACGGCAGTGTCAGTTTGGTTTTTTCCTTAGAGTTTTTTTTGTTTTGCGACTTAGAGGTAAAACAATAAATAATAGCCGCAAAAACGCAAAGGCACCAGGTTCCGCTAAAAAATTTTCAGGCTGAGGCATTACACTCTTTTCCACAATTTTTTATTTACTGGCACAGACTTTTATAATGTTTAGTTATGAATTTAATTTATTCATTCTTTATTGCAGAGTTTTTACCGGGAATTTTAAATCCGGGAACAGTTAATTAAAATAATATTATGAGATACAATCAGCCATTTGATACGCGGCATCATGACCTGAGCGGTTATGCCAACATAGATCTTTTTGACAAAGACGATTTCAGCAACCTCGCTGAGAAAATAACAAATTATAACCCCGACCGGTTTGATCCGTTTGCACTGCGGATATTTGTAGAGAAATCCAAACCTGTAATCACTTTATATGCAGTAGATACCTATAAACAGGAAAGTTCTTCCGGTCTCAAAAACAAGGTGCCTGTCAGAAAATTCAAGATTAAAATTTCATGGGAAGAATTTATTCAGAAAATTAAGCGCATGGATTGTACAGTCACTAATGACGCTTATGATTTGAAAGATATTTCAGTGATAAATAAATAGAAGAATTTGCGTGAAGGGGATAAGAAAAAAATCAGTTTGAACCGTCCGTCAATCTTTTCACAACCGGAAGTATCACATGTAATTCCGCACCTTTTCCTTCTTCTGACCTGTGAGCAGCATCTCTGCCTGCGGCAAGCAACTTTACCATTGTGTACTGATTTACTCACTGCAAATTATTTTTTATTGGTGTTCGTGAATTAAAATCCTACTTTAACGGTTTTAATTTATTCACTTCTGTTTTATTACATTTTTACCTGTTCCTGTAGTGGCATAAATTTTTTCAGTTCGTTTGAAAGGCATGCCAGGTATGGGTTTGAGAAAAGCAGTTTTATTTTTCGTAATGGTTTCAGCGGTGGCAGGAATGTGTGTACGAAATTATAAACCGGGTACGTTGAAAATAAAAACTTCCCGCGAAACATCGCTTATTACCCTTGGCGGATGGTCATCTGCTTTGCGCAAGCTGGCAAAGGACCTGGTGATAAAATAAAAAAATTCAGTGAGCTTTCGATAAAATGAGTCCCACCCTTCAGGGATAATGCTCTGAAAAAGTGGAGCCGGTGGGATTTGAACCCACGTCCAGGCAAGGAATTAATACGCTTTCTACATGCTTAGCATCTGCTTAATTGTCGGGAAAACGTGAGGCGAAATGCTTACCATCATCTTCCTTATTTCGTGTTTTCTCACTGCAGCATACGAACACTGTTGCAGCCAGCTCAAGAGTACGATACCCCGGAATCCCGGCTTAATGAGCGGAAGCCGAAGCGGGATAGCTTGTCCGGATTACATTATCACCCGGATCAGGCTTAACCTACATGAGATTAAGCTGCAAGCGCATAAGAATTTTCGCCAGTTAAGACGAGTGAGAATCAGGATTAACGTGCTGAATTCACAGTGCACGGCATGCTTACCTACCAATTGCACAAGCTGTCGAATCCTGTCGGCCCCAATTGGATGTAAAATCTAAAGAACGTTATGGCAAAATTAGTCTATAAACCATTAATTTTGATGAATCTTTGCCAATAAGATAATTTATCCGATATTTGCGACCCCGAAAAAGAAAATCAATAAAGTCATGTCAAAAATTTGTGATTTAACAGGAAAGAAATCAATCGTAGGGAACAGTGTTTCCTTTTCAAACGCAAAAACCAAAAGGAGATTTAACCCGAATCTTCAGAAGAAAAAATATTTTTTACCTGAAACAGGTGAATGGATTACCCTGAAAGTTTCCACATCTGCCATGCGTACCATTAATAAGAAAGGTATAACAAAAGCAATTTCCGATGCTTTGAAAAAGGACAAGTTCTGATTGATGACAGAATAAAACCTGATAACTTTTCCCGATGCCAGGAAAATCCGTGTTGATCTTTCTGTTTTTTAGTTTCCCTTTTCTTAGTGTATTGTCGCAGGAGAAACCTTCTGTGAAAGTAAAATCCCCTGATGCCCTTTACGATATTGATCTGCTTCCGGCACAGTTTCATAAAGAAAGGCGTGATTCTTTAAGGAATCGCATGCCCGAAAATTCTGTGGCGGTCTTTTTTGCATCACCCATCAGAAACCGCTCTAATGATGTGGATTATGAATATCACCAGGACCCGAATTTTTATTATTACACAGGTTATCAGCAACCGGATGCACTGGTCATAATTTATAAAGAGCCGCATACCATTGATGGAATAACATCGAATGAATTTATTTTTGCTGACGACAGGGACCCTTTAAAAGAAACCTGGACAGGAAAAATTCCTTCAAAAGAAGAAGTAACAAACACTTCAGGAATTCAAAATGTTTTTATTAATACCGATTTTGAAGCAGCCGATTTAGATTTTAACAGTATTTCAAAAATTTTGGTTAAGTATCCTTCTGATATTAATGAAAATACACGCGAAAAAGGATCGACCGGCTGGCTGCTCTCAAAATTTAAGGACAAAACCAAGCCTGTTTCTGCATCCCAGGACCGTGTAACCCTTGCAAAGATAAATGCTGCTTTACGAGAAATAAAAACCGGGGAAGAATTGGAACTTCTTCAAAAGGCGATCAGCATTACGTGTGCAGGGTTTATAGAGGCGTTAAAAGCTGCAGAACCCGGGATGACTGAATATCAATTGGAGGCGATCAATGAATATTACTGGCATAAAGCAGGTTCCGAATATGCAGGTTATCCCTCCATCGTAGGAGGAGGAGAAAACTCCTGCGTGCTTCATTATGAAACAAACCGTAAAAGAATTGAACCTAATGACATCATTGTAATGGATATGGGTGCCGAATATCATGGATATACGGCAGATGTGACACGGTCATTTCCCGCAAAAGGAAAATTTTCTCCCGAGCAAAAATTAATTTACCAATTGGTTTATGATGCCCAAAAAGCGGGAATTGATGCATGTGTACCCGGCAATTCTTTTAATAAACCGCATGAAGCTGCCGCTAAAGTGCTTCTTGATGGTTTGACTAAACTGGGAATCATAAAAGAAGAGGATGAGCTGAGAAAATATTTCATGCACGGGACTTCACATTATCTCGGGCTGGATGTGCATGATGCAGGGACTTATGGTTCTTTACAACCCAATAGCGTCATTACGGTTGAACCGGGGATTTATATCAAAGAGGGATCGGATTGTGATAAAAAATGGTGGAATATAGGGGTAAGGATCGAGGATGATGTGCTGATTACGAATGATGGACACAGGGTAATGTCGGATTGCGTTCCGAAAACTGTTGATGAAATTGAAAAGCTGATGGCCGAAAAGAGCCCTTTTAACCTGCTGAAATAAATTGAATTTGGTGCGGATATTTTGGCAATACACAATTTTATATTACTTTTGCACCCTCAAAAATTAATTTTCAAATGGCAAAGAAGGGAAACAGAGTACAGGTAATATTGGAATGCACGGAACATAAAGCCAGCGGCAAACCCGGGACTTCCCGCTACATTACCACCAAGAATAAGAAAAACACTACAGACAGGCTGGAGTTAAAAAAATTTAACCCTATTCTGAAGAAAATGACATTACACAAGGAAATAAAATAAAATCAATTTGAAATTTGAAGATGTGTTAATTTGAAAATTAATTCAACTTCATTTTCAAATCTTCAAATTAACTAATTTTCAAATCGAAAAAAAATGGCAAAGAAAGTTGTCGCAACACTCAAAACAGGAAAAGGAAAAGAGTTTTCCAAAGTGATTAAAATGGTAAAAAATCCGGAAACGGGTTCATATTCCTTCAAAGAAGAAGTTGTTCATAATGATCATATCAAGGATTTTCTGAAACAGAAATAAAAAAACATTCATGAAACAAAAGGCTTCTTTCTTTTGAAGGAAGCTTTTTTTATTTATTGAAATGCAGGTTTAACAATTCGTAAAGATTCGTATTCGTTGATGCTCAAATTATTCTCTAAAGAAAAGAAACAAAGCCTGGATGAAGGGTTATCAAAAACCCGCAAGAGTTTTTTTTCAAAAGTTGCCAAAGCGGTAATGGGAAAATCAAAAGTTGACGATGATGTGCTGGATAACCTGGAAGAGGTTTTGCTTTCAGCGGACATCGGTGTAACCACTACGCTTAAAATAATTGAACGGTTGCAGCAAAGAGTGGCCAAAGATAAGTTTGTGACAACGTCAGAATTGAATGATCTTCTCAAAAACGAAATCGCAGAACTGCTCAATGAAAACGAGGTCAGTGTTAAAGACGGAGAACTGATTGCTTCCGGTAAAAAACCTTATGTAATTATGGTGGTAGGAGTAAATGGTGTCGGAAAGACGACAACAATAGGAAAACTAGCCTACCAACTGAAAGAGGATGGTAAAAAAGTTTTGCTCGGTGCAGCAGATACTTTCCGCGCTGCCGCGGTCGACCAGCTTGCCGTCTGGTCTAAGCGGGTAGGAGTACCGTTAGTAACACAGGGCATGGGCGCAGATCCGGCTTCGGTGGCATTTGATACAGTGAAATCAGGAGTTGCGCAGGAAATGGACGTTATAATTATTGATACAGCGGGAAGGCTGCATAATAAGATCAGCCTTATGAATGAGCTTTCAAAAATCAAGAGAGTCATGCAGAAAGTAATTCCGGATGCTCCTCATGAAATTTTGCTTGTATTAGATGCATCAACAGGACAAAATGCGATTGAGCAGGCAAAGCAGTTCACCGCTGCTACAGAAGTAAATGCACTTGCGCTGACCAAGCTTGATGGTACAGCAAAGGGGGGAGTGGTAATCGGAATTTCAGATCAATTCAGAATTCCGGTTAAATACATCGGGGTAGGGGAGAAGATGGAGGATTTGCAGGTCTTCAATAAATTTGAATTTGTGGATTCATTGTTTCATGAAAATTAAAAATATATATAAGCAGGTCTTTAGCTTTGCTTTATTTATTTCCATTTTTTTTTCGGCCAATGCACAGACTAAAAAGTTTCTCAGCGTTACGATCAACGACAATGTGAACATGCAGTTTATTTCTAATGATTATGTTGTTACAAAAGACAGTGTAATGATAAAAGGCGATTCAGATTATGGACGGACGAAAGTAAATTACATCAGCCGCAAACTTTCCAAAACCGAAAAGAAAAATCTTGAAAAATTTATGAAAACCTTTCCTGTAGATTCTCTTTCAGAAAGCTATTTCAGCGATTATAATAATATGCAATATATCAGCCCTGAGCACTTTCCGAGGGTAATTGAAATCAAGTTCGACTATAAAGAAAAAAAATATAAAACAAAGTTGACTAATTGTTATGTTTACAAGGCAGCTGATCTTTTCGATTTTCTCAACCAGCTTTTCCCTCCTGAAGTAAAAATTAAATTTAAGAAAGAAGATTTTAATGCGTTTTATTAACCTCACCCCCGGCCCCTCTCCGAAAGAGAGGGGAGAAAAATGAAAACAAAAACAGTAAAGAAAAATAAAGTCAACATTGTTACTCTTGGCTGTTCAAAAAACATCGTGGACTCTGAAGTATTAATGGGTCAGTTGAAGGCGAATGCATTTAATGTTTCGC
>Ga0134123_10001046_pt1 | contig 18228 bp, 14 predicted proteins | sample KB303_FD_96460 | JGI IMG/M metagenome (GOLD analysis project Ga0134123, IMG submission 96460) | Terrestrial soil microbial communities without Nitrogen fertilizer from Kellogg Biological Station, Michigan, USA - KB3-0-3 | ecosystem: Environmental > Terrestrial > Soil > Unclassified ...
CGCCCGCGACGAGCTCCCCGAGCGCGGAGAGCTTGGCAGCCTGGATCATCTGCTGCTGGGCCAGCGTCAGGCGGAGCTTCTGGTCCTCGACGACCTCCTTCAGCCGTGAGGTCGCCTGCTGCGCCTCCTCGAAGAGCCGCGCGTTGTCGACGGCGTACGCGGTGTAGGTGGCGAGCGCGTTGAGGAACTGCAGGTCGGTCTGGCTGAAGACGCCGGTGGTGCCGGGGGCGACTTCTTTCTTGGAGAGGTTGACGACGCCGACGATGCGCTCGGACACGCGCAGCGGCATGCATATGAACGAGCCGCCGCCATAGCGCGGGTCGTTCGCCTGGGCGAAGCGCGGGTCCTTCTCGATGTCCTCGACCACCACGGCCTCGCCCATCTCGACGACCTTGCCGGCGATGCCCTCGCCCACCTTCACCTCGACGGGCCCGCGGCCGATGTCCTGAAGTCCCCGGCCGACGGCGACGCGCAGGGTCTGGCGGTCGCGGTCGAGCAGCATGATCGAGCCGATCCCGGCGCTTACGGCGCGCATGGTGCGCTCCAGCACGTGAGAGAGGAGGTCCTCGATACGCGGGATGCGGGCCGCCATCTCGACCATGTCGTTGAGGGCGCCCAGCTTGAACACGAGGTCTTCCAGCCGCTCGGTGGAGGCGCGCAGCTCGACCAGCATGCGACCGAACGCCTGCGCGATCTCCCCGATCTCGTTCACCTGGCCGAGCCCGGGCACCTCGGCGCCCTTGGCCGTGGGCGCGCGCTCGGTGGTGGTCGCCGGCGCGCTCACAGCCTGACCGAGCGCCCTGCCGAGCTCCGAGACGCGCGCGGTGAGCCGGCGGAACAGGGCGTAGCCGAGGAGCGCGATGGCGAGCGCGAAGAAGATGCCAAGCTGAACTTCCGTCGACTCCAGGAGCCCGAACTTCCACATGAAGTAGAGGAAGATCAGGAGCGGCAGGACCGCGGTCAGCGAGAAGATCGTGCTGGCGGCTTCGCGGAGCTTCACAGGGCAGTCACCGGAGTTTTCACGCGCGTTCCCCTAGTGTGACCGGGGCAGCCGAATAGTTCCAAAGAGAAAAGGGTCGGTGAGATGGCCCGGAGTGCTCCGGAAGTGCAAGAAAAGTAAGGCGCCCGACGGCCGGTACGCCCGGGCTGGTCAACCCCTACCTGCGGCGGGCCTTTCAGGCCCTGATCGACCCATCGCGAACGGCATCCGAAAGGTTCCCTTGAAGGGCAGGACCACGGGCTGCGCGAGCCTTGCGAGCCCGGTGAAGCCCCCAAGAAGTGACGGCGCCACGCGCTCGCTGGTGCGTGTCCCAGCGTTCGGGTAGACTCCGCGCCAGCCTTCCCGAGCGAGGTGCCCATTGCGGGTGACTGGCGTGGACCGCCGAACGTTCATTGCCCATGGCCTCGCGGTCATCCTCGGCGCGGGCATCGGCCATGCCCAGCCGGCGAAGCCGATCCCACGTATCGGCTATCTCCTGTCCGTGCCACTGGCGGAAATTCCCTCTCCGGAACGCGCGGCATTCATCGACGGACTCAGACAGCTCGGCTATGTGGACCGCCAGACGATCGTCATCGAGTACCGGTCAGCCGGAGGGAACTTCGAGCTCCTCGAGGATGTGGCGGCGGAGCTCGTCAAGCTCAACGTCGACCTCATTGCTGCCACCGGCTTTCAGGCGACGCTGGCGGCGAAGAACACGACGAAGACTGTTCCGATCGTGATGATCGCGGTGGGCGATCCGGTCGGCGCGGGCCTCGTCGAGAATCTCGCGAAGCCGGGCGGAAACGTGACGGGGCTCACCCTCAGCTTTCCCGAGCTCGGCGGAAAACGCGTGGAGCTCCTGAAAGAGGCCGTCCCGAAGCTGACTCGAGTCGCGGTCGTCTGGAACTCTCAGAACGCGGCCAACATCGCGGAGTGGAAGGTGATGCAGTCGGCCGCGCGCGCCTTGGGGGTGGCGCTCGAATCGTTTTCGGTCAGACAGTCGTCCGATCTGCTGAACGCGTTCACCGCGATCCCCAGGTACCGTCCGGGAGGATTGGTCACGATTCTCGACTCGCTGATCGGGCCCTATCGCCAGCTCATCGCGAAGTTTGCGCAGGAACAGCGGATCCCGTCGATCCTCTCGCTCCGGGACTATGCCGAGTTCGGGGGCCTCATGAGCTACGGGCCGAGCCTCCCCGAGATCTACCGTCGTGCGGCGACGTACGTGGACAAGCTCCTGAAAGGAGCCAGGCCCGGCGACCTGCCGATCGAGCAGCCCACGAAATTCGAGCTCGTGATCAATCTCAAGGCGGCCCGCGCGCTCAATCTCGCGATCCCGCGGACGCTCCTGCTTCGAGCCGATCAGGTCATCGAGTAGGACTGAGAAAGGGCGCCAGAGAAGGCCTGTAAGCCGGGTTCTGTTCCCCGAACGGTTGCCCGTCCGGGGCGACGATCATTTCTCTACGACGCCGGTTACCCGGCGTCTCCAGCGGCCTAACCCGGGAGCGGCGCGGGCCACGCCATAGCTCCCCTATTGGGCCTTGCTCCGGGTGGGGTTTACCTAGCCGGCCCGGTTACCCGAGCCGCTGGTGAGCTCTTACCTCACCGTTTCACCCTTACCGTTCAAAGAACGGCGGTCTCTTTTCTGTGGCACTGGTCCGTGGGGTTACCCCCCCTGGGCGTTACCCAGCACCCTGCCCTGTGGAGCCCGGACTTTCCTCCTGCCGCGTCGCCGCGACCGGCGATCATCCAGCCTTCTCTGGCGCCAATACGAGTATAGCCGACCAAAGCCTGCCTCAGCGGCCCCGGCCGCTCAGGAGCGCGTCGGCGAGCCCCACGAGCTTCCAGCCGTCGGATAGGCCGGACCTCATGATCTCCGTGAGCGAAAGGGGCCCGGTGTGGTGAAACGTCATCAGGATGACCGCCTGGCTGCCCGCGGCTTCCCCCAGTCGCACGCTCTCCGTGTAGGGGATGGACGAGTCGGCGCGGCCGTGGGCGATCAGCGCCCGTCCCCGCAGGCGTGGCATCGCGGACAGCGGCGACAGCCGGTCGAGTGAGGCGTGGGCGTCGGCGGACAGGCCGGCGAGGAGCGCCTTCACCGCGTCCGCGCGGCGATTGTGGACGAGCGCCAGGACCGCGCGGCCGTTCGGGCCGAGCTCGGCCTCCCGCCGCGAAGTGTCCTCGAAGGGGTTGGCGAGCCTGGCCCGCGCGATCGCTTCGAGCTCGACACGATCACTCGCGTCGCCGACGAGTCCGGCGAGGAGCTGGAGAAGCTTCCAGCGGTTGTACGGCTCGGCGCCGGCGCCCGTCGTGACGTACTCGACCACCGCCCGCAGATCGGCGTAGCCACCGAAGCTGCCGGCGAGCCGCACGTCGGAACGCTCCGCTGCCGCGAGGAGCGCCGGGCCCGCGCCGAAGCTGAAGCCGGCGACCGCGACGGGGCGCGCGACACCAGCCGCGTAGTCCAGGGCGGCGACGATGGCGGCAACCTCGTGGCCGTCCAGCTTGAACGCCGCGAGCGAGTCGAATTGCGGCACGAGGGCCAAAGGACCGTGGCGCGCGAGGAGTCGCGCGAGTCGAGCCAGGTCGGGCTGGCGGCGGCCGGCGGTCGAGAGCCCGTGAACGAGGACGATCGTGCCGCGCGGATGCCCTGACCGGTAGAGATCGGCGGTGAGCGTCCGTCCGCCGAACGGGATCTGCACCTCCTCGCGCGTGACGTTCGCGCCCGGTAGCCACGACTCGGCCGCCGGGAATGCCAGCGCGAGCGAGAGAGCGAGGGCTCCGCCATAGGCGAGTGACAGGCCACCGAGCAGCGTCGCAATTCCGAAAACGGCGAGGACGATCCAGCGCGGTCTAGCCGACGATCGCGGCACGGGCGAGGGCGTCCACCCGGTTGTTCAGCTCGTCGTCGGCGTGTCCGGCCACCTTCTGCCAGACCACGTCGCGCCGGCGCGTCTCGGCGATGAGCCGCTCCCAGAGATCGCGGTTGGCGACGGGTTGCTTCTGGGCGTTCTTCCAGCCGTTCCCCTCCCAGCGCTCCCACCAGCCGTCGCGGAAGCAGTTGACGATGTAGGCGCTGTCGGAGTGTACGCGCACGCGGCGACGCCCGGAGATGGCCGCGAGCCCCTCGATGACCGCCGTCAGCTCCATGCGCTGGTTGGTGGTCTGGGGCTCGCCGCCCGACACGACCCGCTCCTCGGCGCCGTCGATGATGAGGGCGGCCCAGCCGCCCGGGCCGGGATTGCCGCGACAGGCGCCGTCGGTGTAGAGGACGAGGTCGCGCGGGGAGCGCGCGGGCGCCGCCGGACGCGGCGTCAGGCTGATTCCTGCCAGTAGAGGTAGCGGCCGCAGCTCTCGCAGATCATCAGCGTGCGCGCGGCCTTCAGCTCCTGGATGGCCTGCGGCCGGATTGCCACGCGGCAGCCGCCGCAGATGGCGGTGCTGTTGACACTTGCGACCGCCACGCCGGCGCGGGCCTTGAGGATCTTCGAGTAGTCGGCCAGGAGCGGGCGCGGCAGCTCGCGGGCGCGGGTGTCGCGTTCGACGCGAACCGTGGTCAGCTGGCTCTCGACCGCCTCCAGCTTCTTGCGCACGACGGCCTCTTCCTGACGGGCCTGCTCCTCGCGGGCCTTCAGGCGGGTCTCGGCCTCGCGGGCCTCGGCGACGAAGCGCTCCTGCAGCTCCATCAGACCGAGGATCTCTTCCTCACCGCGCGCCTTCTCCTGCTTGATGCTCTCGATCTCGGAGAGGACCGCGGAGTACTCGACGTTGTTCTTGACCTCCCAGAGGCGGCTCTCGGCCTTGGAGCGCTTGGCGGTGGTGACCTCGAGGTCCTTTTCCTTGCTCCGGAGGTCTTTCCTGGTCGCGTCGGCCTTCTGCTTGATGAGGTCGAGCGACGACTTGGCTTCGGCGAGGGCGGCGTGGACGGCTTCGATCTGCTTGGGAAGTCGGGCGGCGTCGGCTTCGAGCGCGGCGATCCGCGTGTCGAAGCCCTGCAAGTCGATCAGCGTCAGGAGCTGTGGTTCCACGCCTTCCCTGATTGTAGCCGAACAGTGGGCCCACCTGGACTCGAACCAAGACCTAACCGGTTATGAGCCGGCTGCTCTGCCATTGAGCTATGGGCCCGCAAGGTCGTCATACTCCGATCACGACTCCAGGAAGCTCCTGAGCTTCTTGGACCGCGAGGGGTGCCGCAGCTTGCGCAGCGCCTTGGCCTCGATCTGACGGATGCGCTCGCGGGTGACCGCGAAGTCCTGGCCGACTTCCTCGAGCGTGTGCTCGCAGCCGTCGGAGAGGCCGAAGCGGAGCCGCAGCACCTTCTCCTCGCGCGGCGTGAGCGTATTGAGCACCTTGTTCGTCTGCTCGCGCAGCGAGAGGCCGATGATCGACTCCACGGGGGACACGACCTGCTTGTCCTCGATGAAATCGCCCAGATGACTGTCTTCTTCCTCCCCGATCGGTGTTTCCAGGGAGATTGGCTCCTGGGCAATTTTCAGCACTTTGCGCACCTTGTCGACCGGCACGTCCATCTTGGCGGCGATCTCTTCCGGGGTCGGCTCGCGGCCGAGCTCCTGCACGAGCTGGCGAGAGGTCCGGATGAGCTTGTTGATCGTCTCGATCATGTGCACAGGAATTCTGATAGTCCGCGCCTGGTCGGCGATGGCTCTCGTGATCGCCTGGCGGATCCACCAGGTCGCGTAGGTCGAGAACTTGTAGCCGCGCCGGTACTCAAATTTGTCGACCGCTTTCATCAGGCCGATGTTGCCCTCCTGGATGAGATCCAGGAATTGCAGGCCGCGATTCGTGTACTTCTTCGCGATCGAGATGACGAGGCGCAGGTTGGCCTCGACCATCTCCTTCTTCGCCTGCGCGGCCTTAACCTGGCCGGCCTTGATGATGGTCATGACGCGCTTGATCTCGTCGGCCTTCGCGTTGGCGCGCGTCTCGGCGACCTTGATCTCCTGCTGGGCGACCCAGACTTGCTGCTGCTTGGGGGAGGGGAACTTCTTGGCGGCCTTCAGGTGGAGATCGCCGGCTACGCCGGTTACGCCGTTGGCCGCCGGGTCGCGGAACGAGACGTAGATGAGATTCTGCACCTCGTCCGCCGACGGGCGCCGGCCGTTGGTCCAGAGCCGGATGACGCGCTCGGCGCGCTCGACGTCGTCGAGCAGATCGCGCAGGCGCTGCACGAGGCCGCGACGCTGGAGGTCCGGGTCTTCGCGGTCGATGATCTGATTGCCGATGTTGAGCGCGCGAAGCTTCTCGAGCACGCGCGTCTGCCGCTGCTGGGCCTGCGTCTCCAGCCGCTTCCACGCCGGATCCTGGCCCTTGCGCGGCTTGCGCCGGCCCGAGGCCTTCTGGCGGAGCTTCCTGGCCTGGTCGAGGAGCTTGTCGCGCTCGCGGAGCAGCCGGTCGACCATCGCGAACGCCGCGGTGACCTGCCGCGTGAGGTCGGCTTCCTTTTCCTCGGTGAACTCCTCCTCGTTGACGTCCACGACTTCCTTGACCGAGATGTCGTGCCGGCGAAGCTGCTCGCGGAGCTCGCGGAAGCGCTCGAGGGCCAGGTTGGTGCTGAGGATCGCCGCGGTGACCTGGTTCTTGCCCTCCTCGATGCGCTTGGCCAGGGCGATCTCACCCTCGCGCGTGAGGAGCGCGACCCGGCCCATCTCGCGCAGGTAGAGGCGGACGGGATCCTCGGTGCGCCCGACCGGTCCGGGCGTGAGATCGATCGGCTCGGGCGGGCCGTCGTCGTCGTTGTCGTCGGGCTCCGGCTGAGCCTTGCGCTCGCGGACCTCGGAGGGGAGCCGGCCGGCCTTCGCCGAGTCCACCACCTCGATGTCCATCGCGCCGAACATCATCATGATGTCGTCGAGCTGGTCGAGCGAGACGAGGTCCGAAGGGAGGGCGTCATTGACTTCGTCATAAGTGAGGAAGCCCTTCTGCTTCCCCATCGAGATCAGTCGGTCGAGCTCCTCCAGCTTTGGCTCTTCGCTCATTCGTCTGAGCTCCTTGGGGACCCTGAGGTCCCGTGTTCTAACGACTGGGCGACACCACCCGTGATCCCGTACACGACGGCGCTCTCCTGGTGCAGCGTTCGCAACTCCGCGTGCATCGGTGCCGTGACCCCGGTTTTGGCCTGGGTCTCGGCGATCGACTGGCTCACCTCACGTGCCCGCCGCAGGCGCTGACTGCGCTCCAGACGTCGCTGAAACTGTTCGATGCTAACCCGTGCGTCAACACTTTCGCGATCTTCTACGAGGAGGGATGACAGGACCGAGCGGGCCTCGTCGGTCTCGAGATCGGTCATCAGGCTCTCGGCGGCGGCGTCGGGCCGGCGCTTGAGGGCGCCCACGATCGCGCGGAGCGCGCCGTGGGCCAGATCGTCGGCCTCGGCCAGCAGGGCCAGGAGCGGCGTCCGGGCCTCCGGCGAGTGAAGCAGGAGCGCCACGAGATCGCGCTCGACGGGCGGCGTTGACGCCGAGGGGCCCGGCTGGGGCCGGGCTACCGGAGTCCGCAGGGACGTCTGCAGGCGCTGTGCCTCGATCCAGAGCTGGGTCGCATCCACGCCGAGCCGCGCGGCCGCCTCGCGCGAGAGCACGGCGGCCTCCTCCGCGTCGGCGACCTTCGCCAGCATCAGAGACACCCGGGCGAAGGCGGTGGCCCGGGCTCTCGCGCCGGTGACCCCGTCGGGGTCGGCAATGGCGCGGTCGAGGGCGTACGAGAGGAGGCTCCGGGCGGCGGACACCCGCTCGGTGAAGGCAGCGGCCCCGGAGGCCCGCAGGAAGGTATCGGGGTCGTGGCCGGTGGGCAGCAGCGCGACCTTGACCCGGAAGGCCCCTTTGCCCTCGAACGTGCCGGATCGGTTCACGGCCCACGCCATGCCCCCGCCCGTGGGCTCCAGCAGCTCCTCGGCCCGGGCCGCCGCCTTCTGACCGGCGGCGTCGGCATCGAAGAACGTGACCACCTCGTCGCAATAGCGTCTGAGGAGCCCGAGCTGGGCGGGCGTGAAGGCGGTGCCGAGCGCCGCCACGGTGCCGGTGAAGCCGTACTGGTGGCACATGAGGCAGTCGACGTAGCCCTCCACGATGAAGGCCCGATTCTGCGCCTGGATCGTCGGGCGAGCCAGGTCGGCTGCGTAGAGGAGGTTGCCCTTCGTGTAGAGCGGCGTCTCGGGGGAGTTCAGGTACTTCGGCTGCTCGTCGCCGAACGCACGGCCCCCGAAGGCGACGACCCGGCCCTGCAGATCGCGGATCGGGAAGAGCAGACGCCCGCGGAAGCGGTCGTAGGCACCCGCCCGGTTCTCCCGCGGGATCGCCAGGCCTGCGGCGATCAGCGTCTCCTCGGTCACCTTCTCCGAGCGCATGAAGCCGAGGAGCGTGTCCCAGCCCTCGGGCGCGTAGCCGAGGCCGAAGCTACGGGCGACCTCGGGATCGATGCCGCGCTGCTCGAGGTAGGCGCGCGCCCGCTCGCCAGACGGCCGCGCGAGCTCGGCCTGGTAGAAGCGCGCCGCGAGCCCGATCGCCCGCAGCAGCTCGTCCCGCCCGGAATCGCCACCCTGGCCGCGCTCGTCGGGCAGCGCGATGCCGGCCGTCTTCGCGAGCGCGCGGACGGCCTCGGGGAACGAGACGCGATCCTGGCGCATCAGGAAGCCGAACGCGTCGCCTCCGACTCCGCAGCCGAAGCAGTGGTAGATGCCCTTGCGCGGGTTGACCGTGAACGACGGGGTCTTCTCGGCATGGAACGGGCAGAGCCCCTTCCAGCCGGTCCCCGCCTTCCGCAAATTCACGAAGCGCCCGACGAGATCCACGATGTCGGTCGCGCCGCGGATGTCGTCGAGCAGCGACTGTGAATACTGGGTCATCTACCCGACCTTGAGCGCGGCCACGGTAGCGCCCGTGCCGCCTTCGGAAGGCTCGCCGTCGCGGAACGACTCGACCAGTGGATGCCCGGCCAAGAGCTCGCGAACGGCCTTTCTGAGGGCGCCCGTGCCCTTGCCGTGCACCAGCCTTACGCTCGCCAGGCCCGCGAGGAACGCATGGTCCAGGTACTGCTCGACCCGATCACGCGCCTCGTCCGTCGTCTGGCCGAGCAGCAGGAGCTCGGGCCCGACGGAACGGACCGGCGCATCCGGCCCCCTCGACGATCGTCCCGCGACCTTGGCGGCGCCCATACCCCAGTGTGTGCCCTGCAGGGTACTCCCCTGAGGCGTCGCGCGCCTGCCCGACTGTGCCGCGACGCCGGGAGCCGCCGCGGCGGGACGAAGGGCCGAGACCGGGACGCGGATGGTGACAGAGCCTGAGCGGACCGTCGCCGAGTTCCCGGCGATCTCGACCAGCTCACCCCGGACACCCAGATGCTCGGCGGCGACCGTGGCGCCGGGCGCGAGCGCCGCCACCTCGACCGCGGGCTCTTCCGGCGCGACCGTCTCCACCTTCGCCGCGGCTTCCCGAACGCGCCGGCGGCTCTCGTCGAGCGAGCGTCGCGAGCGGTCCGAGTGCTTGAGCTTGTCCCACTCGGCGGCGAGCGCCCGGCGGATATCGCTGACGAGCGCGGTCGCCTCGGAGCGCGCCCGCGCGACGATCGCCTGGGCCCGGCTCTCGGCTTCTGCCTCGGTGCGGCGGGCCTTCGCCAGGCGGGCCGCGCTCTCGGTGTCGACGCGCTCGATCTCGCGCGCGCGCTCGAGCTCCGACCGCGCGTGGGCGTCGAGCGTCGCCAGGAGCTCGGACATCCGTGCGGCTTGCTCGGAGCGATGGGCGTTCGCGCGGGCGATGAGCTCGGCGCCGAGACCGAGCCGGGCCGCGATCGTCAGGGCGTAGCTCTGGCCCGGCTGGCCGTAGCGCAGGCGGAAGGTCGGCGCGAGCGTCGCGGTGTCGAACTCGACCGATGCGTTGCGCGCGCGCGGGTGCGTGGAGGCGAAGGCCTTGAGCGGCTCGAGATGAGTCGTCGCGATCACCAGAGAGCCGCGCTCGGCGAGCTCCTCGAGAATCGCCTGGGCGAGGGCGGCGCCCTCGTCGGGGTCGGTGCCCGCGCCGAGCTCGTCCAGCAGGACGAGCGAGCCCTCGTCGGCCGCGTCGAGGATTTCGCGCGCCTGCTTGACGAAGGCCGAAAAGGTCGAGAGGTTCTCGGCCACCGACTGGTCGTCGCCGATGATCGCGAACACGTCATCGAACACGGGCAGCCGCGAGCCTTCTTCGGCCGGCAGGTGACAGCCCACCTGCGCCATCATTGCGTGCACGGCGAGAGTCTTGAGCGCGATGGTCTTGCCGCCCGCGTTCGGCCCGGTGATGACGAGCAGCGGGCGCTCGGGGTCGAGCTCGAGATCCATCGGGACGACGGTGCGGCCGGGATCTGCCCACCCCTGCGCGAGCAGGAGGGGATGGCGCGCACCGCGGAGCGCGACGACGCGTTCGGTATCGACCAGGGGCGGCGTGGCGCGCATGCGTTCGGCCGCCTGGGCGCGAGCGAACGTCCAGTCGAGCTCGCCGATGGCGGACACCAGCGCTTCCAGGTCGTCGAGGCGCGCGCGCACGGCCGCGGTCAGCTCGGCGAGGATGCGCGCGATCTCGTGCTGCTCTTCGCGCGTGGCCTGGACGAGATCGTTGTTGGCGTCAACGACGTTCTCGGGCTCGATGAAGAGCGTCTGTCCGCTCTGCGACCGGTCGTGCACGATGCCGCGCACCCGGCCCCGTGACTCGGCCCGCACCGGCAGGACGTACCGTCCGTGGCGGAGCGTGACGTAGTGGTCGGCGAAGAGCCGGTCGGCGTCGCTGCCCTGGAAGGCCCGTTCCAGCTCGGCCGCGAGCTGCCGGCGCCGATCGCGGATCTCGCGGCGAAGCCGCTTCAGGGTCGGGCTCGCGTCGTCGGTCACAAGCCCGCTCGCGTCGAGGGCGCGGCGGAGGCGGTCGGCGAGCTCGGCGAAGCGGGGCAAGGCGTCGGTGATGGCCGCAATGCCCGGGCTCGACTCGCGCGCGGTCTGTCCGTAGGCGCGAAGCTTCGGGCTCGCTTCCAGCGTCGGGACGATCTGGATCAGCTCGGGGCCTTCGAGCATGCTGCCGTCGGCGCGACAGCGGCCGAGGAGGGGGCGGATATCGGGGAGGGCTTCCAGCGGGAGCGGCCCGGCGGTGGAGAGGGTCAGCCGGGCCTGGCGCGTCATTTCGATCGCTGCCTGGACACCGGACACCTCGGTGAGCGGCTCCGCGGTGGTCGCTCGTTCACGACCCATCTCGGTCAAAGCTTCGTTGGCGAGGAGGGCCCGCACCGCATTCCATTCGGTGCCGGGCTCCCAGACTCGGCCTGACTCCAACCTTCGCCTCATTCGCTCCCGGCCTGGGTCCCGGGAGAGTGGGCGAACATCCAGGAGTTACGGCTAATCGGACATCCGTTCGCGCCGCTTGGCCTTCTTGCGAGCGGCGAGGGCTTTGCGCTTCCGCCGAACGCTGGGCTTCTCGTAGTGCTGGCGCTTCTTGAACTCCGACAGGAGCCCGGCCTTCTCACACTGCTTCTTGAACCGCTTGAGGGCGCTCTCGAAGGATTCGTCAGGCTCCACGATGACTTTGGTCACTCCGAGTCCTCCTTCGGGTCGCTACCCTCTGGATAAACAACAACTATATACCATGCAGCCTACCCCCCGGCAATCACGGGACGGCCTGCTAGACTGGCGCCCTCGATGCCCTCCGCGCCGCCCCTCTACAGCGTCGTGCCGTTCGTCCTCATGCTGCTGGCAATTGCCCTCGCTCCCCTCTGGGTGCCTCGCTGGTGGGAGTCGAACCGCAACAAGCTGGTCATGTCCATCCTCCTGGGGCTGCCGATTTTTGTCATGTACCTCGGGCGACGGCCGGGAGCACTCGGCGCCATGGCCGAGGAGTACGTGTCCTTCATCATCCTCCTGGCCGGGCTTTACGTGATCTCCGGGGGGATCCTCCTGCGCGGCGATCTCGAGGCGACGCCCGCGACCAACGTCACGTTCCTCGCGCTCGGGTCGGTGCTCGCGTCGTTCATCGGCACGACCGGCGCCTCGATGCTCCTGATTCGCCCGCTGTTGCAGACCAATCGGGAACGGACTCACGTCCGGCACACCGTGATCTTCTTCGTCTTCCTGGTTTCCAACATCGGCGGCATGCTGACGCCGCTGGGCGATCCGCCGCTGTTCCTCGGCTACCTGCAGGGTGTGCCGTTCACCTGGACCTTTCGCCTACTCCCGCACTGGGGTTTCCAGGTTTTGCTGCTGCTCGCGCTCTACTTCCTCTGGGATCGGCGCCAGTACGCGCGCGAACCCGTGGGCGCGCGCCGCCGCGACCGGACGCAGGTGGAGCCCCTGCGTCTCTCCGGCGCGTTCAACTTCGTGGCGCTCGCGCTGGTCGTGCTCGCCGTCGCGTTCTTGACGGCGCCCTGGCGTGAGGCCAGCATCGTCTTGCTGGCCGCCCTATCCTGCTGGCGCACGCCGAGCGCGATCCGTCAGGCCAACGGCTTCACGGCCCATCCCATCCTGGAGGTTGCCGTACTCTTCCTCGGGATCTTCCTGACGATGATTCCCGCGCTGGAGCTTCTGAGGCTGCGCGGCGGTGAGCTCGGCGTGCGCGAGCCCTGGCACTTCTTCTGGGCCAGCGGGCTCCTCTCGTCGTTTCTCGACAACGCGCCGACCTATCTCGTGTTCCTGGCGCTCGGGCAGAGCCTCGGCCTGTCGCCGGAGATCGTGGGCGTGCCGCACGCGATCCTGGCGGCGATCAGCGTAGGTGCGGTATCGATGGGCGCCAACAGCTACATCGGCAACGCGCCCAACTTCATGGTGAAGTCGATCGCCGAGGAGCAGGGGGTGAAGATGCCGAGCTTCTTCGGCTATATGCTCTACAGCGGCGGAATCCTCCTGCCGCTGTTCGTGATCGTCACCGTCGTGTTCTTCTAGGCGAGCAGCGAGAGCACGCGCTCGGCGGCCTGCTCGACGGCGGCGTCTACCACCGGGAGCTCGTCGCGCTCGAACCCGGTGAGCACGTGGTCCGGCACATTCGCCTTCTGGTCGGGGCGACCGATGCCCACCTTGATGCGCTTGATCTCCTCGGTGCCGAGCGCGGCCAGCACCGAGCGGACCCCATTGTGGCCGCCGTGACTGCCCTTCATGCGCAATCGCACGGTGCCGAGCGGCAGGTCGATGTCGTCGTAGACGAGGATCATGTCGGCGGGATCGGCGTCGACCCGGCGGAGCAGCTTGGCGACGACGGGGCCGCTCTCGTTCATGAAGGAGATGGGCTTGATCAGGCGGACCGCCTCGCCGCGCCACTGACCGCGGGCAACCACGCCGGGGCCGTCGCGCCGCCAGGACGCATGGAGCGTCCTGGCGAGCGCGTCGAGGACTCGCTGGCCCACGTTGTGTCGGGTGTCCCGATACTCCGGACCGGGGTTGCCCAGCCCGACCACGACGCGGGCCAAGGGGCCCTCGACCTGCTACTTGTCCTTCTCGGCGCGCGCCGGCCGCACCGCCGGCTTCTTGTCGTCGCCGGCCGCCGCCGCTTCTTCTCCCTCTTTCGGCTTGCGTTCGGTGAGAACCTCGGGCTCGGTGACCGCCGCCGCTGTCGGCGCCACCGCCGCCACTTCCTCGGCCATCGGCGGCGCGACCGTGGCGACCGCCTGCCCCGGGTCGTTCAGGATCCGCACGCCCTCGGGCGCCCGGAGGTCCGAGACCTTCAGGACGTCGCCGATCATGAGCGCGCTCACGTCGGCGTCGATGCGCTCTGGGATGGCCGTCGGCAGGCAGGAGATCGCGAGCTCGTAGAGCACGAGGTTGAGGATGCCCTTCTGCTCCTTGACGCCGGCCGCCTCGCCCACCGGCCGCACGGTGACGTGCACCGTGATGGCGCGGTCCGCGGAGACCTCCTGCAGGTCGACGTGGAGCAGCTGCTCGGTGACCGGATCGAACTGGAGCTCGCGGATGATCGCGAGCCGGGCGCCGTTGCCCGCTTCACCGTCGAACTTCAGCGTGAGCAGCTGGGTCGTACCCTCGCGGCCGTGGATCATCCTCAAGACCGCTTTCGGATCGACCGTGACCGTCTCGGCCTTCTGACCGTCGTAGACGACCGCCGGCACCACGCCCGCGCGGCGCAGGCGCTTGGCGACCTCCTTGCCGGTTTCCGTCCGCCGCTTGATCGTCAACTCTTGCATCGCCATGGTGACTCCTTCGCGTCGAATTACAGGAACAACGTCGAGACGGACTCCTCGTCGTGGATGCGGCGGATCGCCTCGCCCAGGAGCGGGGCGACCGTGAGCACCGTGATCCGCGACGACAGGCGCTTGGCCTCGGTCACCGGGATCGTGTTCGTGACGACGACCTCTTCGATCGGCGAGCCCTTGATGCGATCGATCGCCGGTCCGGACAGGACCGGATGGACCCCGCACGCCAGGATGCGGCGCGCGCCCCCGTGATCAATCGCGGTCACCGCCTGCAAGAGCGTGCCGGCGGTATCGATGATGTCGTCGATGACGATGGCGTCGCGGCCCTTGACGTCGCCGATCAAGTGCATGGCGACCGCGGAGTTCACCCCGTCACGCCGCTTGTCGATGATGGCCAGGCCGGCGTCGAACCGCTTGGCGATCGCGCGCGCCCGCTCCACACCGCCCGCGTCCGGCGCGACGATGACCGGGTCCTGCAGGTCCTTCTTCTTCAGGTAGTCGATCATCACCACCGGGCCGGCGAAGAGGTGGTCGACCGGCACGCTGAAGAAGCCCTGGATCTGCCCGGCGTGCAGGTCGAGCGCCAGCACCCGGTCGATTCCCGCCGCCTCCAGGAGGTCGGCCACGAGCCGCGCCGAGATCGGCACGCGCGACTGCACCTTGCGGTCTTGCCGCGCGTAGCCGTAGTAGGGGAGCACTGCGGTGATCCGGCGAGCCGACGCGCGCTTCATGGCGTCGACCATGATGAGCAACTCCATGAGCGTGTCGTTCACCGGAGGGCACGTGGGCTGGATGACGAACACGTCGGCGCCGCGAACGTTCTCGTTGACCTGGACGTACACCTCGCCGTCCGAGAAGCGCGTCACCTCCGCATCGGCCAGCGGCACGTGCAGGTATTGCGCGATCTCCTCGGCGAGGGGACGGTTCGCGTTGCCCGTCAACAGCTTCAGCTCGTAGGCCATCGTTGCCTCGCTCTAAAGTGTGGTTGGGGCGGGAGGATTCGAACCTCCGAATACGGGATCCAAAGTCCCGCGCCTTGCCGCTTGGCCACGCCCCAGCGTGTGCCCCTCCGACGACTCAACTCTACCGTATCCGTATCGCCGGTCCGCGCAGGGCCCGGACGGCCCAGCACGCCCAGCGCGCCCGGCCGACGCGGTCGCGGATCTGCCGCGCGTGGTCGTACGAGCGCGCCACCCCGAACACCGTGAGCCCGCTGCCCGACATCGCCGCGCCCAGGGCGCCCGCCGCCAGGAGCGCCGACTCCATTTGCTCCACCTCGCGGTACCGCGGCGCGGCCACGCGCTCCAGCGCGTTGCCGAGCGTCGCCGCGACGCGGCTCGCCTGGCGGCTGCGCAGAGCGGCCGCCATGCCCCGGCCCCGACCCCCGTCGGAATAGATTTCCGGCTTCACACCGCCGTAGATCTCGGCGGTGCTCGCCGCGACGCGCGGGTTCACGAGCACCAGCGCCAGGGCGCAGGTGGCCAGGGGCTCGAGCCGCTCGCCCCTTCCGGTCCCCAGCGCCGCGCCGCCGTGGAGGAAGAACGGCACGTCCATCCCGAGCGTCACCGCAACCTCGGCCAGGCGCGCCGAAGACAAGCGCAGCCCCCACAGGCGGTTCAGCCCGACGAGAACCGCCGCGGCATCCGTCGAGCCACCGCCGAGCCCCGCGGCCACCGGGATCCGCTTCTCCAGCGTGATCCGCGCGCCGCGGCTCACCCCGGCCCCGTCGCGCAACGCCGCCGCGGCCCTCAGGGCCAGATTGGTCCCGTCCGTCGGGACATCGGAAGCGGTGGTCCGAAGCTCCAGAACGTCCGCGTCTTCGACCACCAACCGGTCGGAGAGATCCACGGTCTGCATGACCGTGACGATCTCGTGGTAGCCGTCGGTCCGCCGGCCGAGCACCTCCAACGTCAGGTTGATCTTGGCCGCAGCGTTGAGCACGAGACGACGGGCCGTCCCCGACCGCTTCGACAAGACATCGCACGATAGCATGGGGCTGCCGGTCGTTCAACGGATGCCCTGTATTTTCGCCCCCTTCGGAATCGCGATCGTGAAGCGTTCGGCCTCGATCCCGCTGCCTTCGACGAGGTTGTCGTAGTTGACGGAGCCGGTCACGTACGATTGCGCTGCCTCGACGTCGAACCCCCTGAGCGCGCCCCCTGCGTCACGCCGGTACTTCACCAGCGCGTTGAACGGGCTACCGTAGATCTGGACCTGGCGGACCGTGCCGGTCTCGAGGTCGAGCCACACGCGCCGGCGCCCGCCGGGACTGACGAGATCGATCGACGGACCAGCCTCGTCGGGCGACTGCAGCTCGGCGGATGTGAGATCGGACGGGGGCGCGACGCGCCCGGCGAGCGCCGCGACGAGGTCCTCGGGGGTCAGGGGCAGGCGCAGGGCCTTCTCGATCGTCTCGGCGTTGGCCGGGCCGACCTGTGCTTCGTTCTTCACCGCGTCGTAGACCGTGAGCTGCCCCTCGTGAACGGTGACGACGCGCAGCGGCGGGCCGAACGGTGAGAGCACCTCGAAGCGGATCGACGCAGGGGCCTTCGCGAGGAGCACGCCCTGCACGCGCAGACGATCGCTGCCTCGCTTCACGGCGATGTCGGCGAGGGCGCGAAGGTCGGTGAACTCGCTGGCGCGGCTTGTCAGGAGTGCGACGGTGCGACGCGCGTCCTCGCTGATCGGCGGCCGGGACAGGGTCGCGCACGCGGCGAGCAGCGCGAGCGGCGCGACGAGGAGAAGTCTACTGAGAGGCCTTCGGCCCACCCTTGACCCGGCGCTGGCGGTCCTTGAGGTCGTCGACCTTCTTCTTGACCCCGTCGGCCGTCGGGTCGAGCTGGAGGGCCTTCTCCCACGCGGCGATGGCGGCATCGTCCTGACCGTTCTTGACGAGGGCGTCGCCGAGATGCTCGTAGATGACGGGATCCGGCTCCTTGGTCTTCGCCACGGCGCGCTTGAGCTCCTTCAGCGCCTCCGGGTACTTGCCCTGCTGGTAATAGGCCCAGCCGAGGCTGTCGATGAAGTAGCCGTTCTCGGGCTCGAGGTCGAGGGCGGTGCTGATGAGCTTGATCGCCTCGTCGAGATTCTGGCCGCGCTCGGCGTACATGTAGCCGACGTAGTTGTAGGCCTCGGCGTGCTTGGGATCGAGCGAGATCACACGCCGGAACGAGCCCACCGCGTCGTCGAACTTGGACTGCTTCTCGTAGACGACGCCGAGCTGGAAGTGCAGGTCCTTTTGCTTGTCGTCGAGCCCCAGGCCTTCCTTCAGGACCTCGGCCGCGCGATCGTACTGTTTGGCGCGGTAGTACGCAGTGCCGAGGTAGAGGAACAGCTCGGGCCGCTTGGGCTCCAGGTTGACGGCCTCGCGGAGCGTCGAGATCGCCTCGTCGTAGCGCTTGGTCCGCCCGTACAGGAAGCCGAGCTGCACGCGCGCGTCGATCGACCGGGGGTCGGCGCGCAGGATGCGCTCGAGCTCGGATTTCGCCTCGGCGTCGCGGCCGGCGTCCATGTAGGTCGTCGCCAGGAAATAGCGCGCGCGCAGGTTCGACGGCTCGAGTGCGACGACGCGCCGGAACGAGTCGATCGCGCGGTCCCAGTTCTTCTGCTCGTAGTAGACGGCGCCGAGCTTCATCCAGACGCGCGGGTTCTGCGGCGCAACCTCGGTGAGCCCCTCGAGCTCGGTCTGGGCCTCGGGAAGCCGGCCGAGCCGGATCAAAAGGTCCGAGAGCTTCTCGGCGAACGCCGGGTTATCAGGATTGGCCTTCACGGCGCGCCGGTACACCTCGATCGCCTCTTCACTCTTGTGCAGCGCCTCGGCGTAGACGGCGCCGAGCGCGCTCCAGGCGCCGTCGTGGTCGGGGTCGAGGTCGACGGCGGCGGTCAGGCGCTTGATCGCCTCGTCCCACGACTCGGTCTCGATCGCGAGGCGTCCGAGCAGGAACTGCGCCTGGGCCAGCCGGGGTTGGCGCTCGGCGAGGCGCAACAGCGTGCTCCGCGCGCGGTCGTACGCCTTCTGCTCGACCTGGAGCCGCGCCAGCATCAGATAAGGCTCCTCCGAGTCCGGGTTGAGCGCGATCGCGCGCTCC
>Ga0134123_10001049_pt1 | contig 18219 bp, 19 predicted proteins | sample KB303_FD_96460 | JGI IMG/M metagenome (GOLD analysis project Ga0134123, IMG submission 96460) | Terrestrial soil microbial communities without Nitrogen fertilizer from Kellogg Biological Station, Michigan, USA - KB3-0-3 | ecosystem: Environmental > Terrestrial > Soil > Unclassified ...
TATCGCCGGAGCGCGCCAGGCGCACGTTCATTCCGAGCGCCACCTTGCCGGCCTTCATCATCTCTTTCAGGGGATTCGTCAGGATCGGCGTGTCGGGCATCAGCGAGCTCCCTTGTTCGGGTTGATCAGATATTTCTCCCCGGTGGCTTGCTTGCTGTAGACCATGATCTCCTCGATCCGCAACGCCTCGGCGAGGGAGACCTCCTTCGCGTAGGTGCTCGCGAACGTGGTCTTGATCTCGGCGGCGACCCGCTCCCGCAGCTTCTGGGCGGCCTCGAAGCCGATCTTCTGCAGGAAGGCCGTGAGCAGCCAGCCGCCGACGCCCCAGGCCATGCCGAAGGTGCGATGAAATTCGGTGGGCCCGCGATCCAGGCCGCCGTAGATGTAGACCTGCTTGTGCGGGGTCGACCCGTAGCGGCTGTATTCCTTCGCCGTCCGGTTCGCGGCCGTCTCCATCCCGCCGAGGATCTGCCCCGCCAGCCTTCCGCCGCCGATCGCGTCGAAGGCCACGGTGGCGCCGGAGGCCGCGAGCGCCTCGACCAGGTCGTCCATGAACTGCGGCGACGCCGAGCTGCACACGTAGGTCGCGCCGATCCTCTTCAGGAGATCGACGTGCTCGGGCCTGCGCACGATGTTCACGAGGTCGACCTTGTCCTTGATGCAGATCTTGTTGAGCATCTGCCCCAGATTGGACGCCGCCGCCGTATGCACGAGCGCCTTGTGGCCCTCGCGGCGCATGGTCTCGACCATGCCGAGCGCGGTGAGTGGATTGACGAAGCAGTCGGCGCCCTCGGCCGGCGTGGTTCCCGGCGGCAGCACCAGGCATTGCATAGCCTTGATGCAGCGATACTGCGCGTACATGGCGCCACCGAGGATCGCGACGGTCTTGCCCATCAGCGCCTGCGCGGCCGGCGACGCCCCGGCCTGGACGACCACACCGGCCGCTTCGTTGCCGACGGGCAACGACTGCTCCAGACGCCCCGCCAGCGCCTTCAGAGCCGCCGGTGAGATGCTGGCCGTGACCACCGGATTGTCGGCGGTGCCCGAGGCCTTGACGGTGGTCAGGTCGGCGCCGCCGAAGAGAAGTCCCTGGTCGGACGGATTGATCGGTGAGGCGTCGATCCGGACGACGACCTCCTCGGGTTTTGGCTCAGGCGTGGGGACGCGGGCAAGCGTGATCTCGACGATGCCCTCCTTCTTCACCGTCGAGCGCAGCTGAAGTCCCATGCTCGTGCTGCTCATCGCCGCTTCGCTCCTTTCCGGCCTGGCCGGTAACCGATCGTGGACTGCGTCCCCGCGTCCTCGGCGTGGACGTGGGTGGCCTCCGTGGCTTCGCGCCGCTTCGCGGCGAGAGCCTCGGGCGGAGGCGTGGCAGCGATGAGGCATTGCTTTCCGCTGCCGATCAAGTCGCGCCGGCCGGCGTCCACGAGCGCCTTGTGCACGAGGAACCAGTTGCTGGGCTCGAAGAACTGCATCAGCGCGCGCTGCGTCTGCCGGTCGCGCAGCTTCTTCACGGTATCGACGGGCGTCATGGTCAGCGGGTCGATGCCGGTGTGATAGATGCACGTCGCGATGTCCATCGGCGCCGGGATGAAGTCTTGCACCTGCCGGGGCCGGTATCCGTGCTTCTTCAGGAAGACGGCCAGCTCGATCATGTCCTCCACGCGAGAGCCGGGATGGCTCGCGATGAAGTAGGGCACGAGATATTGCTCCTTGCCGGCCCGTTCGCTCGCGCGCTTGAACCTCCCCGCGAACGCCTCGAACTCGCGGTGGCTCGGCTTCTTCATCAGCGCCAGGACACGGTCGGACTGGTGCTCGGGCGCGACCTTCAGATGGCCGCCGACGTGATGGGTCGCCAGCTCCCTCACGTAAGAGTCGTCCAGGTTGGCGAGATCCATACGGATCCCCGAGGCGATGTGGACGCGCTTCACGCCCGGGACGGCACGGGCGCCGCGCATCAGCGCGATCGTCGGCGCGTGGCTCGTTCCGAGCAGCTTGCAGACCGTCGGGTGAATGCAGGAGAGGCGCTTGCATACGGCCTCGACCTCCGGCCGGGTACAGCGCATCTGGTACATATTCGCGGTGGGGCCACCGAGGTCGCTGATCGTCCCTTTGAAGCCGGGCTCGTCAGCGATCGCGCGCACCTCGCTCAGGACCGAGCGGGGACTCCGGCTCTGGATGACGCGGCCCTCGTGCATCGTGATGGAGCAGAACGTGCAACCCCCGAAGCAGCCCCGCATGATCTGCACGGAGTCCTTGATCATCGTGTACGCGGGAATCGGCTCGGCGTAGCGCGGGTGGGGCCGCCGCGTGTACGGCAAGTCGTAGATCGCGTCCATCTCGGCCTCGCCGATCGGCAGGCACGGGGGGTTGAGCACGAGCGTACGATCGCCGTGGGCTTGCGTGAGCCGCCGCGCATTGAACGGGTTCGTCTCTTGGTGGAACGCGCGGGTCATCCGTGCGAAGGCCATCGGGTCCCGCGTCACGTCCTCCAGCGCGGGCAGCGCCAGCGTCTCGCCCGTCCAGGCCGGCGACGTTTCCCGGGCGCCGAGCAAGTACGCCACGCCGCGCAGGTCACGGAGCGCCGACACCGGCTCTCCGGCGGCGAGCCGGTGCGCGATGGCGACGATCGTGGCCTCGCCCTTGCCGAACGCCAAAAGGTCGGCCTTGCTGGTCGCCAGCATCGACGGCCTCACGCTGTCCGACCAGTAGTCGTAATGCGCGATGCGCCGGAGCGACGCCTCGATGCCGCCGATGACCACCGGCACGCTCCCGAACGCCTCGCGGCATCGTTGCGCGTACACCGGTGTCGGACGGTCCGGACGTAAGCCGATCCGGCCGCCCGGCGAGTAGGCATCGTCGTTGCGGCGCTTCCTGTTCGCCGTGTAGTGGTTGATCATCGAGTCCATGTTGCCGGCCGAGACGGCGTAGAAGAGCCGGGGCCGTCCGAGCGCACGCCACGCCGCGGCGCTCCGCCAGTCCGGCTGCGGCAGGATCGCGACGCGGAACCCGGCGGCCTCGAGCACGCGGGAGAGCACGGCCATCGCGAACGAGGGGTGGTCCACGTAGGCGTCGCCCGTCACGAAGACGACATCGGGCGCGTCCCAGCCGCGGGCGCGGATCTCGTCCGCCGTCGTGGGCAGCCAGCGTCTGGGGTCGAGGCTCACGGGGTCATCCTACGCGCCGCCGGGTCGTCCGCAAGGGTCGGCGCAGCGCTCGGGCTCGGCGCGAGATCAGGTGTTCACCGGGCGCGGTCCCCGGGAATTGCCCGATGGGTGTGGGCACGCGGCGGCGCTATGAGTGGGGCTCATGATCGAGCAGACGGACCCGACGTGTCCCAGGTGCCTTCAGATCATCTCGCCGGATCACTCGATCGTCGCGCAGGGCGTTCGCTTGTTCCATCTCGATTGCGACCGGCCCTGCGCGCTGAGCTTCGAGGAGTCCGCGCTTCTCTACACGTACTGCTGGAATCACGCGGTCGCCGACTGCGTCGCGTGCGCACGCAGCTATCGACGGGCCGAGCTCGGCGCGGACCTGACCCGGTGTCCTCGCTGTCGCGCTGATCTGACCGACTGCCTTCGCGCGCACCTCTATGACTGCGCGATGCTTCCCGCGAACCTGCGTCATCGGGCGCGGGAGACCCGCGAGCTGTCGCGGATGCTCCTGAAGCACAGCCATCAGTTGCGCGATGCGGCGGATGTCTTGCTGCGGGAGGAAGTCGCACCCGGCCGGAGCCGATCCGTCCGGCGCGCGTCGTAGCCCTTCCGATCTCCCCGGCGGGAGCTTAGGACCCCGACGCCGGGATCTCCCCCGTCAGCACGATTACGCCGAGCATTTCGGCTGTTCCCGCCTTGAGGGGTAGCACGGCTCGGGCCGCTCAACGACCCGCCCCTCGGCCCGCTCGCGTGCCAATTTCGCCCCGCGAGGATGCCAAACGGCCCACTGACGATCCTCTGATCGCCGCCTAATCAAGATCTTACGCGCCCGGCGGACAGCTTGCTTAGCCATAGGAGTTTCGTTTCCGTCGCCACCGATCGGCCACAAGGAGGCGCGAATGTTTGAGCTCTTTCAGCGAATTCCCGAGCCCTGGCGTCAGCTGTCGGATCTGCTGATCGCGCCGCTGGCGTGGATCCCGCGCATGCAGCACGCGATGTGGGACTTCTTCTTCGCCCCCGGCCCGTGGTGGCTGATCACGGCGAAGTACCTCTTCCTGGTTTTCCCCGCCTTGCTCGCCGTGGCGGCGGTGTGGTGCACGCAGCTCTCCATCTACACGCTGCCGTTCCGTTCCGGTCGCGCGCAGTTCATCCCGACGATGATGCTGACCTGGTGGGACGCCGTGCGCGCCGTCTGGCTCTACTGGATCGGCATGTTCCGCTTCGTCGGCGTGGCGCTGGGATGGCTGGCGACGTTCACGACCTTCATCGTCAAGCTCCTGCTCGAGGTCATCCATCAGATTGCGCTCATGCCGTTCACGATGACGGGTCGTATGACGCAGAGCTACTTCACGCCCGGTGTGCCCTGGGTGGCGTTCGTGATGCTCATCTTCTGGTGCGTGCTCGAGGCCGCCATCTTCACCTACACGCTGATGCCGACCGTGACCGAGCTCCTCGCCGATCTCGTCGGCGGCGAGTCGGTGGCGCGCTATACCGGCCCCATCCTGTACTTCTTCCTGCTGCTGCTCATCATGGGCAGCTTCGCGTGCGTGCAGACCCTGATGGACGCCGTGAAGAAGCGGGAGTGGAAATACATCGCCCAGATGGTCATCGTCGAGCTGTTCGTGATGTTCTTCGAGGTCGTCTTCCTCTACCGCGAGCTCATCGACGCGCTGACACCGTGGATCGCGCAGTCGACTGGCATGAAGCTGGGCCTTGGAGTCACGCTCGCGCTCTCGTCGTTCGGCTGGATCGGCATCCGCGGCATGACGTGGTTCCTGTTCGGCCAGTTCGGAACGCCGCCGATGCTTGCCTTCATCTCGCGGCGGCCCATGGTGGACGAGGCGGCGCCGCGTCACACCAACGGCAAGGCCCAGCCGGCGTGGTGGCGGCAGCCGGTGGCCGAGCTCAAGCAGGAGATCGAGTGGCTCCACAAGAAGAGCGAGGAGCTGCTCGACTACCTGGTGCTGCCGGTCCTGCAGCTGGCGGCGGCCGCGGTCAACTTCGGGATGGTCCTGGTCTCGTCGCGCCAGGTCTTCTCGCTGCCCTTCAAGGACGGCAGTGAGATCACGCAGACCTGGCACATTCTGCAGAACCTGCATCTGCACACGCCGCCCCGGAAGCCGGCGACGCTATGAGCCGCCTGGTCCGTTCACTCACGGCCCGGCTGGTCGCGGCCGCTCTGCTCAGCGTCGCCGTCGTGGTCTCGGCAGCCGAGCCCGAGGACGTCAACAAGGCGCCGCGGTCGACGCTGTTCGTCGGTCTCGACACCAGCGGATCGGTCAAGGCCGCCTATGACGACGCCCTCACGTTCGTCGCCCATTACCTCTACGGCCACATGCACGAGCTCGGCGGCCTGTCCAAGCCGCGCGATCTCTTCGTGACGGCGATCGGCGGGAAGGACAACAACGAGCCGAAGTCCTTCCACCCGATCCACGAGTTCAACAACAAGGACGTCAAGCAGATCGAAACCGATCTCAGGAAGTGGTTTCCGCCCACCGACACGCTCACGGACTTCAACGTCTTCTTCCGGCAGATCGCGCGCCACGTGAAGGAGCGGAACCTCGTGCTGGCGCCGATCACCGTCATGGTGGTCAGCGACGGCGTGCCCGACGTGCCCGACGGGTCGATCAAGTCGGGGACGCCTGCCTCCTACCAGCGCATCGATCTGAGCCCGCTCGACTACCTCTCCAAGAGCGTCACCGTCCGCCTGGTCTACGCGAGCCCGAAGGTCGGCGACAACTGGCGCAAGCTGGTCAAGCGCGACCGCGTGCGCTTCTGGGCCGTCGAGTACGACGTCATGAAAGGCTGGCGCGCCCAGATGAAGCCGGATACCGATCTGCCCGCCCAGGATCGCTTCTGGAAGTGGGTGCGGGACAACGTGGACTACCGAGTGCGGCGCGGCGTCTAGCCTTTGATCGCCGCGGTACCCCTGACGGCGACGGCGCCTCGCCACCGAGAGCGCCCCGCCACCGCCCCCCCCAGCGAGCCCTAATGAGTCCTCCTACGCGTCCCAATCGTGATAGCGTCCCGGCCAGTGGACATATGAGATTCGGGCTCGCGGCAAGCATGCTTCTGGTGGTTCTGGCCGCGCCGGCGGTGGCCCAGGAGATTCGTCCAACCCTGGACAAGATCAAGGAGAGCGGCGCCATCTCGCTCGGCCATCGCGAGACGTCCCGGCCGTTCTCGTTCGTCGATGCCGACGGCAAGCCGGCCGGCTACTCGGTCGACCTCTGCTTGCAGGTGGCCGCCGCCATCAAGCAGTCACTGAAGCTCGCCGATCTGAAGATCAACTGGGTGCCGGCGACGCCCGCCGATCGGGTGAGCACGCTGGTGAAGGGCACCATCGATCTGGAGTGCGGATCGACCACGATCACCTTCGGCCGGATGGAGCAGGTGGCCTTCAGCCACATGATCTTCGTCGACGGCGCGAGTTTTCTCGCGACAGCGGCCTCGGGCGTGCGAGGCGTGAAGGATCTGGGCGGCAAGCGAGTGGGTCTGATCGCCAACACGACCACCGAAAAGGCGCTCGCGGCCGCTCTGAACGCCGCATCCGTCAAGCCCCAGATCGTCAACGTCGCCGATCATCAGGGCGGATTGAAGGGCCTCGAGGAGGGACGGCTCGACGCCTACGCCTCGGACCACCTCCTGCTCGCCGGCCTCCTGTCGACCGCCAAGGATCGCTCGAAGCTTCGGTTGAGCGGCGAGATCATCTCCTACGAGCCGTACGCGCTCATGATGCGCCGCGGAGATAACGCCTTCCATGCGCAGGTCAACCGCGCGCTGTCCGCGCTCTACCGCTCGAGCGCGATCGTGCCGATCTACGAGAAGTGGTTCGGGTCCTACCTGCAGGTGCCGCCGCTGGTGAACGCGCTGTACCTGCTGCACAGCTGGCCGGATTGAGCTCGGAGGTTTGCGCGCCGGGGGTGTCGTGATGCGGAGCCGTTGGGGTTGGGTCATGGCGGCGTTCGCGTTCCTGATTGCGGTGCCCTCTCTGATCAGCGGCGAAACCCTCGGCGAGGCCTTCCGCCGCGTCAACCCGTCCGTCGTAGTCATCCGGTCGCGCGGCCGGGAGGTGACCGCCGATAGCATCGCGCGGTTCAAGGAGATCGGCTCCGGCGTGCTGATCTCGGCCGACGGTAAGGTGGCGACCGCCGCGCACGTGGTCCACACGATGGAAGACATCACGGTCGAGTTCCTGGGCGAGGAGCCCGTCGCCGCCCGCGTGATCGCCTCGGAGCCGCGGGCCGACATCTCCCTCATCCAGGTTTCCTCGGTGCCGCCCGATGCGCGAGTGGCGAAGCTGGTCGACTCCGATCCGATCCGCGTCGGCGACGCCATCTTCATCGTCGGGGCACCGTACGGGCTCGCCCACTCGCTCAGCGCGGGGATCATCAGCGCGCGCTGGGAGCCCGACACGGTCACCCGCGATTTCCCGCTCGCCGAGTTCTTCCAAACCGATGCGGTCATCAACACCGGTAACTCCGGCGGACCGATGTTCAGCCGCGCGGGCGACCTGATCGGGATCGTCAGCCACAACATCACCAAGTCGGGCGGCAGCGAAGGGCTCGGCTTCGTCGTGACGGCGAATACCGTGAAGAAGCTGCTGATCGACGGGACGCGCCGGTGGTACGGGCTCGATCTCTTGCTGGTCACCGGGAGCATCGCCGAGACGCTCAAGGTGCCGCAGGCGGGCGGATTCCTCGTCAAGCAGGTGGCGAAGGACTCGGTGGCGGCCCGGATGGGTCTCAAGGGAGGGGACCGCCTGGGTATCGTGGAGGGGCAGCAGATCGTCGTCGGGGGCGACATCCTACTCTCCGTTCAGGGGATGCCGGTCACCTCCAATGCCGAGATGGTGAAGGTCCTCAAGATGCTCGAGACTCTGAAGCCCGGCGACACGCTGCGCGTGACTGTGCTGCGCGACGAGAAGCCGGTCGAGCTCTCGATGAAGTGGACGGGCTGGTAATCAGCGTGTAATTCGTCTCGGCCGGGCAGGGCTGGCATCCCGGGCGTATGATCTCAGCCATGCGGGTGCCTCCTGACGAGTACCTGCACCTGAGGCTTCGCGCGCACGAGCTGCTGCGCGATGTTCCGCTGTACGACGTTTCTGTCGTGGATCTTCCAGGCGGGGGTACCGGGCGAACCGTCGCCGACATCCGCGCGCTCGACGCCGCCGCTGCCTCCAGCCGTCTGGCAAAAGCCCTGTTCGGCTTGCGATTCTTTCTCGGGCGCGTGTTCGGATGGGACCAGGAACGGATGTTGCCCGAAAGGTCAATGCTTGGGCGCCTATCGGAGCGCGATCGCCGTGACTCCGAGGTCCCCCCCGGCACGGCCGACGGCCACTTCATCTTGCTCTATCAGTTTCCGCGGGAGTCCCTTCGCGAGACGCGCAATGCGACGGTGCACGGGTTCATCTGCACCGCGCTGGACGGCACCGCGACCGGATACCGCCTTTACTGGGCGGTCTACGTGCGCCCCGTTTCGTGGCTCACACGGCCGTATCTCATCGCCATCGAGCCGTTCCGCCGCATTCTCTATCCGGCGATGCTTCGCCGGATTCGACAGGCCTGGATCGCCGCGTTGGGTCCCGGCGTCTAAGAGAGGAAGGAGAGGCGGTGAGCGAGACCCTTCAAGCTCTGGTGCAGTACGGCTACGCGCTGGTGGCGGCGTTTGTGCTAGCCGAGCAGGTCGGGCTACCCGTTCCGGCCGTACCCGTGTTGCTGAGCGTGGGGGCGCTCGCTGGGTCCGGACGCCTGAGCTTTCTCCTCGCGCTCGGTGTCGCGCTGGCCGCGTCCCTGGTGCCGGACCTGATCTGGTACGAGCTCGGACGCCGGCGCGGCAATCGCGTGCTGCGCCACCTCTGCCGGATCTCGCTCGAGCCGGATTCGTGCGTTCGGCGAACGCAAGACCTGTTCACGCGGCAAGGCCGCAAGACCCTGCTGTTCGCCAAGTTCCTTCCGGGGCTCAGCACGGTCGCGCCGCCCCTGGCCGGCATGGTGGGGATCGCCCGTCCTCAGTTCATCGCGCTCGACATCGCCGCGGCGGTGCTGTGGGCCGGCACGTGGATGGGCCTCGGCTACGTCTTCAGCGACGCGCTCGAGGTCGTAGCGGCGTGGGCCTCCCGGCTGGGAAACTGGATCGGCGTCGTCATCGTCGCGGCATTCGGCACGTACGCCCTGGTCAAGTACGTCCAGCGCCGGCGATTTCTCCGGGAGCTCAGGATCGCGCGGATCGGCCCGGACGAGCTCAAGGTTCGTCTCGAAAGCCGAGACGACACCTTCGCCATCATCGACACGCGCTCGGTGTTGGACGTGATCGCGGTGCCTCAGGCCATCCCCGGTGCCGTGTGGATCGCCGCTGAGGACATCGCCCGGCGACAGCAGGAGCTGCCGCGGGGCCGCGAGATCATCCTGTACTGCTCCTGACCGAACGAGGCGACCAGCGCCCGGGTGGCGCTCCAGCTCAAGCGACAGGGGATCAACCGTGTGCGGCCGCTCCACGGCGGTCTCGAGCTCTGGATGGATCGGAAGTTCCCGACGATGGAGCTGAAGGTGGGCTCGGGTGAACCGGGCCTCGCGTCTCCGGTGCGGAGCTAGTGGCCCGACCGGGGACGCCGCGCCAGAGAGAAGGAGGACGGAATCATGGACGACAAGGAAGTGCTCGGCCGCATCAACGAGCTGGCGCGCGAGGAGCACGAGCTCTTCGAGCGTGAATCTCACGGGAAGGTGACCGACGCCGACCGGGCCCGACTCCGCCGGCTCGAGGTCACGCTGGACCAGTGCTGGGACCTGCTCCGCCAGCGGCGGGCGAGGCGCGCGGCCGGGCTCGACCCCGACGGCGCGCAAGTTCGCGACGAGAAGACGGTCGAGGGATACACGGCCTGACGCATGAGCGATCTCATGCCGTCAGCCGATGTCCTCGAGTGCCCCCCAGGCGCGACGTCGGCGCCCGTCCTCGAATCGTATCCGGCGCGACAGGCGACGCTCCCCGGAGAGCTGATCGTGCGCCGGGCGCTGCCTCGCAGCGCGCGAAGGCTGGTCGGGCCGTGGTGCTTCCTCGATCACTACGGCCCGATCGCATTCGGCGTCGACAGGCCGATGGCCATTGGTCCGCATCCGCATATCGGACTGCAAACGGTGACCTGGCTGCTCGAGGGCGAAGTTCTGCACAGGGACAGTCTGGGCAGCGAGCAGCTGATCCGGCCTGGCCAGCTCAATCTGATGACCGCGGGGTCGGGCATCGCGCACTCGGAGGAAACGCCCGGCCGGAACTCGGGAAGATTGCACGGTGTGCAGCTCTGGGTGGCGCTTCCAGATGCGCGGCGGCGCGGTGCACCCGGCTTCGAGCACCACGACGAGCTTCCCGTGGTGGTACTGGGCGGCGCTCAGGCGGTGATAATCCTGGGGGAGCTCGGCGGAACGCGTTCACCCGCGACGGCGTATTCCAGGATGGTGGGGGCGGACATCGTCGCCCGCAACGACGGCGACGTGCACGTGCCTCTCGATCGGGCCTTCGAGCATGCCCTCTTTCTGATCGACGGTGATGTCGCGCTGGTGGCTCACGCGCTGGAGCCGTCGACGCTCTACTACCTCGGCACCGGCCGCGACGGCGTGACCCTGACGGCAAGGAGGGGCTCGCGGCTCCTGTTACTCGGAGGCCTGCCATTCGGTGAGCGAATCCTGATGTGGTGGAATTTCGTCGGCCGCACGCCCGACGAGATCGCCGACGCCCGCAACGACTGGGAGCAAGGGACTCGGTTTGGGTCGGTGGCCTACGACGGCGAGCGCATTCCGGCCCCACCCCTGTCGTTGCGAGCGCAGCGGTAGGCCACTAGCACCGAGGACTGGCCCCAGCGAACCGGTTGGGCGCCGGCTCCTGCTTCGCCAGGCTCATCATCGTGGGCCTTCCGTCCACCTGGTCCTTCGTCGCGCCGTAGAGTGTGTCACCCGAGTGAACGAGCGTGATCCGTGACCCCGACTCATCGTCCAGGATGAGGCGATTCCCCCGAGCAGTCACGATACCGGTGCTCGGGCGATGGTTTCCCCACCTGAGCGTATAGGTCGAGTCACCGCTGACCTCGAGCACGAGGTCAGAGCTTCCCGTCGACGATTGGTGGTCGCTGCCGACGTACGAGAATTCGCCCTGCCAGGTTCCGCAGAGTCCAGTGGTCAGAGCTGAAGATGAGCCGCCGCCGCTTTCGAGACCGACGCCCGTCTTGGCTGCCGGTCCGGCACAGCCCAGAACGATGATGCTGCACAGCACGCTGGTGATCCCGATCAGGACTCGGTGAGTGGCCATATGCTCCCCCTTCTTTCTCCGACCTCGGTGTCGCTGGGCTTTCTCTGCCCTCGGCGTCGCCGGCCCGCGTCAAGGCCACAAAAGCAAAAGGCCGCTCCGAGCACAGAAACTCAGAAGCGGCCTCCCGTTTGTCAGGTCAGCCCGCGGGCGAGGCACGTCTTCCGCTACATCGCGAGACTCCTCAGCAAGCGGTGGTCGACCTTTTCACTTATCTCGACGTCGACCATCCGTCCGTCGCTGACGAGCACGGTGAGGCGACCGAATCCGTGCTTCTTCAGGCGCGCGAACATCTCGAGAAGCAGCTGCGCTTCTCGATCGCTGACGCCCGGCGCCAGGCCCGTCACCGAGCTCGGCCTATCCAACAGTCATCTCCCGGTGCTGAGATGCGAGCTCGCGAGAACCAGATTCCGATCTGGAAGGAGCCAGCGTCGCCTCCCTACGAGCGCTTCGCGGCTGAGCTGCCCGTTGCCGCCGGTTCCCTCGGGGCGACGTAGACCATCCAGGACACCCCGAAGCGGTCGGTGGTCATGCCGAAGCGCGGGGAGAAGAACGTGGTGGTGAGCGGCATGATCACCTGCCCGCCGTCGACGATCGCCCCGAAGAGCCGATCGGCCTCGGCCTCGGTCGAGACTGTGAGTGAGAGCGCGAAGCCCTGAAAGCTCGGCTGGCCTCCACATCGGCCGTCCGAAGCCATCACGGTGGTCTCGCCGATCTGGAAGCTCGCATGCATCACCTTGTCTTCGGAGCCCGGCTGGACCATCGTCTGATCGGGGCTGTCCTGGTAACGCATGAGGGCTGTCACCTCGGCGCCGAGCGCCTTGCGGTAGAACTCGAGCGCCTCCTGGCAGCGCCCCTCGAAGAACAGGTAAGGCTGGACTTGCTTCGAATGTGACGTCGTCATGGCTCCCTCCTTTTTTGATCCGATCGACCTGCCACGTCAGGCCGGCGTCAGCTCCAGCACCACACGCTCGCGATCCAACCCGCGCAACCGGTTGATCAGCATCGCGAGGGACATTTGCCACCCGTACTTGCGTTGCAGAGCCGCCAGGGCTTCGCCGCGCCGCTGCTCGTCCTCGACGACGCGCCCTGAGCCTTCGTGCCACGCGCCCAGGATGCGCCGGCCATTCATGTTGCTGGGAGCAAAGCGTATCCGGTCCGTGGCCCGCAGTCGCCGCACCTTGCCGGTGCTCCTGGCGGTCACGACGTAGAGGTTGCCGTTGAGGGGCGCCGCCCACACGGGCGTCGTCACCGGGCGCCCGTCGCGGCGGTAGGTCGTGAGCGCAATGTATCGAGTGTCGCCTGGAGTCATGTTTCTCCTCCTCGCCGAGCTCGTACTCGCCTTGAGAGGGAGTGACGCCGAGAAGCGATGCAGAGGTCGAGCGATTTCACGCTGACTTTGACGGATTGTTCACGGGCCTCCCTGTACGAAAGGACCGTGAAGACCAAATTCGTCCAGGAGGCGACGATGTCGACTCTCGCGAAGATCCTGTACATCGCGTCAGTGTTGCGAGCCCGTCCTCGCGGCATCGACCGGTATATCGACTACTTTGGCGAACGGGTATCCTGATATCGAGAACGGCTGACGACATGGAAAGGAGCCGATGATGCCGAATAGCGTTCAGTTTCACCGGGTGTTACGCGCTGCGCCCGAGAAGGTCTATCGGGCGTTCCTCGACGCAGACGCGAAGGCCAAGTGGCTTCCGCCGAACGGATTCACTTGCAGGGTTCACCACATGGACGCGAAGGTCGGGGGCACTTACAAGATGTCGTTCACGAACTTCACCACCGGGCACAGCCACTCTTTCGGCGGAACGTATATCGAATTGACCCCGCACGAGCGCATTCGCTATACGGACCGATTCGACGATCCGAACCTGCCCGGCGAGATGCAGACGACGGTCACGATGAAGAAGGTCTCGGTCGGAACCGAGCTGAGTATCCTGCAAGAGGGCCTGCCGGCGGCTATCCCACCCGAGGCGTGCTATCTCGGCTGGCAAGAGTCGCTCACTCAGCTGGCGCACCTCGTCGAGCCGGAGATTCCCGACTAGGCGCGGGCGTCCTCCACGCCGATTTGCTCGAGCCAGAAGCCCATCTCCATCTCGCGGTACATCCGGCGAGCGACGGTGAAGTGCTCGCGAGCCTGGCCCCGCTTGCCGATTCGCCGGTAGAGGGCGCCGAGCCCGAAGTGGCAGTGCGCGACGAGAGGGCGCATGCCCCGAGGCTCGGCGAGCGCCAGCGACTCACGGTAGTGCGCCTCGCCCCGCTTGGCATCCAGCTTGTCCGGATGCGCCGCGATATCGCCGAGCAGGTGGAGCGCATGAGCCGCGAATCCGGGGTGGTGCGGCGAAAAGTCGACCGCGCGAGCGGCCAGGCGACGCGCTTCGTCGACCCGGCCGAGCCGCAGAGAGGCCCGCCCCAGAGCCTGATACGACCAGGCGAGGTGCGCGACGATGCCTGTCGTCGCGAACTGCTCGATGACCTGCTCACCGAGCTGAATCTGGTTGACGGCCTCGGTTGCCTCGCCGAGCTGCGCGGAAGCCCACGCGGACGCCGCGAGCGCGCTCGGCAGCTGGATGGCGACGTTCCCGCTCTTGAACACGGTGAAGCCGTGCTCGCTCAGCTTGCGCGCGGTCGCCCATTCGCCGCGGGCCAGATGCAGCATTCCGGAAGCGCGGTGAGCGAGGCCGACGGTCGTCGCGTGCTGCGTCGGCTCGGCGAGCCGGATCGCCTCGGCGGCGTGCTCGGTGGCCTCGGCGAATCGGCCGAGCTGGATCAGGCTCAGGACGAGCCAGCAGCGATCCCGCACCGCCGGCGGCGCGCTGGCGCCGAAGCTTTCGTAGAGCCACTCGGCCGGCAAGGCCGCGAGATTGTCCTTCGCCAGCTCGACGACGCGCTGGTAGTCACCGCGGAAGTAGTGCACCTGCTCGAGGTAGGTGGTGCTGAGGATACGAAGCCGCAGATCGCCGAGCGTGCCGGCGATTTCCAGCGCGCGGTCGCCGCTGGCGACCGCCTCGTCCAGCTCCCCGAGCAGGGAGTGCAGGTTGGTCAGCGTGGCTGAGACCCGGCCGCGCTGCCGGTCGGCGTTCAGCCGATCGGCGAGCACCTCGGCCTCGCGCAGGCGCCCGAGCGCCTGGCGAACTTCGCCGATCTGGTTCAGGACGACCCGAAGGTCGAGGCGGATCTCGAGGCCCTCGGCCAGGGTTGACGGAGTCTCCGGCATCCGGGCCAGCGCGTCGAGTGCCTGCTCGAGCCACCCCCGGGCGTCTGAGAGCGCCGACCGCTCCGCCGCCTTGACCCCGGCCTGGCGCAGATAGTACGCCGCCTGCTCCCACAGCTCGCCCCGGACGGCGTGCTGAGCCAGGCGCTCGACCTCCCCGGCCGAGTGATCCTCGTGGAGCCGCTCGATCGCCTGGACGATCCGGCCGTGAAGGGCCCGCCGGCGCTCCCGCAGGAGCCCGCCGTACGTGACCTCGTGCACGTGCGCGTGCTTGAAGGAGTACTCGAGATCCGGATAGAGGCCGGTCTCGTAGATGAACTCGGCCGACTGCAGCGATTTCAGGCCGCGCCGCAGCGCGTCCTCGGAAAGCTCGGCGATGGCTTCCAGGAGCGCGAACGGAATGTTGCGGCTGCCGACGACCGACGCCAGCTGCAGGAGCCGCTTGTCGTCGGGCGGGAGACGGTCGATGCGCGCGGCCAGCATCGCCTGCTCGGTGGCCGAGATCTGGATCGTGTCGACCTGCCGGGTCAGCCGATAGGCTCCCGGCTGCCCGACCAGCGCTTGCGTCTCCACGAGCGTCCGGACGCTCTCCTCCAGGAAAGCCGGATTGCCACGCCGGACGAGCATCTCCTTGAGGGGGACCAGCCCGGGATCGTCGCCGAGCAGCGCATCGAGCAGCTTCTCGGCGCTCTCCGGCACCAGCCGATCGAGCCGGACCTGACTGTAGAAGGTCTTGCTGCCCCAGGCGTGCTGGTACTCGGGCCGATAGCTCACGATCAGCATGAGCCGGGCCGACGCGACGCTGTCGACGAGTGTGTCAAGGACGGCCTGAGTCTCGCCGTCGGTCCAGTGCAGGTCCTCGAAGACGACGGCGAGCGGCTGCTCGCGCGACTCTCGCAGCAGGAGCTGTCTCACCGCGTCGAGCGTGCGCTGCCGGCGCTGCTCGGGGCTCAGCGCCGGCCACGCGCCGTCGGTCGTGGGCACGTCGAAGAGGGCCAGCAGCGCCGGCAGCACGGGCTCGAGGGCCGGGTCGAGCGCGAGCACGCGGTCCGTCACCTTGACGCGTATCTCCTGGCGCTCGGCGCGATCCGCGATGTTGAAGAAGCCCTTGAGCAGATCGATCACCGGCAGGTAGCTCATCGACCTGCCGTAGGAGAGCGCGTCACCCTCGAGGACTCGCCAGCCCTCCCGCTGGGACTGGATGAACTCGAACAACAGGCGCGACTTGCCCACGCCCGGTTCGCCGACAATCGCCACCACCTGGCCGTGTCGGGCCCGGGCCAGCCGCCGGGCGCGCTGAAGCTGCTCAAGCTCGATGTCGCGGCCGACGAAACGCGTGAGGCCGCGGCGCGCCGCAGCCTGCAGCCGGCTTCGCGCCGGCCCGGCGCCCGTTACTTCGTAAACATCCACCTCGTGGGCTATGCCCTTCACGGAAACCGGCCCGAGCGGCTTCACGCTCACGTAGCCTTCCACCAGATCCAGGGTGGCGCGCGTGAGCAGGATGCTGCCGGGCTTGGCCAGCTGCTCCATCCGCGACGCCAGGTGCGTCGTCTGGCCCACGGCCGTGTAGTCCATGTGCAGATCGCTCCCGATGGCGCGCACGACGACCTCACCCGAGTCGAGCCCGACCTGGATTTCCGCCGCGACGCGGTGCCCCTCGCGCGTCTGCTCGGCGTATTGCCGCACCAGCTCTTGCATCCGCAGCGCGGCGAAGCAGGCCCGCACGGCGTGGTCTTCCTGGGCAACGGGCGCTCCGAAGAGCGCCATGATCCCGTCGCCCATCACCTGGTTCACCGTGCCCTCGTAGTGCCGCACCGCTTCCATCATGCGTTCGAGCACGGGGTCGAGGATCTCGCGCGCCTCTTCCGGATCGCGATCCGCGAGCAGCTGCATGGAGGCCCGCATGTCGGCGAAGAGCACCGTGACGTGCTTTCGCTCCGCCTCCAGCGGGTTGCGGGAGACCGCGACGGGGACCGGAGCGGGTAGCGCTCGCCCCCGGAGAATCTCCTCGTGGAGCCTCGTCGTTTCCTTCTCGGGCTCCGCGTTGAGCTCGCGGCGCAGCGTGCTCTGGCAGAGCTGATACTGGCGCAAGGCCGCAGCCCTACGTCCGGTCTCGACGTAGAGCTGCATGAGGGCCCGATGAGCGGGCTCCTGGAGCGGATCCAGCGCCAGCAGTCGCAGCGCGCTCTGGATGGCCGCTTCCGTCGATCCGGTCGCGCGCTGATGGGCGAGGAGTCGCGCCAGGGCCCTGACCGCGGTCTCGTGCAGGCGCTCGCGCTGGCCGAGGAGCCAGTCCTCGAACGGGGCCTCCTGCACGGCGAGCCCGTCCAGGAGGTCGCCCCGGTAGAGCGCGATCGCCTCAGCGAGGGCCGAGGGAGTGCCCGCAGCGATCAGCCGCTCGAACTCGACAACGTCTACCGTTACCGCGTCGGCCTCGAGCGACACCATGTTGCCTCAGCGTTCAGCGGGTTGTCTTTCGCGCGCCGGAGATCTCTCCGCAGTGAGTAGAGCGTCTGACGCAGGCTCGTCCGCGCCGTCGTCTCGATCGTGCTTCCCCAGAGCAGACTCGCGAGCTTGTCTCGGGGATGGGCCTCGCCTGGCGGCATGGCCAGGTAGGCAAGGAGAGCCTGTGCCTTTCGCGTCGGAAAGGCAAGGGGAGCGCCGGGATCGAGGTGGGCTCGAAAGCCGCCCAGCAGCGTGAGTGTGAGCCGCGCCATCACCGTCTCGGCGGTCTCACCTTAGCACGCACGTCTAGCCGAGACGCGGGCCATCCCCAGCGCGATCACACCGGCCAATCGCGCGATGGCCGTAACATCAGGCCAATTCGCGCCCGCCCGAGCCAGGCCAATCTTTTCACGCTCGCCTCGACGGATTGCTCACGGCCCTTCCGTAGGGTGAAGAGCGCAATGCTGGATCACGCTGAGTGGATCGTCTTCGCTCTGATCCTGGCCAACCAGGCGGGAATCCCCGTCTTCGCGGCGCCGGCGCTGCTGGCGGTCGGCGCGCTGGTCTGGACGGGAGATGTGAATGTCGGCGTCGCGCTGGCGGGTACGATGGCCGCTTCGCTCTCTGCCGACCTCGGCTGGTACACCGTTGGCCGGTGCCGCGGTCACTGGGCGCTCGCAACGCTCGGGCGCCTCTCGCGTGGGACGCGCAAATTCGTCGACGACGCCAAGCGTCTCTTTCTCGCCCACGACCGGGCCTTTCAGCTCGGGGCTCGCTTCTTGCCGGAGCTGAACCCGGTGGCCGCGGCGCTCGCGGGTGTGGCAGGCGTCGGTCTCAGGCGCTTCATCCTGGGGGCCGCGATGAGCGCGGCCATCTGGGCGGGCACATGGATCGGCGTGGGGTACCTGATCGCGAGCACGACCTGGAGCGCTGGCGGCTCAGGGGTTCCGGTCTTCTCGGTGATCGTGGCCGCGTCGGTGCTCGCGTCACTCACCGTGGTGATCCGGCCCGCTGCCCGGGGAATCACGTCCCTCGTGCGGTCCCTGCGGGCGAAGGCCTCGGCTCGGCCCCGCGAGGCGAGCCGGCCCGCTGACGATACGGTCGCAA
>Ga0134123_10001050_pt1 | contig 18218 bp, 13 predicted proteins | sample KB303_FD_96460 | JGI IMG/M metagenome (GOLD analysis project Ga0134123, IMG submission 96460) | Terrestrial soil microbial communities without Nitrogen fertilizer from Kellogg Biological Station, Michigan, USA - KB3-0-3 | ecosystem: Environmental > Terrestrial > Soil > Unclassified ...
GGACCCGCTGATCCGCCGCGAGATCCTGGCGGCGGCGGTGGACGACGTCTATGCCACGGTCCTGCGCCAGGCCTCCTTCGTCCACTTCGAGCGCGAGGCGCACCAGAGGATCCTCTCCGGCACCTCGACCGAGGAGCTCTGCGATCTCTACATGGCCCACCTGCACGCGCAGTTCGGCGACAGCGTGGACGTCGCGCCCGAGTTCCGCTACGAGTGGCTGAGCATCCCGCACATCTACCACACGCCCTTCTATTGCTATGCCTACAGCTTCGGGCAGCTCCTGGTCCTGGCGCTCTACCGGCGCTACCAGGAAGAGGGCGAGAGCTTCAAGCCCGGCTATCTCAAGCTGCTCGCCTACGGCGGCTCGGAGCGGCCGGAGACCATCCTCCACGAGGTGGGGATCGACATCACCGACCGCGCCTTCTGGCAGAGCGGCTTCGATCTCGTCCGCGAGCGGATCGACGAGTTGGAGGCGATCAAGCTGTAGGCCCCTCACCCCCGGCCCCTCTCCCATCCCCTCCCGCCGGCCGGGAGAGGGGGGGTGCGGCACGACCCGGGATTCGTCGCATCGGCGGATCTGATCACCCGTTTCGGGTTGCGGGGAGGGGTCAGGGGGTGAGGGGCCGGTACAACCGGATCACCGGCCCCAGCCGCGTCTCGGACGGGTCCCATTCCCGCACCAGCTCCCACGAGCGGAAGATCTCGGCATAGCGCTCCGCCATCTGGCGCTGGTGGGGACGCGTCAGCGCCGCGGGATCGCGGAACCGGCTGTACGCCGCGCTCGCCACCAGGACGTAGTCGAACTTCCGCAGCTCCTCCAGGGTCAGCCGCATCACGAAACGGCGATGGAAGACCTCGTACTCTCCCTCCGGGAAGTCCGGCGTGTAGGACTCCTTGGCGATCGAGGCGCCGCGCGGCACGTTCGCGCGGATCCACTCTCCGGCGATCTCGCGGGTGCTCAGCCGGGCCAGACCGACGGCCTGGATGCCCGTCCGCCAGGCCGGCAGCGCGAGGCAGGCGGCGAGCAGGGCCGCGGCCAGCGCGGGCCGCATGCGGCCTCCCCAGCGGGCCTCCTGCAACCGGCCGACCCAGGCCGCGATCCCCGTCCCCAGGAGAGCCGCGAGGATCGGCACCACGGGATAAAGGTTGCGCCGTACCACCATGTGCATAGAGACGATCAGCGCCAGATAGACGACCGGAAACGGCAGGAGCCAGAGGAGCCGGCGCTTCCTTTGCCAGACCGCCAGCCCGGACAGCCCCGCGAGCACCGCCGGCCACCCGAAGCTTCCGAGGAGCTCCCGGGCGTAGTACAGCGAGTTGCTGCGCGGCATCACGCCGAGCCAGCCGCCCTGGCCATACTGCCGGGCGCCGAAGAAGATCCCCCGGCCGCCGAAGAACGCGGCCTCCGGAAAGACGAGCATGCTGGGCATCACTGCCGCGAACGCTGCGAGGGCCGCGAGACCCGCCCAGAGCAGCCCGAAGCGCAGATCGCGGCGGGTCACCCTCCATAAAACCCAGACCGCGATGATCGCCACCGCCACCACCCCCGCCGGGTACTTGCTCCCGGCAGCGAGCCCCGCACAGATCCCGGCGAGGAGGTAGTCGCGCGTCCGCTCCTCCTCCACCAGGCGAGAAACGAACAGCAGGCAGAGCGTGGCGAAGAAGGCGGAGGGGACATCGCAGATATTGAGGTGCGAGCCGTCGTTGAACAGCGGCGAGAGGATGAGGAGGAGCCCGGCCGCAGCGCCAGCCGTGGTCCCGCTGAGCCTCTCGGCGATGCGGTAGACCGGAACCACCGTGAGGGCGGACAGCAGGGCCACCACGCCGCGCAGCAGCAGCCACGACACGCCGAGGGGGTCATCGACGCCGACCGCGCCGGCCCAAGCCCGCACGGCACCTGAGAAGAGCGATGCCATCCAGAGGGCCAGCGCGTCGAGGTAATACATCAGGTGCGGATAGGTGAAGGAGAGCCGGAGCATCCGGCCCGCGTTGATCTCGCTGGCGTGGTGGTAATAGGTCCCCTCGTCGAGGTAGTAGCGACCCTCCACCTCATGGGACAAGCCGATGCAGCGCACCATCAAGGAGAGGACGAGCAGCGCCGGGAGAACAGCCGCCGCCGCCAGAGCCCACCCCCGCTTGCCGGCGAGGCGGCGGGCCAGCCGGCGGACCAGCCAGACCGCCGTGGCCACCACGGCGAGGAGGACGGCGGCGCGCGACAGGATGAGCGGAGGCGAGGCCTCGCCCGCATCGATCCACCAGAGGAGAAGGACGGCGGCCCAGAGGGCTCCCACCCCGACCCTCTCCCGCCAGGAGATTGGCTCATCCCGTTGGAGCTCCACGGGGCACTTCTACCACAGACCTGAATCGACTTGGCGCTTGCAATGCGATGCTGTGGTAGCATATGACCCATCGAAGGGAGAACTACGATGATGCCGCGGCACTGGATTGCAGGACTGGTTTTTCTCGTGGCACTCGCAGACCTGGCACTCGCAGACCCGAGCCCGGACGGCTTCCTCGTCGTGGACAGCGACAAGCATCCTTTCGAGGAGCTCGCGCCGATCTCCGTCGATCTCGACAAGGATGGGAAGCTGGATACGATCCAGCCCCGGACCTACTCGTCGAAGCCTGGCGACGGCCAGGCTCGAACCAACCTCTGGATCGCTTTCGATCTGCGCCTGGCGACAGGAAAGACGCTCAGGGATATCTTCCGCTACCGGTACGGCGATAACCGGGGCGAGTTTTGGATATGGGCTCTCAAGCCCACGGGCGACATGAATCGAGACGGCAAGATCGATCTGGTCTTCTATACGGGTGACGACACCACGGACGAGACGGTTTTCCTACTCCAGAAGGGGGACCATTTCGAGGCACGCTCGGCCGGGTCGATCCTGTGCGACTGCTTCATCGATACTGACTACCGCGTGAAGGCCACTGGCTTCTTCGACGTCGATACGAAGATCCAAACTCCAGACCGAATCGTCGCTCGCTGGAATCCTCAGCGCGAGTATTTCGAGGGTAGCGAGCTCTACTGGGTGAGTGCGCCTGAAGTAGAGGTTCGCGTCGAGCCACGCCCTTCAGCGCAGTCGGTGATGACACTCGGCAAGGACGACGCCGTTCTCGTGACCTTCGAAAAAGGGAGACCGGTGAGAGAGGTAGCCTGGCTCAAGATCGAGTCGGAGTACGGAAGCGGATGGGTCGAACGAGATGCACTGGTGTCGAGCTCACGCCTGACCCGACCTTGACCCTGCCCCCGCCCCCCTCGCGAAGGGCGTCATTCCCCTCGCCCGCCCGCCATTGCCGGCAGGCAGCTGAAACATCCCGCGCCCCCCCGTCGTCTTGTTGATATACAGGCGGCGCGCCGACGCGCCGGCAATGGAGGAGACGACAATGATGAAGAAGACCCTGGCCCTGGCCACCCTCGCGTTCGGCCTCGGCACGGCCGGCGCATTCGCCGCCCAGACCGACAACCTCTGGTTCCACATCCACGTCAAGGACGGCAAGGACGGCAACGTCTCGATCAACCTCCCGGTCTCCATGGTCGAGAAGATGGCCGGGAGCATCACGGCGCACTCCGACGAGGACTCCAGGCTCCGCTTCAACGACGAGGACATCACCGTGGCCGAGCTGCGCGAGATGTGGAACGACCTCCGCCGGCAACCCGACGCCACGTTCATCACGGTGGACGACATCCATTCCAAGGTCCGCGTCGCCAAGCAGGGCGGCTATCTCATCGTCCGCGCACGCGAAGACAAGGGCGGTGGAAACGAGGAGGTCGAGATGAAGATCCCGGCCACCGTGGTTGACGCCCTCCTCTCGGCCCCGGGCGACCAGCTCGACGTGGCCGCCGCCATGCGCGCCCTGGCCCGGCACGGCGAAGGCGAGCTGGTGACCGTCAACGGCACGGGCGAGACCGTGCGCATCTGGGTCGACGAGAGCTCCGAGTCCCGCTGATCAAGGGAGGATGCCATGAGCAGAGGCGCGAAGATCCTGCTGGCCGCGGCGATGGCCATCGTCGTGCTGATGATCGGGTCCGGGTTGATGCTGGCCGCGACCGTCGCCCGGGCCGGGATGATGACGGTGAAGATCGATGAGCCGGGGAAGCACATCGACCTCCACCTCCCCGCCGCCGTCGTCTATCTGGGGATGGACCTGCTCCCGCTGGTGCTCGACGACGAGGACCTCACTGCCGAGATCCGCGCCAATCTCGGCGAGCACCGGCAGGCCGTCGCCGCCGCCCTCCGTGAGCTCGAGGACGTGCCCGACGCCGTGCTGGTCGACGTCCAGGACGGCTCCGACAGTGTGCGGATCAGCAAGCGAGGCCGTTCCCTGGAGATCCACGTGGTCAATCCGGACGGGACGTTCGAGATCACCCTGCCGGCGGGCGTCCTGGGGCGGGTGGCGCGGGCGATCGCCTGAAGAGCCCTTACCCCCGGCCCCTCTCCCGCGAGCGGGAGAGGGGTGCAGGTTAGCCAAAAACCTTCCGGACCCAGCGTTCCCTTCTAACCCTCTCCCCTCTCCCACTTGTGGGAGAGGGGCTGGGGGTGAGGGCTCCTGCTAGACTGCGCCTTCTTTGCAAGGAGCCCTCGATGCGCATCCTGGTGGCTCTCGGCGGCAATGCACTGCTGCGCCGCGGCGAGCCGATGACGGCCGACAACCAACGCAAGAACGTCCGGACCGCGGCCGAGGCCCTCGCCCCTCTTTGCCGCGAGCACGAGCTCGTCATCTCGCACGGCAACGGCCCGCAGGTGGGCCTCCTGGCTCTCCAGGGCGCGGCCTACTCGGCGGTGAGCCCCTACCCGCTCGACGTCCTCGGCGCCCAGACCGAGGGGATGATCGGCTACATGATCGAGCAGGAACTGGGCAACATCCTTCCTTTCGAGCAGCCGCTCGCCACCATCCTCTCCATGGTCGAGGTCGATCCGAACGACCCGGCCTTCGACCATCCCACCAAGCCGATCGGCCCGGTCTACACCCGGGAGGAGGCCGAGCGGCTCGCCGCCGAGGAGGGGTGGACCATGGCGCCGGACGGCGACAAGTTCCGCCGCGTGGTCCCCTCGCCGCGGCCGCAGCGGATCTTCCAGATCCGGCCGGTCAAGTGGCTGCTCGAAAAGGGCTGCATCGTGATCTGCGCCGGCGGCGGGGGCATCCCGACCATGTACCGTCCGGGCCGCCAGCTCCAGGGCGCCGAGGCGGTGGTGGACAAGGACCTGGCGAGCTCGCTCCTCGCCCGCGAGCTCGAGGTGGACCTGTTCATCATGGCGACGGACGCCGACGCGGTCTATCTCGACTGGGGGAAGCCCACCCAGCGGGCGATCCGGCGTGCCTCTCCCGCCGCGTTGCGCGCGCTCCAATTCCCTGTCGGCTCCATGGGCCCGAAGATCCAGGCCGCCATCGAGTTCGTCGAAGCGACCGGCAAGACCGCCGCCATCGGCGCCCTCCAGGACCTCGTCGCCATCGCCGAGGGCAAGGCCGGGACGATCGTCACCGTCGAAACCGACGGGCTCACCATCTGAACGCGGTCCGGGCCGCCTGCATCGCGAGAAGATCGCACAGCTCGCGCGCGGTCTCGCGAGGGAGGTAGGGGATGTCCACGCGGTGCGCCAGATCCTTCGCGCCCGCCGTGTCCACCCGCACCCGCGCCATGGCGGCGCGGCGGTCGAACGGTGACTCGTGGATCGCGACCGCCTGGATCTTGGCGAACCGCGCCACGCTGACCTGCCGCCACAGCCAGCCGCTGCGGAAGAGGACCGCATCGCCGGTCACCGCCCATCCGAGATGCTTCACGGACTGGCGCGCGCCGACGAAGGCCCACAGAAAGAGGATGGGGAGCAGCGCCAGATCCCACCACTCGAGGAGCAGGACGAACGGCAGCGCGATCGGCAAGGTGACGATCAGCCATTGCTTGAGCTTCCGCCGGAAGGCACGCGGAGGCGCTGCGTTCCAGGCGACCGCCACGAGATCCAGCCCGGGCAACACCGCGCGGACGAGGCCCGGCAGCTCGTCGCGCCGGATGATCGGAGCGAGCCATTCGCGCTGCTTCTTGTTCTCTTCGTCGCCATCGGCTCCGGCCGTGTCCACCTTCACCGAGGCGCGCCCGAACAGCCGGGAGAGAGGCCCTTCCCGGATCGTCAACGTCTGGATCCGGCGCAGGGGAATCGTTGCGACGACCCGGGTGAGGAGACCGAGCTCGGTGCGGAGATCCTCGCCCGCCAGGCTGAGCCGGAAGCCGTAGAGCCGGACGAGCGCCCAGCCCATGGAGATCAACCGGATCAGCAACAGGAAGCCGAGAAAGGCGGCGAGGGGGATGGCGATCCGCTCCACGGGAAACCCGCTTCCGCCGGACAACGACCGCCACAGGTCGCGCACCAGACCGCGCCCCGACACCTCCTCCTCGCCGAAGATCTGGCCCATGATGCGATCGAACATCCCCAGCTCCCAGACCACGCCGAACACTGCGGCGAGGACCACGAAGCCGCGGTTCTCGATCAGGCCGCAGAGCAGCAGCTCGCGGGGAGGCAGCTGCAGGAGGGCGCGTTCCGGGGCGGAGACGGCGATCTCGCCAGCCTCTTCCTTTCCGAGGAACACCCGCCGCCGCATCTCCTCGAAAGCGGCGACCGGCAGCACGCTCATCGTCGCCTCCGGCTCCTGTCCGCCGCCCGTCTCGACGCGCACGGTCACCACTCCGAGCAGCCGGTGGAGCACGTTCTGGACGCCGTCCAGGTTCTGGATGCGCGCGTACGGGATGTGCCGCTCGTTGCGGAAGATGAAGCCGGTGCGGATCACCATCTCGTGCGGCTCGTAGCGGTAGCGGAAGGTGAAATAGCGGCCGATCCCCACGATCGAGTAGGGAATCGCCAGCCACAGCAGCCAGGACTGCCAGCCCCACCATCCCTGGGAGCCGCCAACGACGACGAGGATCCCCGGCAGGGCGAACGAGCGGACCAGAGAGCCCAGGCTGAACAGGATCGAGGCCGGATGGAGCCGCTGCTCAGACGGCATCGTCGCCCTCTCCCGCCAGGAGATGGTCGCGGATGGCGAGCGCCGTCGCATGGTCGAGCCCGTGCAGGTCGACTCTCGCGTGATCGGTCCCCGCCGTGTAGATGATCAGCGTGGCGAGCCCATGGACGCGCTCGAGCGGCCCCTGCGACACGTCGGTGTGCTGCACGCGCGAGCGCGGCACGTTGATCACCTTGCGCCAGACGACGCCCCGGCGGATCTCGATTCCCCGCGCGTCGACCTTGTAGGCGGCGTGGCGGTGCTGGATCTCCGGCCAGCGGTGCGCGATCCACGCGAGGGCCAGGGAAGGGGCAGTACAGAACAGGAAGAGCACAGCCCCTGCCCAGATTAGAAGGTCAGCCAGGACGAGCACGAGGACCAGCGCGAGAAGCAGAGAGGCCAGAATCGGTGCGGCGATGATCCAGCCGACGATCCTCTGGAGGGTGACGGAACGCGGATCCAGCGTGTGCTCGACGCCGTCGGCGACCGAAGGCCGGGCTTCGCCCGCGGGACGTTCCAGGGCAGGCTGGGCGGGAGCCATGGGCTCGACGGGTACGCTGGAGTCGGCGGGCTGCTCCTGGGGGGCCATGGTCATCATCGATTCTCACACTACGCGGAATGCCGTTCGAGGTTTCCCGTCCGGTGATAGCGTCCACCAACAGGAGGATCTCATGACCTGGGACGTGCGCGGCAAGAACATCCTGGTGACGGGCGCGACGAGCGGCATCGGTCTCGAAGCCTCGGTCGAGCTGGCCCGGCGCGGCGCCCGGCTCGTCCTGGTGGGCCGCGACCCCCGGCGCACCGAGGCTGCGGTGGCGGAGGTGAAGTCGCGGAGCGGCTCGGCCGAGGTGTCGCACCTCCTCTGCGACTTCTCCTCCCAGGCCTCCATCCGCCGTCTCGCCGAGGCCGTCCTCGCCCGCCACGACCGGCTCGACGTCCTGGTCAACAACGCGGGCGGCGTCAACAAGACGCGCCGGCTGACGGAGGACGGCATCGAGATGACCTTCGCGGTCAACCACCTCGGCTATTTCCTGCTCACCAACCTCCTCACCGACCTGCTGGTGCGGAGCGCGCCGGCCCGCGTGGTGACGGTCGCCTCGATCGGCCACCGGCAGGGCACCCTCGATTTCGCCGATCTCGGCTATGAGCGCGGCTACCGCATCATGCGGGCCTACTCGCGCTCGAAGCTCGCCAACGTCCTGTTCGCCGCCGAGCTCGCCCGCCGTCTCGCCGGCACCGGCGTCACCTCGAACAGCCTGCATCCCGGCGCCGTGGCCACCCACATCTGGTCCGGGGCTCCGCTCTGGGCCAGGCCCCTCATCTACCTCCTCCTCCGGCCCACCATGATCAGCCCCGAGAAAGGCGGCGAGACGATCGTGCAGCTGGCGGCGAGCCCCGAGCTCGAGGGGGTCACCGGCAAGTACTTCGAGGAAGGCAGGATCGTGGACCCGGCGCCGCTCGCGCAGGACGAGGCCCTGGCGAAACGGCTTTGGGAGGTGAGCGCCGAGCTGGTCGCCTGAACATTTTCCCGCCCCCCGGGTCTACGCCTGGGTCAACGGTTTTCGCTTCTCATCCGACGGAGGGCCAGTCCTATGGGCAAGGGCTACATCCTCTTCAATGGAGTCCACGGAAGCGGCGGGTATCTGCAGGAGCCCGCGCCCTTCGACACGATCGCTCCTGGCCTGGCCAGCCAGTTGCGGAAGCGGCGGTTGGTCTATCGAAGCCTCGAGACGGGGCGCGACCCGCGCGATCTCTCGCGGGCAGGGTGGGGAGTCCTCTTCGGCCCGGGCGTTGGCGATGCCGTCAAGGAAGCCCTCGCGCCCCTGCTGCGGCACCGGAGCGCCGCTGCGACCCGAAGGGAGAACCTCTATCGAGAGCACGTCTACCGGCCTGGGACCAGCAAGGCCAGATTTCTCCATGCGCAGGGAGCCTTCCCCGGCCCTGTCGACCCCCGGCGGGTCCCGTACTACCTCCTCCTGGTGGGAGACCCACAGGAGATCCCTTTCAGCTTTCAGCACCAGCTCGGCGTCCAATACGCCGTGGGCCGCCTCTGCTTCGAGACCCCGGAGGAATACGCCAGGTATGCCACGACGGTCGTCGAGCTGGAGACGCAATCCGAGGCGCGGCCGCGGGAGGCCGTGTTCTTCGGACCCTGGCGCGATCCGACGACCCGCCTGTGCGCGGAACGCCTGGTCCGGCCCTTGTGCGGCGAGCTGGCCGACAACGGCTTTGGCTGGAAGACCCGATACCGGATCGGCGACTATGCCCACAAGGGCTCTCTCGCCAACCTGCTCGGAGGTCCCGAGACACCTGGCCTGCTGTTCACCGCGAGCCATGGCCTCGGTCTCTGGAACGACGACCCGCGTCAGCGCTCTCTGCAGGGCTCCCTCCTCTGCCAGGACTGGCCCGGTCCGGGCAATGGAATCGAGCTGAATCACATCTTCAACGCAGAGGACGTCCCTGACGACGCTAGCGTGCGCGGCCTGGTGAGCTTCCACTTCGCTTGCTACAGCGCCGGCACTCCGCAATGGGACGACTTCTCTCACCACCTGAACGGAGAACGGAAGTTGGCAGCGCCCGAGGGCTTCGTGGCGCGTCTCCCGCAACGTCTCCTGGGGCATCCGAAAGGCTCGGCGCTGGCGGTGATCGGCCACATCGAACGGGCCTGGCTGTCGTCGTTTCTCTGGGAAGGCCAGGGACCCAATCTCTCGACTTTCAAAAGCGCTTTGCTCCGCCTGATGGAAGGATATCCCGTCGGCGCAGCCATGGAGTTCTTCGGCTCGCGGTTCGCAGAGATCGCCACCGAAATCACCGCTGATCGCGAAGCCGTGAGCGACGAGCCCGCCGGGGACGACGAGCTCGCCACGCTCTGGATGGCTCACAACGACGCCCGGAATTACGTGGTCCTCGGCGACCCGGCCGTCCGGATCCCGGGAACCTCTGCTTCACCTTACATCTCACCCGGTCCGGTATGGCGTGGCTGACCTCAGAAGGGAGCTCACATGGAACCCGATCGTATCGCAAGACCAGAGATTCCTTCGTCCTCCCCTCCGTTTTCGGACGATCGCCGCGGCCTGATTACCAAGATCCTCCAGCACCAGGACTTGGACTCGCTCCTGCGGCTGAGCGTCGTGCTGTGCAACCACGAGCTCCAGGGCGACGGCTGCTCGCTCTTCATTTACGACGACGAAAACAGCGAGATCGGCCTCAAGGAGAGCACCGTGCTGACCCGCTTTCTCGGGCAGCGCGTGCGCGTCAATCGGGAGGAGACGCAAGGTGTCGTCGCGACGATCCGGCAAAGCATCGAAGGGCACTCTTACCCCGAAGACCCCTGGACCCGGACCTTGTCGACCGAAGAAGACCACCTCGAGCCGGCGGTTCGCGAGCTCATCTTCCACTTCGGTCTGACGCGATGGTCGTACTGGTTCAAGACTCCATTGCTCATCGACGACGTCCGCAACGACCTCCGCTGGAGCTCTCACAAGCGCGGCGGGTCGGGGACATTCCTGATGGAATCGTTACTAGATCCCACCAACACCGACGTCCCCGCAAAAGAGCTGGGTCATTGCGAGCTTCCTCATCACGAGATGGGCTCGATCGTCATCGCTCCGATCGGTCACAGCCCTCACGGTACTCCGCGTGGAGTCATGCGGGTGGTCCGGAAGCGTAGCAGGCCGAGCTTTCAGGAAGAGGACATCCAGTGGCTGACGTGGTTCGCCGAAATCATCGGCACACGCATCGAAACGGCGATATCGCTCTCGGACCTGACCGACCTCGGGACGCGGCTCGAGGTGGCCGACTTCGGCAGGACGCTCGTCAAGCTCCTGCGGCGCACTCTCAAGGCAAAAGGGTGCTCGATCTTTCTCGAAATGGACCGCCAGGATCCCGAGAGCAAGGAAAGAGTATTTCAATGCATTGCCACCAACGGCCTGGTCAGCAGCGGACGGCGGATCGATCTCGAAGCGCGATACGAGGTCCAGGTCGACAGAGAGGAGACCGACCACCTCACCTCCTATGTGCTCCGCCATGGCCAGTTGATCGCCCTCAAGGACGTTCATGATTTCGACGTGACCGATTTCCCGAAGCTCCATCGCTTGCCGGGTCAAGGCAAGTTCAGCGAAACGGATGCCGATGGGCAGAAGTTCGAGGTCGGTCCCATCCTCATTGCGCCTCTCTTTCTCTATCAAGGACGCGAAGTGGCCGGAGCCATACGGATCTCACGTCCTCGCGGCGAGGTCTTCGAGACCCACGAGCAACTGCTCTTCCTGGACATTTCAAAGCGCCTTTCGCGGGTGTTGACGAATCTTCACCTGCGGCAGGTGTCCGAAAAAATGATCGAGCTCTACAATTACCCCGACGAGATGCTCAAGCGCATCCCCAGGGAGGTGTGCAGGCTCCTCGGCGTCGATGGGTGCTCGGTGCTGCTGCGGCGCGGGGACATGCTCACGTTGGCAGCCACGGCCGGGGCCCTGAAGGGACAGGAAGGGAACATCCGGTACAATCTGAGAGATCCTCACCTTCGAGGCTGGACAGGTTGGGTCGCTCATACCAAGAGAGCCCTTCTCCTGAATTCGCCCGCGGACGTGACCCGGTACACCCCCGATCCTCCGTGCCACGTCAAGGAGGAGGAAAAAAAGCCGTGCGAGACCGGCGAGCACGCCTACCGGTTTCTCGCCGTTCCGATTCTGGGGAAGCCCGGGGCGCCGGATTCCGACGTCTTTGGTGTGGTCCGGGTTCCAAGAAAGGAGGCAGACCCCCAGTTCGAGGAGATACATCAGAGCATCCTGGTCTCCTTTGCCGGCCGCCTCTCTCTCGCTCTCAACCTGGCGCGGCGCAACGAGCAGTTGGAGGCGGTGGCCAGATTGCCCTATATGGGAGATGCGCCCGAGGATCCTAAAACCATTGCCGGACACCTTGTCGAGCGTGCCGTAGACGTACTGATCGACAATCTCGGTTTTACGCTCGGCGCCATCTACATGCTCGATACGCGCACGGGGGAGATCCGTCTTCGGCATGGGCGCTCCATTCGAGCGGACCACGACTTGTCCCTCCGCGAGGAAATCTGCTACTCCGTCGAAGGAGCGAATGTGCACGCACGCACGATCCAGCAGAGGAAAGCCGAAACCATAACAGGTTGGGAGCAGAAATCGGAGAGCGGCGTCGACGAGCCGGACCTGAAACGCTTCGTCTGCCCCATCCTTCTGGGCCGGACGGCGCTTGGAACCATCGAGGCGGCCGTCCCTCTCGATCGACAGATCAGCGCGAGGGAGGAGAACATGGTCCGTCTTCTTGCTGGATTTTGCGCGAATGCCCTCTACAACGAGGCGGTCTTCCACAAGCTCGATGACTTGAGACAGAGCCTGGTCGGAGTCGGCACGGAAATGACGGAGTACAGCCCCTTGCAGAAGAAGCTCGAGGTCATCGCCAAAGCTGCCGCCCAGGTCACCAAGGCGGACAATGTCATCATTCACGAGTACCTGGGGCCGCCTCCGTCTGATGGGAGCTTGCGGGGCCTGTTCCGCGAGTCGGCCTGTGGCGGGCCCCGGCCGCCTACTGTCTGGAAGAAAGTTGACAATAGCCGTGATGCAGTGCCATTTCGGATCGTGGAGCGCAAGGAGCCTGTCTTCGCCGAGCTCGCGGAAGCCTCTGCAGTGGCCTTTCACAAGAAGGCGGACCAAAACTTCATCGAGAGGGAAAAAATACGGTCTGTGGCCGCCCTGCCGTTGACCGTGGACGAGATGCCTGTCGGCTGTATCTTCTTCAACTTCACCAGCCGGCAGAAGTTCGAGGCGCAACGGAAGCAAGAGATTCAAATGATGGCGGAGTATGCGGCGGTCGCCATCTATCAGGCTCGCTTGCTGGAAGAGAAATCGAGCCTCCTGAGGTATGCCGAGCACTCTCTGAACCAGCCGCTCAACGCCATGCTGGGTTACCTGACGAACCTGGCCGACGGCGACTACAACGACGAGCTCAGCGCGGAGTCGCTCAGGGACCTCGAAGAGTTCCGCCGCTCGCGTTTCGCCCGCATGGCCGACCAGCAATACGAGCTTTGTGAATACCTGTGTTACCTGGTCAAAACCTTTTTGCACATCGACCGTCTGGAAACCGAATCCCGGCAGACTGGAGCCGGCCGGCACAAGAGTCCGGATCTGTTTGTCATCACCCCTTCAACCGACCGAGACTTGAGCATCCTTTGTCAACGGGCAGCCGGCGTAGCCGAGGCCTACCTGCATGGATCCACTTCGGTCGCAGTGACCAGACAGATCCAAGAAAACGTCACAGGATTCTTCGACGAGAATGCGGTCCAGGTGAGCCTCCTGAATCTGCTCGTCAATGCGATCAAGCATGGAAAGCCGACGAATCGCGCCACGCGAGGAGTCCTCCATCTTACGTTGCGCAGCGGCGAGGGGGACGGAATTCCCTGCGCCCTGATTACCGTCGAAGACGCGGGCCCTGGAATTCCCGAGGCGGAATGGGAGCTGATCTTCGAAAAGGGCTATCAGAGGGAGAACGGCGGTCCCGGCGGGCTCGGCATCGGCCTGTTCTTGACTCGCGGCTACATCGCTGCACATGGCGGCCATGTCCGTGTCAGGAGGTCCCGCTTTGGCGGCGCCGAGTTCGAGATTCAACTGCCTCTCGCACGACGGGGAGGCGCGGCGTGAAGCACGAAACGAAAAAGAGAGTGATGATCCTTGACGATCAGCCATTCACGGTCCAACCCCTGGCGCACAAGCTTCGCCGCCGAGGCTTGGAGGTCGAGATCACCGACCGCCCGGATGAATGCCTTGAAAAGGCCCGCCGAGAGAGCTTCGATCTGTTCATCCTCGACATCGATCTGGGGGAGAGCGCATCGCGTGAATTCCAGGACGGCCTCGACGTAGCCCGGGCGCTGCGCAGGGACAAATCGACGGTCAATGTCCCCATTGTCGGGATCACGGCGACGAAGCCAGAGAAGAGAGAGGAGGCTCTCGCACTGGGTATGGTGAAGTTCTTTCTCAAGCCCATGCCTCTGCGCCGGGACGTTCCGGTCATCCTCGAGCTCCTCGCGTCGCGCACGAGGGTCCAGGAGGCCACGGCGAGTTGGTTGGTCGAGGCCGGTGGACCGGAGTGGAGGGTCCTGGAACTCACCGTCGCGGCCGGGCACGCGCAACTGCATTCGAGCCTCGTCGCTGGAGAGGGTCCGGTATCCCTGCGGGGACATGATCTCCGATTGGCGCTGCGGCTGCTCGATCACGGACTGTTCGACAAGGAGCTGTTCGAAGAGATCGGAGTACGCCTCTACGAAGGTCTTTTCCCATCCCAGGTCAGCGTCGGGCTCCAGCAGTGCCGCCTGCTCTCTCAGCTCGCGCAGGAGCCGACGCGCCTGCTGCTCCGTATCGAGGATCCGTCCGTGGAGCACCTGCCCTGGGAGCTCTGCCGGTACACGGGAGGAACCCACGGCGGCCATTGGCTCGGTGGAGACCCCTATCTCACCTGTACCCGCAGAGCCGCCAACGTAGGCCCCCTTCTACCCGACAAAACTCTCAGGCCGCCACTCAGGGTCCTGGTTGTCGGAGCTTCGCCTGCAAGCCAACCTCAGCTCGGGCTCCAGGAGGAGTTGGCGGAGATCTACGAGGCTCTGAAGCCTGTTCAAACGGCCGGGAGTATCGCATGGAAGCTGCTTGGACCGTCCCGGATGGCAGGGAGCGTCCCGACCGTCGACGGTCTCTCCGAGGCGAGCCCTGCCAATCTCAAGGAAGCGTTGGCCCGCTTCAAGCCTGATATCGTCCATGTCATGGCACACGCACGTCCTGGAGCCATGGCGTTGGAAGAAAACGGTCTCACAGCGGAGTGGTCCGATTTTTTCATGCAATTCGACTTTGTCAACAAGGGGGTCTCACTCCTTTTTCTCAATTGCTGCCTTTCCGGTCATCCCGGCGATGGTTCCCGGGGGCTCGCTCTCTCCAGCCTCACCGCGGGAGTGGACATGGTGGTAGCACACCTCTATAAAGTCACCGACAAGGCTGCGTGTCGATTCGCCTCGCTGCTGTACTCGGGCCTCGGCCGGGGGGAAGCCATCGACACCGCCTTTCAAGAGGCCCGCAGCGGTGTGTGGAGCGAAGAGCTTGCCGAGGAGCACCCCTTCGTACCCCTGCTTTTCGTTCGCGACCGGTTTCTGAGACTCAGCGCAAATGGCACCGGTTAGCCACTACGCGGCAAGACGATCCTGCTGACGGCGCGGCGGGCACAATCGACAAGCCCCGTTTTTCCTTTCTGCTCTCCCCCGGCACGCGGAGACCTCCTCTCCGCGACGACCTCCCTCCACCGTCCCCTCGCCGTTCTCCCTTCGCTCACTTCCTACGAAGGATTCGGCATAGACATTGCAATGTCCGCATGCGCTTTCCCTCATGGAAAGAGGACACGTCAGCAGCGAGCTGAGCTTGACGAGTTTTCGCGGGTGATTCAGGACGGACGACTCCTGTGTCGTCCAGTTGTTCCAGAGGAGAAGTTTCATGACTGTACCTCTGCGGTTGTTCCGTATCTCTCTCGTCCTCCTTTCCTTTCTCTCCCTCTCCCAGAGCCTCCAGGCCCAGTCTTGCGCCCGCACGATCACTGCCGAGGTCGTCGCGTTCGACCAGGTGTTCTTCTGGAACCGCCTCGGCGCGGTGCAGCCGCAGGGCATGATGTTCGCCCTGCGGCGCGACGTGGTGGCGATCTCGGGCGCGACACCCGGGCCGGGCAACGTCCGGCTGCGTCCCGACAAGCGCCCGCGGCCGATCGTGCTGCGCATGAACGTGGGAGACTGCCTGCGCATCACGTTCCGCAACTGGCTCGACGCCAACCGGCGCGACGACGACCAGTCGAACACCCGCTGGGCGTCGGTCCACGTGGTGGGATTGAACTGGACCACCGGCGAAGCCGACGACGGCTCCTTCGTCGGCGAGAACAACAACTCCCTGGTCAACGTCGGGGGGACGGCGGTCTACACGCTCCATGGCGAGCGCGAGGGCGAGCACGTCCTCTACAGCGCCGGCGCCCTGGCCGGCGGGCAGGGGGACGGCGGCCACGTCAACTCCGGCCTGTTCGGCGCCGTGCTCGTCGAGCCCCAGGGCTCGCGCTGGTACCGCAGCCAGGTCACCCGCCAGGACATGACCTACGCGTCGACCGGCACGACACCGGCTCCCTACAACCAGCCGATCATCAACTATGAGGCGGTCCCGATCGACGTCGAGCCCCGCGAGCCGGTCGCGGGCGAGGACGTGCGGGTGCGGCTGCGGCTGGCTGATCCAGAGACCCGGGCGCCGAAGACCGGCCTCGAGGACGTCCGCGTCCTCACCTTCCAGTCGCCAGGCCTCTGGCAACAGCGGCAATGGGCGAACGAGCGGGGCGGCGGCCTCTACGAGATCACCTTCCGGCCGCGGGAGGAGGGGCTCTACTACATCTTCGTGGAGGTCGCCTCAGCCGGCCTTCTCATGCAAGGCGCCCCCTTCCTCATGTTGGAGATCAAGCCACCGGCGTCACCGTTGGCGGCAGGTCCGGTTTCGCCTTGAGGCTCGCTCGCGCCCACCAGGGATTGCCAGGGGCTTGAAACCCTGGCGGGCGCCGCGGGCATCGGCCTCTGAGGCCCCGCCACGTTGACGCCTGTGCGGGCCGGACCTACAATGCCCGACCCGAAGGAAGATGCGGATCTCACCGACAGATTCGAGCCGTTTCTCTCGTCGCCCTGTGGCCAGGCCCGCGATGCCGATCGCCTTGTTGCTGTCGGTGATGGCGCTGGGCTGCCCGTCCCATGGCCCGAACGCGCCGGGACGGATGATCGATGAGTCCGCCACGACACCCGGCTCCGAGATCGTTCTGTCGGAGGTCTCGTTCCAGAGCGGCGGCGACGTCGTCCCGGCCCTCCTTGCCCGTCCCGCGGGGGCAGGTGAGTTTCCAGCGGTTGTCGTGATCCATGCGAACTCGTTGCGCGAGCCGTACATCGGCGAGACCGTGGGCCTGCTCGCGAAGGCCGGTTTCGTGGGTATCGCGGTGGACGTATTCCATTTCCTGCCGAGGGTGGGGTGGGAGGAGTTTCAGAATCTCCCTGGCGACTTGATCCGGTCGCGGCTCGATACGGAGTTTCGCGAGGACCGCCTCGTGCGGAACGTGCGGTCGAGCATCGACTATCTTCACACCTTGCCATTCGTCCGCAAGGGAGGAGTGGCGCTCCTCGGTTTTTGCGGGGGCGGATGGAACGCATTTCTGGTGGCCGCACAGTCCGTAGACGTCGAGTCCGTCGTCGCCTTCTACGCTCCGGTTGCGGAGGCCAATGCGACGCGCCGGTCGCCGCAGTCGCTCGCCGGCTTCATCACCGTGCCCGTCCAGTATCACCGCGCGACCGAGGACCCTTACATCCGAGAGGCCGACGTCGAGCGTTTCACCACGACGCTTCGCTCCCATCGATCTCCGGTCGAGGTCTTCATCTATCCGGCGAGCCACGGCTTCTTTGCTTCCAACCGCGCCGGCGTCTTCGATGCGCGGGCGGCGGAGCTGGCATGGTCCAGAACGCTGCCGTTCCTGCGAGCCCACACCGGTCATCCGGTCCGGCAGCGACCGGTTGCGCCACCCTGGCAGGAGCATCCGATGCCTGGAGGCGCGAGGGACTCGAGCTCTTCATCCGAACACTGGCTGCTGCACCGCTCTCGCTGAGGGCCTTCGGCCAGAGAGGAGCGCCTCAAAAGAAGAGGCGACGTGCGGTGGATATCCAGATGCTGCGGCAGACAAGGAAAGGTCGCGGTGTAGATCCGGAACTTGCGGCGAGATAACGCTATCCACCGCAAAGTAACGCTAAGTTGCGGTGGATAAGGGAGGGGGAACCTGGCCTCTCCTCACACCCAGAGGCGCACGGCATCCTGGACGTTGGCGTAGACCATGAGGCCCGCCAGCACGAAGAGGCCCGTCACCGTGACGGCGGTGCGGAACCGGACGAGGCGGGGGAAGGCTTCCTCCAGACAGCTCAGGACGATCTGACCGCCGTCGAGCCCTGGAATCGGCAGGAGGTTCAGCACGGCCAGGGAGATGGTTAGCGAGATGGCCAGCTCCAGGGCCATTCCTGTCTGGGCCATCTGGCCTCCCTGGGCCACGATGCCGATGACACCCGTCAACGACTCGGGGTGCGTCACCATGCCCGGCACGGCGCTCAGGAACCCCCAGCCCATGGTGAGGATCTGCCGGAAGGGCGCGACGATCATCGCATCGAACGA